>ERZ772973.752-NODE-752-length-13625-cov-2.62756_pt1 | contig 13625 bp, 9 predicted proteins | sample MGYA00580672_ERZ772973 | MGnify/ENA primary metagenome ERZ772973 (study PRJEB29015, sample SAMEA2737938) | human oral metagenome | biome: human oral; feature: human-associated habitat; material: dental | place: China | collected 2152 ... | reverse complement strand
GCGAAAACCAGTAAGTCATGAAAACCGCCGCGCGGCCGCACCGTATCTACACTGACGCAAAGAGGTCTGTCATGCTGCCAGAAACGAGGCTGGAAACACGCTTTTTTCGCTTTTCCGGCTTTTCCCGCTTTTCTTCGCCCCTTTCCCCGCGCCCTTCGGCGTCCCGACGGGGGCAGCAGGAAGCGCGCCCCGTCACGATGCGGCAAGAACCCGACGCCAACGTGCGTCCGGCGGCAAATTTGCGCCGGTTCTGCGCATGCGCAAAACGCCTCATTCTGTCCGCGCTCCTCGCCCTCCCGCTCACCGCGCAGGCAGGCGGCATCGACCGCCTGCATCATTTTCTTGAAACGGCCAAAACGCTGCGCGCCGACTTCACGCAAACCGTCACCGCCCGCAATGACGCCCATGGCCGGCGCCCGCAGGAATCTTCCGGCGTCATGATCTTCTCCCGCCCCGGAAAATTCCGCTGGCAGATCGATAAACCCTACAGCCAGCTGCTGGTCGGCGACGGCAAGCAGGTCTGGATTTACGACCCCGAACTCCGGCAGGTCACGGTCAAAAAAATGGACGCGGCGCTCGGCAGCACGCCCGCCGCGCTGCTGGCTGGAGGCGATGACGGCAAAGGCGGCAAAAGCACCCTCGAAAAGAATTTCACCCTGCACGAAGCGGGCGAACGCGACGGGCTGACGTGGGTCGAAGCGCGGCCAAAAAATTCCGACAGCGGTTTCGAGCGCCTGCAACTCGGCTTTTCCGGCAACACGCTGAAAGCGATGGAACTGTTCGACAATTTTGGCCAGATGACGCGGCTGCGCTTCTCCAACCTGGAGCACAACCCGGCGCTCGACCCTTCGCTGCTGCGCTTCACGCCGCCGGAAGGCGCCGATGTCATCCGCGAATAAACAGACCACCCTGGCGGCGCATCGGGCACCCCGCAAACGCCCATTCCGCCTGCGTTTCCGCCGGCCTGAAGCCCACGTCTTTTGGGCATTTCAGCGGGGCGGGGATTTTTCTACCTTTCCAACGCACCTAGAATTTTCAGCGCATCCGGAACATTCAGCGTCGCATCAGGCACCCTGCAAACGCCCATTCCACCTGCACTCCCGCCGGCCTGGAGCCCGCGTCTTTTGGGCATCTCCGGCCTGCCCCAGTTTTTCTGCTTCTCCGTTATGTCCGGAATTCTTCACCCTTCCGGCGTATCTGAAAATCTCAGCGCCGCACCAGACATCCCGCAAACGCCCATTCCACGGGCACTCCCGCTGGCCTGAACCCCGCGTCTTTTGGGCATTTCAGCGGGGCACGGATTTTTCCGCACTGACCGCGCATCCGGCGCCGGATGCTTCCGGCGCGCTGTTCCGCAGGGCCGTCCTTCACGGCGAGCGTCCCGGCTTTGATCAACCTTTCGCCGCACACGCATCATGAGCACGGCAAACCATGATCTGTTCGGCGATGCCGCTCCCGCCGCCTCGACGCCGCTGGCCGAATTGCTGCGCCCGAAAACGCTCGATGAGGTCATCGGTCAGCAGCATCTGCTCGGCCCCGGCAAGCCGTTGCGCCTGGCCTTTGAGGCGCGCAAGCCGCATTCGCTGATTTTCTGGGGGCCGCCGGGCGTCGGCAAAACAACGTTGGCGCGCTTGATGGCCGACGCCTTCGATGCCGAATTCATCGCCCTGTCGGCCGTTTTTTCCGGCGTCAAGGATATCCGCGAGGCCGTCGCGCAAGCCGAGGCCGTGCGCGCCAACCCCGCCCATTCCGGCCGCGCGACCATTCTTTTCATCGACGAGGTGCACCGCTTCAACAAGGCGCAGCAGGACGCTTTTCTGCCTTATGTCGAAAGCGGTCTGCTGACGTTGGTCGGCGCGACGACGGAGAACCCTTCCTTCGAGGTCAATTCCGCCCTGCTTTCACGCGCTGCGGTGTATGTGCTGCATCCGCTCTCGGCCGATGAAATGGGTGCGCTGTTCGCGCGCGCCTGCGCCCGGGCGCTGCCCGGTCTGTCGTTCGACGAGCACGCCCGCGCCCGGCTGATCGGCCATGCCGACGGCGATGCACGCCGCCTGATCAATTTGCTCGAACAGACGCGGACGGCGGCCTCCGCCGCCGGGCGGACGCATATCGATGGCGATTTCATCGACAGCACGCTGGCGCAAAGCCTGCGCCGCTTCGACAAGGGCGGCGAGGCGTTTTATGACCAGATTTCCGCTCTGCATAAATCGGTGCGCGGCTCCAGCCCGGACGCCGCGCTGTACTGGTTCTGCCGCATGCTCGACGGCGGCGCCGACCCGCGTTATCTGGCGCGGCGCATCGTGCGCATGGCCTGGGAGGACATCGGCCTGGCCGATCCGCGCGCGGCGCAGATCGCCGCCGCCGCGGCGGAAACCTACGAGCGCCTCGGTTCGCCGGAAGGCGAGCTGGCGCTGGCTGAAGCGGTCATTTATCTGTCCGTGGCGGCCAAATCGAACGCGGCCTATGTCGCGTATAATTCGGCGAAAGCTTTCGTCGCCAAGGATGGCTCGCGGCCCGTGCCGCTGCGCCTGCGCAACGCGCCGACGAAACTGATGCGCGCACTCGATTACGGCAAGAACTATCGCTACGCGCACGATGAGGCCGAGGCGTATGCCGCCGGAGAAAACTACTTTCCCGACGATATGCCGGCGGCGCAGTGGTACCGGCCGACGCCGCGCGGGCTGGAAGCGAAAATCGGCGAAAAACTGGCACATTTGCAGGCGTTGGACCGCGAAGCGGCCAGGCTTGCCGGGCGGGCGGCGCGTACGGATCGCTCAGCGCAGGCAGCGTCGGCAAAGGCAAACGCCGCACCATCGGGCAGTGACGCGAATACGGACAATTCCGCAACAGACGAGCCTTCGGCGCCGCCGGAGCACACCAAGGGAGCTTAATCATGCTTGACATCCAACGCCTCCGCAGCGACATCGACGCCGTCCGCGAGCGGCTGGCCGCACGCGGTTACACGCTCGACATCGCCGCGTTCCAGAAACTTGAGGGCGAACGCAAGACCTTGCAGACGCGCACGCAGGATTTACAGGCCGCGCGCAACACGCTGTCCAAGCAGATTGGCCAGCTCAAGGGCAAAGGCGAGGATACGGCGGCGGTCATGGCCGAAGTGGCCAGGCTCAAGAGCGATCTGGAAGATAATGAAGCGCGCCTGGACACGCTACTCAAGGAAATGGAAGCCTTCGTTTCGACGATTCCGAATCTGCCTCAGGAGGATGTGCCCGTCGGCGCTTCGGCCGAGGACAATGTGGAAATTCACCGCTGGGGCACGCCGCGCACCTTCGATTTCACCGTCGAGGATCACGTCGATCTCGGCGAGGCGTTGGGACAAATCGATTTTTCCACGGCAGCCAAGCTTTCCGGCGCACGCTTCTCGCTGCTCAAAGGCGGCATCGCGCGCCTGCACCGGGCGATCGCCCAGTTCATGCTCGACGTGCATACGCAGGAACATGGCTACACCGAGGTCTATGCGCCCTATCTCGTCAATGCGGCCAGCATGTTCGGCACCGGCCAGTTGCCGAAATTCGAGGCCGACCTGTTCAAGATTCTGCGCCCGGACGCCGAGCCGCTGTATTTGATCCCGACGGCCGAAGTCCCCGTGACCAACATCGTCCGCGATGAAATTCTGGGCGCCGAGGCGCTGCCGCTCAAATTCGTCTGCCACACGCCCTGCTTCCGTTCCGAAGCCGGCTCCTACGGCAAGGACACGCGCGGCATGATCCGCCAGCATCAATTCGACAAAGTGGAACTGGTGCAGATTACCACCGCCGCGCAGTCGAACGCAGCGCACGAAGCGCTCACCCGGCACGCCGAAATCATTCTAGAAAAACTGGCGCTGCCGTACCGGCGCGTTGTCCTGTGCACCGGCGATATGGGCTTTTCCTCAGCCAAAACCTATGACCTGGAAGTCTGGCTGCCCGCGCAGAACACCTACCGCGAAATCTCGTCGTGCTCGAATTTCGAGGCGTTCCAGGCGCGCCGCATGCAGGCCCGTTACCGCAACGAGAAAAACAAGCCGGAACTCGTCCATACGCTCAATGGATCGGGGCTGGCCGTCGGCCGCACGCTGGTGGCGATTCTCGAAAACTACCAGAATGCGGACGGCTCCATCACCATTCCGCAGGCGCTGCGGCCGTATCTGGGCGGGGCGGAAAAAATCAGCCGCTGAACAGGCTGCTCAGCCTTATCCGCCCACCAGCCCCCGACAAATCGACCCATCGCCTGATCGCCCGATTTTTTGCTGGGGCGTGCCAATACGCCGCATCGACTTGCCGGCGGGTTGTGTTAGAATCCGCGCCCAGACGGAGAGGTGGCAGAGTGGTCGAATGTACCTGACTCGAAATCAGGCGTAGGGTGTCCCCTACCGTGGGTTCGAATCCCACCCTCTCCGCCAAATAATCAATAAGTTATGAAGAAATATGGCTTTTGACCCACATAAAAGCCCGCAACAAACGAGGCATTGAAGAACGAACTAGAACAAGATGGCAGAAGCGTTCCACTACCCGCCCGAGCTGTTCCGCCTGCTTATCGATACCATCCCCTTGCTTTGCCGTAGCAAGCAAGACGTCATCCTGTTTCTGCGTGGTGCGGGGGTAGCACCGGAAGACCTTGCCGAAGTCGAACGGTCGGTGAAGGCCGACCGTCACTCAATCAGCAAGTTCGAAATCGTCCGCAACGTTCTAACAAAGGTGAATGCTCGCGGCGACAACGGACTTCGTGCCCGCCGTGAAATCCTGAAGCGTGTCGTAGAGTTCGAAAGCTTCGAAACCTGCTGGGAAAATAACCAGTACAAGGCTAAAGGATTGATCACCAGTATCCGCGAAGCCGTAGATAAGAAAGACTCGTTTACCCGGATGAAGCAGGAGCGGGACGCTGAACGAAACGAGCGCCTAGCCAAGCAACAGGCCGAACGCGCCGCAGCCACTAAAAAACGAACGACGCTGGACGACATTAACAGACGGCTATCGGCGCTTTTCACGATGGACGACAAGCCACAAGAACGGGGCAAGCTACTAGAAGCGGTGCTAAATGACCTGTTCCGGGCGCATGGAATCCTTGTGCGCGAAGATTTTCGCCGGAAAGCCCCCGATACGTCCGTAGTTGTTGAGCAAATCGACGGTGTTATCGAACTTAACGGACAAATATACCTTGTCGAAATGAAGTGGCTAGATTCGCCCGTAGGTATGGTGGAGTTTATGCCGCATCTAGGCCGCCTTTTCCTTCGTTCCAATGCACACGGCATCTTTATCGCTACAAACGGTTATACTGAATCAGTAGTGACCGAATGTAGGACAGCCCTTAGCAAAAGAACGATGTTTCTTTGCTCGTTACATGAGTTCGTAATGTTGCTTCAACGCCAAGACGATTTGGCCGAATTCTTAAAGCGAAAGTCGCAAGCTGCCATCGTAGAAAAAAACCCCTTCTTAGAAATCCTGTCGTAAAAAACCTTGGCGCAAAGGCCGGGCGAAATTTCCTCAATGACCCGTCAGTTCGTCCCGTCTGGCAAAGTCCCATCCGACAACAGTCCGGTTTTCGACGTAACGATGACAATACAAGCCCGCGTACCTGAGCGTTGCGGGCTTTTTCACAGGCCAGCGCTGCGCACGGTACAGGCGGGCGGTATCCTGCTTTCCCGCTTTCCTGCCTCCCTGGAGACGCCCACTTTCCGGGCGCCATATCGAACCATTCATCAATCGCCCCGCCAAGCTATACTTGTTGCCGGCATTTTCAATACAACTTTTTCATGTCACTGCCCGTGACGAGGAGACATTATGCCCACCTACCGACTTGGCAATCTTGCCCCGACCCTTGATCCGGAAAGCTGGATCGCCCCCAACGCTGTCGTCATGGCCGACGTGGAGATGGCAAAAAATTCTTCCGTCTGGTGGAACTGCACGGTACGCGGCGATACGGACAAGATTATCATCGGCGAAAACAGCAATATCCAGGACGGGTCCGTCGTCCACACCAATCGCGGCATCGTCGTCCGCATCGGCAAGGGCGTCACCGTCGGCCACATGGTCATGCTGCACGGCTGCACCATCGGCGATAACTGCCTGATCGGCATGGGCGCGGTGCTGCTCAACCATTCCGTCATCGGCCGCGACTCCATCGTCGCCGCCCACACACTGGTGCCCGAAGGCAAGGTCTTTCCCGAGCGTTCATTGATCATGGGCGTGCCGGGCAAGGTGGTGCGCCAGCTGACCGATGACGAGGTGGCCAATCTGCCGTCCAGCGCCGAGCGCTATGTCAGGAACTGGCGTCGCTACCGCGACGAGCTGGCGCCCTGCTGAATCGCCCGGCCCTTCGCACGCGCCGTGCGCTCCAAGGAAGCACTGGCCGCCCCGCCCTCACACACGCCCGCCTTTACGCACGCCCTCTATCCCTGGCACTGCCGATGCTTCCAGCGTCCCTCGCCGCGCCAGCCGTCCTGGTCTCGGCGTTCCGCTCCGCCACAATCCTTGCCGTGATAATTCGGGCGACGGCAAGGCTGGACGGCAGCAGTAAAGGGATTACTGCCCTCTCTCTGAACCCCGCGTCAATAAAGGGATTTCGGGCACCCCTCTCTGAAACCCCCGTAAATAAAGGGCTGCAAGGCAGCCTGCCCGCAAACGCCCAATCCATACGGGCTGCGGGGCAGGCGGTCATGCGTGCGGACGATGTAACGAAACACCGTACAAGCTGCATCCTTGGCGCGGCGCAGTAAATGCAGTGAATGATGCGTTGGGCAGCCGGGGATTGCGCATGGCCTCGCCACTGGCCGGCCTAAAGCCGACGCGGCAGCCGGCGTATGCATTCGCTGCCTCATGGCCTTGCACACGCTCAATCCCGTACCGCCTGGGCGGCGTCAGCCTTCCCTGCCTCTTTCGTTTCTCCCGCGCTTCCGGCATTTTCCGCATCATCTGCCGCCGGCGACCAGTCGCCGCCCAGCGCCTTGATCAGCGCCGCGGCAGCCAGCAGGCGGCGGCCGGCAATGTCGATGGCGCTGCGTTCGGCATTCAAAGAGGCGGCCTGCGCCGAAACGACATTCAGATAACTCACCGTTCCCGCCAGGTACTGGTCATCCGCAATCTGCAAAGCCTCGGCAGCGGCGCGCACGGCCTCTTCCTGAATGCCGGCGGCTTCGGCCAGCAGGCGCAGGCTCATCAATGCGTCCTCAACTTCCTGAAACCCCGCCAGCACGGTCTGCCGGTACGCCGCCACCGACTCATCGTAGGCCGCGCTTGCCCGCGCCTTGGCGGCGGAACGCGCCCCCGCATCGAACAGGCTCATGGCCAGCGCCGGGCCGAGCGACCAGAAGCGATTGGGCAGAGTGAGCAGGTTCGACAGGCTCGGCCCCTGATACCCGCCGCTGCCGCCCAATGTCACGCTCGGGAAGAAGGCCGCCTGCGCTACGCCAATTTCGGCATTGGCGGCGGCAACGCGCCGTTCGGCGGCGGCAATGTCGGGGCGGCGTTCGATCAGCGCTGATGGCAGGCCGGTCGGGATTTCCGGCAGTGCGGGCAGTCCGCCCGGCCACCTCGCCGGAGGCGACGCAACGGCATGCGGCATCAGCGAAAAATCCGCCGGCGCTTTGCCGATCAGCACGGCAATCGCGTGTTCGTACTGGGCACGCTGAATGCCAAGGTCGGCCAACTGCGCCTGCACCGATTTAAGCTGCGCTTCCGCCTGGGCGACATCGAGCCGGCCGGCGACGCCCGCCGCGAAGCGGTTGCGCGTAATTTCCAGTGCGCGCTGGTATGCGGCCACGGTTTTTTCGAGCAGGCTGCGCTGCGCATCGACCACGCGCGCGTGCAGATAGCTCTGCACCAGAAGCAACTGGGCGCTGAGCCGGGCCGTGCGCAGATCGGCGGCGCTGGCGGCAAGCTTGGCCTCGCCGGCCTCGACGCTACGCCGGATGCGCCCCCAGACATCCAGTTCCCAATTCACAGACAGCGAGAGGCGATGCGTCGTGCGGATCGCGCGGGCGGCTGCCCCAGTGCTGCTCCCGCTGCCACCTCCGCTGCTGCTGCCATCGCCGCTGCCGGAGGAAGCGCTCTGGCTGCGCGTCGATGCGGCATTGCCGCCGATGTCCGGGAACCACGCTGCCCGCGCCTGATCCAGCGCACTTTGTGCCTGCCGGAAGCGTGCCTCCGCCGCGCGCACGTTCTGGTTTGAAATGTCCACCTGTTCGGCCAACGCATTCAGGTGGGCGTCGCCAAAGCGTTCCCACCAGCGGCCGCGCGGCATATCGTCGGCCGGCTGCGCCGGCTTCCAGCCGGGCCATCCCTCCGGCGCATCCGCAAGCACCTTGTACTGCGCGGGCACGGCGATATCCGGACGCACGTAGTCCGGCCCGACGGCACAGCCGGCGAGCGCCAGAACAAGGGACAGCGAGGCGCCGGGTGAAAAGCGGCGAATCAGGGCATCGTTCTTCATCGTGAGAAATTCCGCAGGTTCATCGGGGTACACTCTCGGCGCATTCAGGCATTCAGGGCGCATCGCCGCCCCGCGCCGTTTTCACGCGCTTTGCTGCGCCGCGCGCCGCGCGCCGGCGCTCGCGCCAGAGCCGCCAGCGGTCGAGATAAAGGTAAACCACCGGCGTCGTATACAGCGTCAGCAACTGGCTGAGCAACAGGCCGCCGACGATAGAAATGCCCAGCGGCTGGCGCATCTCGGCGCCGTCGCCGCGCCCGAGCATTAGCGGCAGCGCGCCAAAGAGCGCGGCCATCGTCGTCATCATGATCGGCCGGAAACGCAGCAGGCAGGCTTCGCGGATCGCCGCGCGGGAATCCAGCCCCCGCTGCCGCTCCGCCTGAATGGCGAAATCGATCATCATGATGCCGTTTTTCTTGACGATGCCGATCAGCAGGATGACGCCAATCAAGGCAATGACGCTGAATTCGGTACGGAAAGCGAGCAGCGCCAGCAATGCACCGACGCCGGCCGAAGGCAGCGTCGACAGGATCGTCAGCGGATGGACGAGGCTTTCGTAAAGTATGCCAAGGACGATATAAACGGCGACCAGCGCCGCAAGAATGAGCAGCGGCTGATTGGCGAGCGAACGCTGAAATACTTTCGCCGACCCCTGGAAACTGCCGACCAGCGAGGCCGGCGCGCCGAGCTGCCGCATGGCCTGCTCGATGGCGACAGTTGCCTGCGACAGCGACCCGCCGGGCGGCAAATTGAAGGAGATCGTCGACGCGGCGAACTGTCCCTGATGATGCACCGACAGCGGCACGGGCGTCGTCTCCCAGCGCGCAAAGGCGGACAGCGGGATCTGCGCTGACTTGCCGTCTTCCCTCGTCCCGATGAAGTAGACGTCCTTCAGATTTTCCGGACCCTGCGTGTATTCTGGCATGGCCTCCATGACCACGCGATACTGGTTGAGCGGATGGTAGATGGTTGATATCTGCCGCTGGCCGAACAGGTCGTTGAGCGTGGCATTGACCTCACGCTGATTCAATCCCAGCCGCGCCAGCGCGTCACGATCGATAACGAGCGACGTCTGCACCCCATTGTCCTGCTGATCGGTATTGACGTCCGTCAATTCCTTCAGTCTGCTCAACGCCTGCCTGACGCGCGGTTCCCAGGCCCGCAGCGTCTCGACCGTGTCAGCCTGCAAGGTGTATTGATACTGCGCGCTGGAGCCGCGGCCGCCGATGCGAATATCCTGGGAAGCGCGCAAATACAAACGTGCCCCCGGAACGCGGTCAAGCTTGCCGCGCAGGCGATCGATCACCTGGGCTGCCGAAGCATCGCGCTCCGCAAGCGGCTTGAGCGACATGGCGACGAAATTCTCCCGGCTGCCGAAAAAGCCGACGACATGATCAATGGCGGGATCCTGACGAAGAATTCCCATAATTTCACTTAACTTGGCAGACAAGACCTGGAAAGACATGCTTTCATCGGCCCGAATACCGCCGGAAATCATGCCGGTATCCTGCTGCGGGAAAAACCCCTTGGGCACGGCATAGTACAGATGACCGTTGAGCGCCACCGTAACGCCCATGATCAGCAGCATCCAGGGGCCATGCGCCAGCGCCCAGTCGAGCGAACGTTGGTAATGCGCGTGCACGGTATCAAAACAGCGGCCGAGCGCCCTCTGGATTGACCGCATTGCGCCCTCGCTCTGCCGCTGACTTTCCGCCGCGCGGGCACGCAGCAGGCTGGCGCACATCATCGGCGTCGTCGTCAGCGAAACGAGCAGCGAGATCAGGATCGCCGCCGAGAGCGTCAGCGCAAACTCCCGGAACAGCCGCCCGACAAGGCCCTCCATGAGCAGAATCGGGATGAACACGGCAATCAGCGACAGGCTCATCGACAGCACTGTGAACCCGCCTTCCCGCGCCCCTTGCAGCGCCGCCGCAAAAGGCGCCATGCCGCGCTCGACATGGCGGGAAATGTTTTCCAGCACGACGACGGCATCGTCGACGACAAAGCCCGTGGCAATCGTCAGCGCCATCAGCGAAAGATTGTTGAGGCTGAATCCAGCCAGGTACATGAAGCCAAAGGTTCCCACCAGGGACACCGGTACGGCGACAATCGGAACCAGCGCCGCCCGGCCGTCGCGCAGAAAAATGAAAACGACGGCAATCACCAGCGCGACGGAAAATATGAGCGTCTGCTCGACCTCGCGCAGCGAGGCGCGGATAGTGCGCGTGCGGTCATAGGCCACATCAAGGTCGATGGCGGCGGGAATCGAGGCGCGCAATCCTGGCAGCAGCGCCCTGATCCTATCGACGGTCTCGATGATATTGGCACCCGGCTGGCGAAAAACGACCATCATCACCGCCGGCTTGCCATCGAACAGTCCGACGTTGTAGCGATCCTGCTCGGCATCGCGCACCGTCGCCACATCGGACAGGCGCACCGCCGCGCCATTTCGCCAGGAAACGATCAACGGCAGGTAGTCGGCGGCTTTCTTCGCCTGATCACTGGCGAGGATCTGCCAATGCCGTTCGCCATCTTCCAGTGAACCTTTCGGACGGTTGACATTGGTTGTAACGATGGCCGCGCGGACTTCTTCGACGCCAACTCCGGCGCGCGCCAGGGCGCCGGGGTTGAGCTGCACGCGCACCGCCGGCAGCGAGCTGCCGCCGACCGAAACCTGTCCAACGCCATCCGCCTGCGCAATTTTCTGCGCCAGCACGGTCGAGGCCACATCGTACATCTGGACGCGCGTCATCGACGCCGAGGTCAGGCCGATGATCAAGATGGGAGCATCGGCCGGATTGACCTTGCGATAGGTCGGGTTGCCCGGCATGCCGCTCGGCAACAGCGTGCGCGCTGAATTGAGCGCCGCCTGCACATCGCGCGCCGCGCCATTGATGTCGCGGTCGAGATCGAATTGCAGCGTAATGCGGGTCGAGCCGAGCGAACTGCTCGATGTCATTTCATTGACGCCGGCGATCGCGCCCAGCATTCGTTCGAGCGGCGTCGCCACTGTCGCCGCCATCGTTTCCGGGCTGGCGCCGGGCAAGGAAGCCGATACCGAAATCGTTGGAAAATCGACCTGCGGCAAAGGAGAAACCGGCAAAAGACCAAAGGCCAGCATGCCGAACAGGGCAATGCCGACCGTCAGCAGCGTTGTCGCCACCGGTCGCCGGATGAAGGTCGAGGAAATAAACATGCCTTTGCGCGCTATGCCTTGCCGGCCGCCGTTCTACATTTCATCCGGCCCGAAGCGGCTTTGCAGCCGCCGCCCAAGGCCGCGCGCTAGCCGATCGAAGGCCAGATAAATCACCGGCGTCGTAAACAACGTCAGCACCTGACTGAGCAACAAACCGCCCACCATCGTCAAACCCAGCGGCTGGCGCAGCTCGGACCCGACGCCGTTGCCAAGCATCAGCGGCAAGGCACCAAACAAAGCGGCCAGCGTCGTCATCAAAATTGGGCGGAAACGTAGCAAGCACGCCTCATGGATGGCCGCGCGCGGCGACTTGCCATGCATGCGCTCCGCCTCCAGCGCAAAGTCGATCATCATGATGGCATTCTTTTTGACGATGCCGATCAGCAGAATAATGCCGATGATGGCGACGATATCGATGTCGGTGCCGGAAAGCATCAGCGCCAGCAGCGCGCCAACGCCGGCGGAAGGCAGCGTCGACAGGATCGTCACCGGATGGATGTAGCTTTCATAGAGCACGCCGAGCACAATGTACATGACGACAACGGCAGCCAGAATGAGCAGCAATGAATGGTCGAGTGAGGACTGGAAGGCAAGCGCTGCGCCTTGGAAGCTGGTCTGAACGCTGGCGGGCAGGCCAAGTTCGCGTTCCGCTGTCTGAATCGCCTGAACCGCCTCGCCCAGCGAGACACCGGGCGCGAGATTGAAGGAAATCGTCGCCGCCGGAAACTGGCCGACGCGGCTGATCGCCAGCGGCATCTTGCGCTCCGAAATACTGGCGATGGCCGAAAGCGGCACGGAAACGGGAGAGCCGCCCGCCGTCGAGATCAGATAAATTTCGTTGAGAGACGCTGGATTCAACTTGAATTCAGGCTTGACTTCGAGCACGACGCGATAGAGGCTCGATTGCGTGAAGATCGTCGACACCAGCCGCTGTCCGAAGGCGCTGTACAGCGCGCTGTCGATGGCGGCGACACTGATGCCGAGCCGGCTGGCGCTTGCCCGGTCGATGTCGATGTACGCCTGCAAGCCTTGTGCCTGCAAGTCGCTGGCGACATCGGCCAACTCAGGCAATTGGCGCAAGCGCGCTAATAATTTCGGCGTCCATGCCGCCAGCTCTTCGGCATCAGCATCCTCAAGACTAAACTGGTACTGCGTGCGGCTGACGCGGTTTTCGATGGTCAGATCCTGGACCGGCTGCATAAACAGGGATATACCCGCCTGTGCATGTTCCGCGGTCTTTTCCAGGCGCGCCTGCAGGCGGCGGATGATGGCGCTCACATCGCCGTCACGCTCGCCTTTCGGCTTCAAGTTGATGAGCAGGCGGCCGTTGTTGAGCGTGGCATTGGCGCCATCGACGCCGATGAACGAAGAAATGCTCTCAATCGCCGGATCGCCGATCAGCGTATCGACCACCGCCTGTTGCCGCGCGGCCATGGCGGAGAACGAAATCGACTGCGGCGCTTCGCTGATGCCTTGGATGACGCCCGTATCCTGCACCGGGAAGAAACCCTTGGGAATGACGACATAGAGCAACACGGTCAAGGCCAGCGTGACGAAAGCTGTGAGCAATACCAATCCTTGATGCTCGAGCGCCCAAACCAGTAGCTTGTCGTAACGGGCGATGACGGCGTCGAAAAATACCTCGATTCTACGAAACAGCCCATTTTCTTCGACTTCCGGCGCATCGCGCAGCAGGCGCGCGCACATCATCGGCGTCAACGTCAGCGAAACGATGGCCGAAATCAGGATCGCCACGGCCAGCGTGACGGCAAACTCACGAAACAGCCGGCCGATGACTTCGCTCATGAAGAGCAGTGGAATCAGCACGGCAATGAGCGAGAGCGTCAGCGAGATAATGGTAAAGCCAATCTGCTCACTGCCCTTGAGCGCCGCCTGCATCGGTGACTCGCCCCGCTCGACATAGCGCGCGATATTCTCGATCATGACGATCGCGTCGTCGACGACGAAGCCGGTGGCGATCGTCAGCGACATCAGCGTCAGGTTA
>ERZ772973.745-NODE-745-length-13766-cov-79.3005_pt1 | contig 13766 bp, 6 predicted proteins | sample MGYA00580672_ERZ772973 | MGnify/ENA primary metagenome ERZ772973 (study PRJEB29015, sample SAMEA2737938) | human oral metagenome | biome: human oral; feature: human-associated habitat; material: dental | place: China | collected 2152 ... | reverse complement strand
GCCGGCCGCCTCGACCAGGCCATCGCCCTGTACGAGCAGAACCTCACCGACCGCCTGCGCATCCTGGGCCCCGACCACCCCAGCACCCTGACCTCCCGCAACAACCTCGCATACGCCCACCAGGCCGCCGGCCGCCTCGGCCAGGCCATCGCCCTGTACGAGCAGAACCTCACCGACAGCCTGCGCATCCTGGGCCCCGACCACCCCGACACCCTGGCCTCCCGCAACAACCTCGCCGGCGCCCACGAATCGGCCGGCCGCCTCGACCAGGCCATCGCCCTGCACGAGCAGACCCTCACCGACAGCCTGCGCATCCTGGGCCCCGACCACCCCGACACCCTGGCCTCCCGAAACAACCTCGCATACGCCCACCAGGCCGCCGGCCGCTCCGAGGATGCCACGGCCCTGTTCGATCCACCGCCCGACTCCGGCGCCGCAGATGCGGATCGGCCCGACGAGTGACACAGCAGTGCGGATGTCTCCAACGACAGAACACCCCCGCTCCGCGCATGCCGGCGGCTCGATCCCGTAGACTGCTGGCATGGTCGCCCTCTCCCTGATCCCGCTCGGCACGCGCCTGGCCGAGTTCGTACTGCAAGCCCCGGTCGTGATGGCCGCCCCGTCCGCCGACGCCCTCGGCGAGGAGGTCGCCTCCCGTCTGGAGGCCGGGGTCGCGGATGCCCGACGCCGATGCGAGGAGCAGGGCGTTGACGCCGTCCTGCTGCGCGGTGCGGCGACCGAGGTCGAGATCCTCCTCGCGGAGGCGGTCGCCGATGACGACGCCGTCGGAGCCCTCGCCCGGGAGCCCGGTCGCTTCGAGGAGGCCCTTCGCGAGCGGGCCCGGGACCGCCGCCGGGACGTGGAGGCGGCGGTCGAACCCTTCTTCGACGCGCTCGTGGGGGCCGTCTGCGGGGAGTTCGCGCGACTGGTACCGGAATCCGCGTGTCCTCGGCGCGGGGACCCCACCCGCCCGCGCATCCGGTTCGGCAGCCGTCCCGCGGAGGAGCCCGGGTTCGTCGTCAGGCGGGAGCAGGCGAGGCTGTTCGACGCCGTCTTCTCCGAGGCCGCGCCGCGCACGATGCTCACGGGAGCGGCCGGCAGCGGGAAGTCGCAGCTCGCGACCGCCGTGGCGGCCCGCTGCGAGGCGGAGGGCTGGCCGCTCGTCGCCTGGATCAGCGCGGAGTCCCGCGGGGCCCTCGTCTCGGGGTTGTCCGGCCTCGGCCGAAGGCTCGGCGTCGACGGCGAAAGACAGCACTCCCCCGAAGATTCCGCGCGGCGGTGCCTTGAGGCGCTGGCGTCAGCGGAACGGGCGGACCGGCTTATCGTCCTGGACGATTTCGACAGTCCCGACGACCTGACCGACCTCATCCCTCGTGGGGAGGGGCTGCGAGTCCTGGCCGCGACGAGACGAACGGATTGGGATCAGACCCGCTTGGCGCATATTCGCGTGGGAGGATTCGAGCGAGAGCAGTCGATCGGGATGCTGCTCGACCGCACGAATCAGACCGACCGCGAGGCGGCGGACGCCATCGCCGAGACTCTCGGCGACCTGCCGCTGGCAGTTTCGCAGGCCGCGGCAACTATCAAGCGCGGCCGGTACGGTCTCGAGGATTATCTCGAGCAACTCGAGAAAGGCCCCTCGAGGCCACGGCGCCACCGTCCGGAGGGGGATTGTTCCGAAGCGATTGGTACAGCTCTGCGGCTGGACTTCCAGAGTGCGTTCGAATGGATCGGGAGTCGGAGCCCGCGCCAGGCCATGATCACCCGTTACAATCTCGGCATTCTCGCCCTGCTCGCCGCCTCGGGAATACCCAGACGCTGGATGGAGGGCGCGGACGAGGGGTCCTCCGACGCCCGTGAGGCGCTGAACGCGCTCATCGAGTCCTCGGTCTGCAGACTGTCGGAGGACGGCACCAGGGTGATGCTGCACCGGCTTCAGGTCCAGGTCATCCACGAGGACTGGGAGAACGATCCGGTGCAGCGGGAGCGGACCGAGAGGGAGGCGGTCGGTCTGCTGAATGTGGCGGATTTCTTCTACATACAGAAATCGCAGGGGGAGGTCCGGCTCCGGGAGGTCCTCGACCTTGTGGACCAGTTGCGGGCGACGGCCGAGCAGAACTACTCGAAGAACCTGTTCGCTAATCCCCGAATCGGAGACGCCATCACGGCCGTTCTCCAGTGCACGGCGGAACTCGGGATTCCCCAGGCGTCCCTGCTCCTGTCCGGCGCCGTGGAACGTCTCAGCGATTCCCTGGGATCCGATCATCCCGAGGTCGTTCTGCGCGCGCGCACCAGTCTCGCCTACGCCTACAGGGATACGGAAAGGCTCGATGAGGCCATCGACCTGTACGAACGGGCCCTCGCCGACAGTGCCCGCGATCTGGGGCCGGATCACCCCCGCACCCTCGCCGTCCGCGACGCTCTTGCGGGTGTTTACCGGGAGACGGGCGAACTCGATCGGGCCATCCCCCTGTATGAACGCAGTCTCGCCGATCGACTCCGCATCCTGGGCGCCGATAATCTCGATACTCTGCGCTCGCGCAACAATCTCGCATACGTATATCAGACTGCGGGAAGACTCGATCAAGCCATTGATCTGTTCACGCAGAATCTGGCGGAGCACGAGCGCCTCCTGGGCCCCGATCACGCCCTCACCCTCAGTGCCCTCAGAAATCTCGCCAACGCCTGCCAGGAGGCGGGCAGGATCGACGAGGCCACATCCCTGTTCGAGCGGGTCCTCACCGACAGCATCCGCATTCTGGGGCCCGATGATCCCGGCACCTTCATCTCCCGCAACAATCTCGCGGGAGCCTACCAGGCATTGAGGAGGATCAACAAGGCGATTCCCCTGTTCCAGCAGAATCTCACCGACAGCGCCCGGACCCTGGGACCCGACCATCACGACACGGTCGTTTTCCGCAACAATCTTGCGAACGCCTACGCGATCGCGGGGAAGCTCGACCGGGCCATCCCCCTGTTCGAGCAGATCCTCAACGATCACGAACGATCCCTGGGGCCGGACCATCCCCACACCCTCGCCTCCCGGGGGAATCTCGCAGATGCTTATCGGGAGGCGGGCCGACTGGAATCCGCCATTGACCTGTTCACGAAGAACCTGGCATATCACGAGCAGATCCTCGGCCCCGAGAATCCCAATACTCTCTCATCGCGCAACAACCTCGCGGGTTCATATAAGGACGCGGGCAGGCTGGAGAAGTCCATCGAGCTGTTCGAGCGGGTCCTGACGGACCGCGAACGCATTCTCGGACCCGATCACCCCGACACCCTCGCTTCCCGGAGCAATCTCGCGGGCGCCTACCAGGAGGCGGGGAGGATTGATGAGGCAATTCCCCTGTTCGAGCGGGTCCTGACGGACTGCGAGTGCTCATTGGGGACCGCGGATCCTCACACTCTCGCCGCGCGAAACAATCTCGCGGGTGCGTACTTGAAGTCGGGTAAGCTGGATCAGGCCCTCCTCCTGTTCGAGCAGGTTCTGACGGACCGCGAACAGGCTCTGGGCACCATGCATCCTCTCACCATTATCTCGCGCGGCAACCTCGCGGGCGCCTACGGGGACGCGGGCGAGCTCGCCCTGGCCGCCGATATGTTCGAGCAGACCCTGGTTGACAGTCAGCGCGTTCTGGGACCCAACCACCCGCACACCCTCACCTCGCGCAATAACCTCGCCAGCACCTGTCTCGCGATGGGGAGGTTCGACCGGGCCATCGACCTGTTCGAGCAGAATCTCGCCGAGAGCCAGATACTCCTGGGACCCGACCACCCGCACGCCATAGCCTCCCGGGGAAATCTCGCCGCGGCTCATCGCGATGCGGGCAGACTCGACGAGGCCATCGACCTGTACGAGCGGACCCTGGCCGACTGCGAACGGGTCCTCGGCCCCAAGCACCCCCAGACCGAGCTCTTCAGGAATAGGCTCGCCGCCGCCTACTGGGCCGCCGAGCGCCCCGAGGACGCCAGGGCCCTGCTGGGCCCTCTGCCCGATATCGATGGCACAGGTGCGGACCGGACCGGCGACTGAACGGGGCGCGGGCCGGACCGGTGACCGAGCGGGCGCGGGCCGAGCTTACGGCCGGTACGAATGCGCAGGCATCAGTGCTCCGGCCTGACGGCGGGGCGCCGTCGTCCTTCCTTCACCGGCGGGTCGACTTGTAGACTCCCGGCATGACCACCTTCTCCCTGGTCCCGCTCGGCACTCGTCTGGCCGCGCTCCTGCTGCGCGCCTCGGTCATGACAACCACCCCGCCCCCGCCGTCGGACGACGCGACGGCCGCCCCGCCCGCCGACAGCGCGGCTGCGCCAGTCGAGGAGGTCCATGCCGGCTGGCGCGACATCGTTGCTCTCAGGAAGCGGGGCGATGAGGCGACCGAGGTCCTCGGCGGGCGGATCGCCTTCCATCTGGAGGCCGGGGTCGCAGATGTTCGGCGCCGGTGCGAGGAGCGGGGCGTCGACGCCGGTCTGCTGCGGGGCGCGCTGGCCGAGGCCGAGCTCCTCCTGGGCGAGTTCGCGGCGGACGACGCCGTCACCCTGACCATTGCGCGCGAGCCCGACCGCATCGAGGGGGTTGTCCGCAGGCGCGCCCAGAAGCACCGCCAGAACGTGGGAGCGGGGGCCGAGCCCTTCTTCGACGCCCTCGTGCGGGCCGTCATCGGGGAGATCACCCGTCTGGCGGGAGTCGGAGGCTCCCGACAAGAGGCCGCCGACGGCGTTGCACCGGCCTTCCAGAGCGTGCTCGAACAGATCAGGAGTCGGAGCCCGCGTCAGGCGGTGATCGCGCGCTGCCAGCTCGAAACTCTCGCCCTGCTCGCCGCCTCCGGCGTCCCCGCGCGCTGGCTGGAGTTCGCAGATGAGGGATCCGACGACGCCCGCGAGGCCCTGAACGCACTCATCGAATCCTCGCTCTGCCGACTCTCCAAGGACGGCTCGACAGTCGGACTGCACCCGCTTCAAGGGCTGATGATTCGGGAGTCCTGGGAGGCCGAACCGGCGCATCGGGAGCGGATCGAGAAAGAGGCGGTCGGGCTCCTGGATATGGTGAACACGGTATTCATTCGGGAATCACAGGGGGATAATCGACGACGAGAGGTACTCGATCTCGCAGACCAGTTGCGAGAGATTGCCGATCAGGACTACTCAAGAAGCCTGTTCGCCGACCCGCGCACCGGAAAGATCCTCGCAGCCGGTTTGCTGTACGTCATGGAACTCGAGGGAATCGAGTCCGCTATATCCCTGTCCAACGCGGTGGATAATCTTGTCCGCTCCCTGGGCCCCGACAATTCCTATACCCTGATTTCGCGCAATAACCTCGCGTGCGCCTACCGGGATGCGGGCAGGCTCGACGAGGCCATCGACCTGTTCGAGCAGGTTCTCGCCGGCCGACTCCGGGTCTTGGATCCTGATCACCTCGACATCCTGGCCTCTCGGAACAATCTCGCCGCCGCCTACGAGTTGGCGGAGAGACTCGACGACGCCATTCCCCTGTTCGAGCAGAACCTCACTGACTGCGAACGCATTCTGGGATCCGATCATCTCGACACCCTGGCCTCTCGGAACAATCTCGCGGGCGTCTACAAGTCCGCGGGCAGGCTCGACGAGGCCATCGACCTGTATGAGCGGACTCTGGCCGACCAGTCGCGCATCCTGGGATCCGACCACCCCGACACCCTCTCCTCCCGGGGAAATCTCGCCGCCGCCTACGAGTCCGCGGGCAGGCTCGACGAGGCCATCGACCTGCTTGAACAGAACCTGAGCGACCGGCTGCGCATCCTGGGACCCGACCACCCCGACACCCTGACCTCCCGCAATAACCTCGCCTCTGCCTACAAATCCGCGGGCGGGCTCGACAAGGCCATCAACCTGCTCGAGCAGAATCTGACGGACCATGAACGGATCCTCGGGCCCGACCATCCCCGCACCCTCATCTCTCGCAATAACCTGGCAGGATCTTACCGGGATGCGGGCAGGCTCGACGAGGCCATCGACCTGTACGAGCGGAACCTCGACGACGGTCTGCGCATCCTCGGCCCCGACCACTCCTATATCTTCAGTTCCCGAAACAATCTCGCCGGCGCCTACGAGTCCGCGGGCAGGCTCGACAAGGCCGTCCCACTGTTCGAGCGGACTCTGGCCGACCGTGAGCGCGTCCTGGGGCCCGACCATCCCGACACCTTGACCGCCCGCAACAACCTCGCTGGCGCCTACCACGCCGCGGGCAGGCTCGACAAGGCCATCGACCTGCTCGAACAGAGCCTCACTGACCGGGCTCGTGTCCTTGGCCCCGACCATCCCGACGTCCTGGGGGCCCGCAACAACCTCGCCTCCGCCTACAAATCCGCGGGCAGGCTCGACGAGGCCATCGACCTGTACGAGCAGAACCTCAAAGACTGCAGGCGCATTCTGAGTCCCGACCACCCCGACGTCTTCCTATTCCGCGATAATCTTGCGGACGCCCGCAGGAAGGCGGGAGAACTGGACCGGGCCATCGACCTGTACGAGCGGAACCTCGACGACCGCCTGCGCGTCCTGGGGCCCGACCATCCCGACACTCTGGCCTCGCGCAACAACCTCGCCCTCGCCTACGAGTCAGCGGGCAGGCTCGACGAGGCCATTGACTTGTACGAACAGAACCTGACCGACTGCGAACGCCTCCTGAGCCCCAATCACCCCTACATCGAGATCTTCAGGGACAACCTCGCAGACGCTTATCGCGCCGTCGGACGCGATGAGGACGCCAAGGCCCTGCTGGGTTCTCTGCCCGATATCGATGGCACAGGTGCGGACCAGACCGGCGACTGAACGGGGCGCGGGCCGGGCCTGCGACTGAGCGGACGCGTCCAGACTCCGGCGACTGAACGGGCCGGCCGGCGGCCGGTACGAATGCAGGCATCAGTGCTCCGGCCTGACGGCGGGACACCGTCTTCCTCCTTTCACCAGCGGGTTGGTCTTGTAGACTCCCGGCATGACCACCTTCTCCCTGGTCCCGCTCGGCACTCGTCTGGCCGCGCTCCTGCTGCGCGCCTCGGCCATGACAACCACTCCGCCCCCGCCGTCGAATGACGCGACGGCCGCCCCGTGCGCCAACGGCGCGGCCGCACCGGTCGGGGCGACGCGCGAGGACTGGCTCGCCGTCGAGAACCTCAGTGGGCGGAGCGATGAGGCGGCCGAGGTCCTCGGCGGGCGGATCGCCCCGCGTCTGGAGGCCGGGGTCGCGGACGCCCGGCGCCGGTGCAAGGAGCGGGGCGTCGACGCGGGTCGACTGCGGGGCGCGCTGGCCGAGGCCGAGCTCCTCCTGGGCGAGTTCGCGGCGGACGACGCCGTCACCCTGACCATTGCGCGCGAGCCCGACCGCATCGAGGGGGTTGTCCGCAGGCGCGCCCAGAAGCACCGCCAGAACGTGGGAGCGGGGGCCGAGCCCTTCTTCGACGCCCTCGTGCGGGCCGTCATCGGGGAGATCACCCGTCTGGCGGGAGTCGGAGGCTCCCGACAAGAGGCCGCCGACGGCGTTGCACCGGCCTTCCAGAGCGTGCTCGAACAGATCAGGAGTCGGAGCCCGCGTCAGGCGGTGATCGCGCGCTGCCAGCTCGAAACTCTCGCCCTGCTCGCCGCCTCCGGCGTCCCCGCGCGCTGGCTGGAGTTCGCAGATGAGGGATCCGACGACGCCCGCGAGGCCCTGAACGCACTCATCGAATCCTCGCTCTGCCGACTCTCCAAGGACGGCTCGAAGGTCGTGCTGCTGCCGTCTCAGGGCGGGGCCGTCCGGCAGGAGTGGGAAGTCGAACCGGCACATCGGGAGCGGATCGAGAAAGAGGCGGTCGGGCTCCTGGAGTTGGTGAACACGGTATTCATCCGGAAGACACGAGGAGAGAACCAGCGACAGGAGGCTCGCGATCTCGTAGACCAGTTGCGGGCGATCGCTGATCAGGACTATTCAAGGGGCCTGTTCGCCGACCCGCGCACCGGAGAAATCCTCGCAGCCGGTTTGCTGTACGTCATGGAGCTCGAGGGCATCGAGGCCGTCATATCCCTGTCCGACGCAGTGGAGAACCTTGGTCATGCCCTGGGCCCCGACAATTCCTATACCCTGATCTCGCGCAATAACCTCGCGTGCGCCTACCGAGATGCGGGCAGACTCGATGAGGCCATCTACCTGTTCGAACAGGTTCTCGCCGACCGACTCCGTGCCCTGGAACCGGATCACCTCGATATCCTGGTTTCTCGGAACAATCTTGCGGACGCCTACAAGTCCGCGGGCAGGCTCAACGAGGCCATTCCCCTGCTCGAGCAGAACCTCACTGACTGCAAACGCATTCTGGGGCCCGACCACCCCGGCACCCTGACCGCCCAGAACAATCTTGCCGACGCCTACGAGTCCGCGGGCAGGCTCAACGAGGCCATCGACCTGTATGAGCGGACTCTGGCCGACCAGTCGCGCATCCTGGGACCCGACCACCCCGACGCCCTGACCACCCAGAACAACCTTGCCGCCGCCTACAAGTCCGCGGGCAGGCTCGACGAGGCCATCGACCTGCTCGAACAGAACCTGAGCGACCGGCTGCGCGTCCTGGGCCCCGACCACCCCGGCACCCTCGTTTCACGCAACAGTCTTGCCGACGCCTACAAGTCGGCGGGCAGACTCGAGCAGCCCATTCGCTTACTCGAGCAGAACCTGACGGACCATGAACGGATCCTCGGACCCGACCACCCCCGCACCCTCATCTCTCGCAACAACCTTGCAGAATCCTACCGGGAGGCGGGCAGGCTCGACGAGGCCATCACCCTGCACGAGCGGAATCTCGCCGACCGCCTGCGCATCCTCGGCCCCGATCACCCCTCTATCTTCGGTTCCCGAAGCAACCTCGCCGGCGCCTACTATGCCGCGGGCAGGCTCGACGAGGCCATCGACCTGTTCGAACAGAGCCTGAGCGACCGGCTGCGCGTCCTGGGGCCCGACCATCCCGACACCCTGACCGCCCGCAACAACCTCGCCTTCGCCTACCGGGATGCGGGCAGACTCGACGAGGCCATCGACCTGCTCGAACAGAGTCTGAGCGACCGGCTGCGCGTCCTGGGGCCCGACCACCCCGACGTCCTGGGGGCCCGCAACAACCTCGCCTTCGCCTACCGGGATGCGGGCAGACTCGACGAGGCCATCGACCTGTACGAACGGGTCCTCGCCGACTGCAGGCGCATTATGAGTCCCGATCATCCCAGCATCTTCCTATTCCGCAATAATCTTGCAGAAGCCTACCTGAGGACGGGAGGACTGGATCGGGCCATCGACCTGTACGAGCAGAACCTGGCCGACCGCGAGCGGGTCCTGGGACCCGGCCACCCCGACACTCTGACCTCTCGCCACAATCTCGCCACAGCTTACTGGTCCGCGGGCAGGCCCGGGGACGCTATTCTCCTGTTCGAACAGACCCTGGCCGAGGCCCTACGAGCCCTGGGGCCCGACCACTCCGACACCAGACTCTTCAGAAAGAATCTTGCAGACGCTTATCGCGCCGTCGGACGCGATGAGGACGCCGAGGCCCTGCTCGACCCGCCGCCCGCCTCCGACGACGCGGAGGCGGACCGGCCCGACGACTGATGCGAACCATCCCGAAAGTCACGCGGGATGCACTGCGCGCCATGGAGAGGAGCAAGGCGTGAGCGAGACCGTCACCGTCACGGCCCGGCGCTGGTCCGGAGGTTGGGAGCCGTGGAACGGAGACGACTGCTGGACCCAGGTCGCCCGCCTCGACCGCGCCCGCCAGCAGGTCGTCGACTACCTCGACACCGTCGACGAGGACACCGACCACTCCGACTGGACCATCACCGTCATCCCCGAGACGGCGCCCGCGTGAAAGACGGCGTCAGCGGGCTCCGCACGCCGTCGTCCTCACAACCACCGCATATTAACGGTACTAGACTGACGTGGTGACCAAGCCCATGAAGTACCGGGAGCTCGTCCGTCTTCTGACCGAGGCCGGCTTCACCCCCCGACGGGGCAAGGGCGACCACGAAGTCTGGCGCAACGGCGCCGTGAGCGTGACCATTACACGGACGCGCGAGGTCTCCCCGAAAGTCACGCGGGATGCACTGCGCGCCATTGAGAGGAGCAAGGCATGAGCGAGGCCGTCACCGTCACCGCTACCCGCTGGTCCGGCGGTTGGGAGCTCGAGATCGACGAGAACCACCACACCCAGGTCGCCCGCCTCGACCGCGCCCGCCAGCAGGTCGTCGACTACCTCGACACCGTCGACGAGGACACCGACCACTCCGACTGGACCATCACCGTCATCCCCGAAGTAGCCTCCCTCGACCGGGTCCACGCGGCCAGGGAGACCGCCGACCGCGCCCGGGCCCTCCAGGAGGAGGCCGCCACCGCCTGGCGCGAGGCCGCTCTCGCCCTGCGCGCCGAAGGGCTGTCCGTCGCCGACGCCGCCACCATTATGGGCGTCTCCCGCGGCCGCATCTCCCAGCTCACCGCCTGAGCCGGCGGCGCGCAGAGTCCCCGGCCCCCAAAAAAAAGGGGGTCGGGTGCGGGGTCGCATCCGCGCCCCGCACGGGAGGCTGCGTTGACCGGGTCCGCTCCTCTCGGGCCCGGGCGGGATCCGCGCCCCGCATGAGAGGCTGCGCCCATGCGGATCCTGCACACCTCCGACTGGCACCTGGGTCGGACCTTCCACGGCCGAGTGCTCGACGACGCCCACGCCGTCTTCGCCGACCACCTCGTCGAACTCGCCCGCGCCGAGGCCGTGGACGCCGTCGTCGTGTCCGGGGACGTCTACGACCGCGCCATCCCGCCCACCGACTCCGTCCGCCTCCTGGACGAGACCCTGCACCGCCTGAGCGACATCACCCGCGTCATCCTCACCCCCGGCAACCACGATTCCGCCCGGCGCCTCGGCTTCGCCTCCGACCTCCTGCGCGAGGGCCTGACCATCCGCGCCCGCATCGCCGACGTCGACCGGCCGGTCATCGTCCCCGGCCCCGACGGCGGCGACGGGCTGTACGTCTACGCCCTGCCCTACCTCGACCCCGATGCCGCCCGCGAGACCCTGCCGCCCCTGCTGGCCGATCGCCTCGGCGAGGAGATGGCCGGCGCCGCCCGGACCGCCGACCCCGACACCGTCCGGACCGCCGACCCCGACGCCGCCCGGACCGCCCCCGAAACCGCCGGGGACCACTCGGAGAAAGCGGCCGGCGACCCTCCCGGAACCGCCTCCGACGCCGCCACCCGGCGCCTGCCCCGCAGCCACGAGGCGGTCGTCTCCGGCGCGCTGCGACTGGTCGCCGCCGACCTCGCCGCCCGCCGCGCCGCCGCCCCCGCCCGCGTCCCGGCGCTGGTCATGAGTCACGCCTTCGTCGTCGGCGGTCTGCCGAGCGAGGAGTCCGAGCGGGACATCCGGGTCGGCGGCGTCGACTCCGTGCCCTCCGGGGTCTTCGCCTCCCTGGGCGGCTCGCCGTCGGCCCGCGAGTGCGGCGGGCTCGACTACGTCGCCCTCGGGCACCTGCACCGTCCCCAGGAGATCCGCTCAGCCGGCGGGGCGGGCGGCGCGGGTCGACGGAACGGACCGGACGATGCCGGCGGGGCGGGTCGGCCGAACGGGCCGGGCAAGGCCGACGGAACCGGCGGGCCGGAGGCCAGCGAGTCGGATGAACCGGACGAGTCCGGTCCGCCGCAACGGGGCTCCCGGCCGGGCCCGCGCCTGGTCTACTCGGGCAGTCCCCTCGCCCTCTCCTTCTCCGAGGCCCCCTTCCCCAAGTCCTCGGTCCTGGTCGCACTGGGTCCCGACGGCGTCGCCTCGCTAGAGCGCGTCCCCGCCCCGGTGCCGCACCGCATCGAGACCGTCACCGGAACCATGGACGAACTCCTGAGCCCCGCCTGGGATCACGCCGCGGGCGCCTGGGTGCGGGCCGTCGTGCGCGGGCCGATGCCGCTGGGCGCGACCTCGCGGTTGCGCGAGCGCTTCGGGCAGGTCCTGGCGATCGTGCGCGAGGAGGACGAGGAGGCGCCCCGCGAGCGCATCGTCGTCACCCGGGCGGCGGACCCGCTGGAGGTGTCGGCGCAATTCCTCGCCGAGGTCGCCGAGCGCGAGCCGAGCCCCGCCGAGCGCGCCGTCCTGGCCCGGGCCTACGAGGCGGTCCTCGCCTCCCGCGGGGGCGAATGATGCGTCTGCACCGACTGACCATGACCGCCGTCGGCCCCTATGCGGGCACCGAGACGATCGACTTCGACCGCTTCGCCGCCTCCGGCCTGTTCCTGCTGACCGGCCCCACCGGGTCGGGGAAGACGACGATCATCGACGCGATCGTCTTCGCCCTCTACGGGGACGTGGCCGACGCCGACGACTCCTCCAAGGACCGCATCCGCTCCCGCCTGGCGGGGCCGGAGACCCAGACCGTCGTCGAGCTGGTGTTCTCCACCTCGGCGGGCGCCTACCGGGTGCGCCGCACGCCCGCCTACCGGCGGCCCAAGCGCCGCGGCACGGGCACCACCCCGGAGCGGGCGAGCCTCAAGGTGTGGCGGCTGACCGGCCCGGACGGGCGCAGCGCCGACGACGCCGTGCTGCGCCCCGACGAGGCGGGGCCGGAGCTGGCCCGGGCGGTCGGGCTCAGCCGGAGCCAGTTCACGCAGACGGTGGTCCTGCCCCAGGGCAAGTTCGCGCGCTTCCTGCGGGCCAGCTCCGACGAGCGGCACCTGCTGCTGCGCGACGTCTTCGGCACCCGCGTCTACGACGACCTTCAGAAGGAGCTCGCCGATCGGGCCCGCGGCGCCAAGCGCGCGGCGGAGTCGGCCCGCGCCGACGTGCGCAGCGCCGCCGAGGCGCTCATTGCGCTGCTGTCCGGGGCGGACGGGGCGGACGGGGCGCCCGATCCCGCCGATCGCCTGCGTCTGGTCACGGCCGCCGCCGAGGTGGACGCCGACGCCGTCGAGGCCGTCCTGGACGAGGCCCGCGCCGGACTCGACGCCCGACTCGCCCGAACGGAGGCGGACCTCGCCGGGGCCCGGGAGCGCAGGAGTCGTGCGACCGCCGCCCTGGAGGAGGCGAAGGACCTCGCCGCCCGCCTGGCCCGGCGCGAGGACCTCATGGAGGCGGGGCGGCGCCTGGAGGACGGCGCCGCGCGGGCGCGGGAGGACGTCGATCGGCTCGACGCCGCCCAGCGCGCGGCGCGGGTCGCCGGCGTCGAGGCCCTCGCCCGCCGTTCCGCGCTCGGCGCGAGGGCCGCGCTGGAGGATCTGGCGCGGGAGGGTACGGGCGACGGCGAGGGCGAGGGGGCCCGCGCCGAGATGGCCGGCGCCCTCGACCGCCTCGACCTGGACCATCTCGGGGCCGCCGCCCCGCAGGCGGATCCGACCGCTGCCCCGCCCCCTGTCCCGCCGCTGTCGAGCACCACCGCCCTCCTGGAGGATCTGCGCGTTCGGGCGAAGGCCGCCCGGGAGCGCGCCGCCGCCCTCGCGCCGCTCGAGGAGCTCGAGCAGGGCCTTGGTGCGCGTCGCACCGAACTGGATGAGCGCCGCGCGCAGGAGACGGAGATGCACGACCTGGTCGTGCGCGACGAGGAGGCGCTGGCGGCCCTGCCTCAGGACGAGGACCAGCTGCGCACCGGCCTGGCCGCCGCGCGGCGGGCCCGCTCCCACCTGCCCGCCCTGGAACTCGCCCACGAGCGGGCGGCCGCCCGCCTGGAGGCGCACGAGCGGCTCGCCGAGGTCGCCGAGCGCCTGGAGACCGCCGCCGGCGCCGTCGAGCAGGCCCGGACCG
>ERZ772973.742-NODE-742-length-13797-cov-25.9605_pt1 | contig 13797 bp, 14 predicted proteins | sample MGYA00580672_ERZ772973 | MGnify/ENA primary metagenome ERZ772973 (study PRJEB29015, sample SAMEA2737938) | human oral metagenome | biome: human oral; feature: human-associated habitat; material: dental | place: China | collected 2152 ... | reverse complement strand
GAGTTCTACTCTGAGAATTCAGATTCGCGAGTATGAGGAAGAATATTCTTGCTATGATCAAGACATTTGTCATCACAATAATATGATTATTGCAGCTCAAGCTGAACTTGACAAAGTTTTGCATACTCTTCGAGACTACAGGGGTAAGCGCAAAGAGCTTAAACCAATTTTTGATTCAGCCAAAGAGAAAAGGGATGATGCTCAAGTAGAGCATAAATCTGCTGTTTTGGATTATTCTAATTCAGCTCGAAAGTTCGCTACATATCGTAATTACTTGGCCGAAAAGATCGGCATTCCCAGTAGGTATCGTCGTAGTGGTGTGTTCGTCGAAATCCGTTTGGACTATTCTGTTATGTTCTACTTTGGTGGAAAAGGCGGACCTAAAGGTGAAGGCTGTGGTTACTATGTCATGAACAAAAAAGGCAAGGTAATTTATCGGCAGCGCCCAGTTAAATTAACAGGGCAGCGCTAAGTAGCCTAAAACAAATCCAATTCAACTATTTAAAGTAAGGAGGAAACACACCCCGTATTTAATTGTAAATACGGGGCTTTACTTTTGTTTTAATAAACTAGACTTATAATCTAAAATAGTGTATAGTTTTTAGTATCTGTAGCAATTCCGTTGCGGATAAGTTTCTTTACAGAAATAGGTGATACAAATGGCACGAGATGCCGAACTTGATCGCTTGAAAGTAGCGCAAGATGTTGCGTTTCAGCGTAAACAAAATGCGTATCAGGCGCAGCAAACTGTTTGTGTTAAGGCATTTAAGACAAGGCTAGAGCAAGTGCGAGCTAGCAGTAAAAAACGGCGTGAAGACAAAAAGTCGATCGCTGAAAAGGCTGGAGTTCCGTCTCAATATCGAGACAACGTCTGGATTTCGAAAGATTCAGATGGCAACACCAATATCTACTTCGGTGGGATTGGTAAGCCTGATGGTCCTGGTCACGGTCACTATGTCATGGATCAAAAGGGGAACGTAACGTATAGGCGCGAGCCATTCGACCCACATGGTGCACAGAATTTTGAAGAGACTCGCCGCGAGAAAGCAACTCTTCGGATGGCTCAAATAGCGATCAACCAATGGGCAAGGTCTGCTGCAACTCCTCGTGTATTGCAGTCTGAAGATTCTGATTTCAAAGTCTAGGTTAAATCAGGCTATGATCGTGATCATGATGCTATTGTAAGCGATATTGTTATTATTGATCGATATAATAAGAAAGAACATTATCATATCGTCATTTATGAGTATGGTAATGAACTTTTCTCTGAGTGGCGTGCTAACCCCACTAAGAAAAAGAAACCCTAGCGAAAGGAGCAAATACCCCCAATTTTTATTGGGGGTTATTCCATGCTATAATTCGCTCCATGGATCCGAAACAAAGATTAATCAAATTTCTAGATGAAGAAATATTACCAGCAGAGAAAACTGAATCTAGAGAAACCCTAGCTGCCTACATAGTTGGTGAGCTTGTAGGAGATTGTGACAATGTTTACGAAAAGTTACTAGAGAATGATTCAAGAGTGCAAAGAATATCTGATCTTGCAAGCGATCTAGAGTGGTCAAATGGTTCTGAAGTACAGCTAGAATATATGTGGCGAGAATTAAAAAATCTTATAGAAGAGCTTAAAAATGAATGATTTTTAGTTTTAGGTTTTAGTTGAAATTAGCCAGTTGAGCCATGAAATCACGCTCTACTTTGGTGGAGAAGGTAAGCCTAATGGTCCTGGTTGTGGATACTATATCTTACGAAGCAATGGCAGGGTAGTGTATCAAAAGATGCCGTCTAATGTGCGGTAGTAAACTAAGTAACCAAATAAACTCATTCAACTATTAAGTAAGGAGGAATATACCCCGTATTAAGTTAAAAATACGGGGATTTACTTTGATGTATACTGGATTATCGACGCTAAATTTATAAAATGTTATAATTTACAAAATGGCAAATAAAGTTATTGTTCAGCCTCTTCCTGGCTACAAAGAAGTTAAGCCCTTCGTCTACGCAGGCTTTTTTCCGGTGTCTAACGAAGATTACAATGATCTGAAAGAGGCGATTGAGAAGCTGAGTCTGAGTGATTCGGCGCTGCAGTTTGAGCCGGAGAATTCACCAGTGTTGGGTTATGGTGTGCGGATTGGCTTTTTGGGGTTACTTCATATGGATATTATTCGTGAGCGTTTAGAGCGCGAGTATAATCTGGACCTCATCGTCACTAATCCGAGTACTGATTATCAAGTCAGCCTGACCAATGGCGAGGAGCTGGATATCAAGTCAGCCAGCGAACTACCTGACCCAGCACAAATTACCGAGGTTCGCGAGCCGTGGATCGATGGTGAAATTGTGGTGCCGCAAGACTACATCGGTGTGGTGATTCAGCTGATTGTTGCTAAGCGTGGTCGGCAGAAAAACCTCAGTTACATCGACGAGCGGGCGCTGATTTCCTTTACGGCGCCGCTGGCAAATCTGCTGACGGATTTTTATGATCAATTGAAGTCGGTAACCAGCGGCTACGGTTCGTTTAACTATGAGCTGGCGGGCTACCAGGCGGAAGATTTGGTGCGGGTAGATTTCTACGTTGCAGGCGAAATGGTCGATGCATTGAGCGTCATGTGCCACCGCTCAGAAGCGCCAGGTTTGGGCCGGGAAATTGTCAAAAAACTCAAAGATGTGGTGCCGCGTCAGAGCTTTGAGGTGGCACTTCAAGCGGCGATTGGCGGCAGGTTTATCGCCCGCGAAAACATCGGCGCCTACCGCAAGGACGTCACCGCCAAACTCTACGGCGGCGACGTCTCACGCCGCAAAAAACTCCTCGCCAAGCAAGCCAAAGGCAAAAAACGCATGAAAAAATTCGGCAATGTCGAAATTCCGAGCGAGGCGTTTACGGTGATGTTGAAGCGGGATTAAAGCCGCACCAAATGTACACCATAAAAATCAAACACATCTTAATTTCTGAGACATAAACTACCGCGCGTAGTATAATAAACCCCATGGAAGAAACGAAATTTTCTCTAAATCAAACACCGATTAGCACGATTTTGGCTTGGGTGGAGAGCAGGGCGATTGCTATCCCAGAAATTCAGCGCCCGTTTGTTTGGACTAGCAGCCAAGTGCGCGATTTGATAGATTCGCTTTACCAAGGCTACCCGGTTGGTTATATCATAACTTGGCAAAATCCGGATGTGAGATTGAAAGACGGCTCTACTTCGCAGGGTAAGCGGATTTTGATCGATGGGCAGCAGCGAATCACTGCGTTGCGAGCGGCGATAAGCGGCTTGAATGTGATTGATAAAAATTATAAAAAACGCCGCATCGCTATTTCGTTCAATCCGATTACAGAGGAATTTCGTACGCGCACAAGTTCGACGGAGCGCGGCAAAGAATGGATTGGCGATATCGCCGAAGTTATGGTGAATGGCTATGATACGCTAACGTTTGTCGATGAATATGTTGCCAAAAATCCAAACACGACGCGCCAGGAAATTAACTCGCGCTTGAATCGCCTTATTCAAATTAAAAATAAACAAATTGGCGAAATTCAATTAAGTCCGGCGCTTGACATCAATATCGTTAATGAAATTTTTGTACGCATCAATGCTAGCGGCGTAAATTTGAGCAACGCGGATTTTGCGATGAGTAGAATTGCTGTTTACGAAAAAGAGCCGGGCGATGAAATGGGTATGAAGCTGCGTAAATTTATCGATTATTTTACACACTTATCGGCTGCGCCTGAACAGTTTGAAACTATTGCAGAAAACGATACGCATTTTGCTGCGACGGATTATTTTGCGAAAATCTCGTGGCTCAAGAACGAGACGGACGATTTGTATGACCCGACCTACAACGACATCATCCGCGTCATCGGCTTGACGCAATTTGCGCGCGGTAAATTGGGTGATATCGTAGCGCTGCTTTCTGGGCGTAATTTTGAAACCCGCCAAAACGAAAAAGAGATTGCCGATGAATCGTTCAAAAAATTAGAAAAAGGACTGTACCAATTTACGAACGAAAATAAGTTCAAGCATTTTGTGCAAAATGTTTTGCGGGGGAGTGGCTATGATGAGCCTGGCATGTTGATCGCGCGTAACGCTGTAAATTATGCGTACGCAATGTATTTGCGGCTGCTGGATGTTGGCGAAAATCATGCTATGGTTAATTCGTCGGTGCGGCGTTTGCTGGCGATTTCGTTGATGACCGGTCGCCATTCTGGCAGCTTTGAGACGCGGTTCGAGCAAGATATTAAGCGCATCAATCAGCCGGGCGATATTACGAAATTTATCGCTACGCTCGAAGAGCAGGAACTTTCGGATGCTTTTTGGAATTCAACTTTGGTTGATGAATTTGATAAGCCAACGGTCAATAATCCGTTTTGGCATATGTTCGTGGCGGCACAGAATAAGTTGCTCAAACAAAGCTTTTTGTCAAAAAGCAACCTAGCGCGCGATTTAGCGACAGGCGAAATTCATCATATTTTCCCGAAAAATTATTTGGTGAAAAACGGCTATGACAAGACAAAATATAACCGAATCGCCAACTTTGTCCATTTGAAAAATGACATCAATGTTTCGGTTAGCGACGCTGCTCCGAATAAATATTTGAGTAATATTTTGAGCGGAGACAATAATCATCACAGCGATATTGCGAACGAAAAGGAGCTCGTAGATAACTTTAACGATAACGCAATTCCGCAAATGTTGATCGAGGCAGACACAGATGATTATGCTGATTTTCTGCGACAGCGGCAGCGTTTGATGGCGCAAATGCTGAGAGAGTATTACGAGACTTTGTAGTTTTGGAGCTTTCGGGCGACCTGCTTATGTGCTGTTTGGAGGTCTGTTATAATTAGTGGCGGTATGTTGAAAAATAACGAGAAGAAGCCGATTCTCTACATCGACATGGACGTAACGCTGGTGGATTTTGTGTCGGCGTTTGATAGGGTTGAGCCGGAAATTTTGCGCGAATATATGACGGGCGGCCGGATGATATTCCGGGGATTTTCGCGCTGATGGAGCCGATGCCGGGCGCGATCGAGGCGGTTGAGAAGCTGCGGCAAAAATACGACCTTTACATTTTGTCGTCGTCGCCGTGGGAAAATCCGACGGCGCTGGTCGACAAGTTGGCGTGGGTGAAAAAATATTTTGGCGGCGATGGTTCGGAGAATATATTTTTTCGAAAAGTTGTGTTTTCGTCGGTTAAGCACCTGAGTCGTGGCGACATTTTAATTGACGATCGCACGGCAAACGGCGCGGGCGATTTCGAGGGCGAGCACGTATTGTTTGGTAGCCGAGATTTTCCTGACTGGGAGGCTGTGTTGGGCTACTTAATTTAATAAGATATCTTAACTTTAGAAAATTTGATGATAAAAGTCGGCTTAAACTATTTCGGGTTTTAAATTACTGTATGGTAAAATGACTCTTATGGGGTATTCGCAATGAAACTTTATCTATCTTCTCAGCACATGGGGTCTGCTTCACATGTACTGCTTGAAATGATTGGAGACAAAAAGAGGGTGGGTTAATAGCCAATGCAATTGATATGTCTGATGGTCGTCATAGAGCTGATAGACTACAAAAAGAAGAGGCTAGATTAAATAAGCTTGGCTTAGAGACAGAAGAACTAGATTTACGAGAATATTTTGGTGATTCGAAGACTTTGAAGGATAGGTTGAAGCAATTTGGTATGGTGTGGGTTAGAGGTGGTAACGTATATACACTGGTTCGAGCCATGGAACAATCAGGATTTAGTAAAGTTGCATCTGAGATGATACGAAACGATAGCCTGGTCTTTGGAGGGTATAGTGCTGCTACTATAGTTGCAGCACCTGATTTATTGGGATCAGAATTAATAGACGATCCTCATGAGATTCCTTTTGGCTACCAAGAACAGGCGCCGCCCATGAAAGCATTAGGGCTCATTGATCACTATATAGCGTGTCATTATGAAAGCAAGCAACCTTGGGCTAAAAATGTCCCTGACTACGTAGATTATATAACTAAAGAACGCAAAGATATTTTAAAACTAAGAGACGGTGAAGTGTATATTATTAATGGCGATGTTGAAAGTGGATATGTTGCATGAATAGGGGAGGATAATTATGTATAAAAATAGAGAACAGTTTGTAGCCAGTCCAGATACTGAGACAAAAAGGACTCATATCGACAAGCTTCAATTAGTAGCCGACTTCTTAAGAAAAGATGCTTTGGAGGTCATTACTGCTGCTAATAACGGTCACATAGGTGGTAGTCTTTCGTCTGTTGAGTTACTGACTGCGATGTATTTTGGCGGTCGTTTTAACTTTGATCCGGATGATCCGGACAACCCAAACCGTGATAGAATATTAATTCGTGGACACGAGGGGCCGATACGATATCCTATATTTTCGCTACTAGGGTATATTGATAGAGATGAACTAGGGACGTATCGACAGCTAGGGTCTCGTTTGCAAGGTCACGAGGATATGCACGAGACACCTGGTGTAGATATTACACCAAGTGGATCGCTTGGCATGCTACTTTCTTATGGAGTTGGTGCTGCAATTGCATCAAAAGAACACAACCGAGATAACAGGACGATAGTATTTTTGGGCGATGGAGAGGAGCAGGAGGGTAATGTAAGTGAAGCCGCAAGGCATGCGGCTGCGCTCAATCTAGATAATCTAATATGTATCATAGACAAAAATGGTAAGCAGCTGTCTAGACCAACCAATCATTCTGATTCAGCTTCAAATTTGAAGGAAATTTGGTCTGGATACGGGTGGGGTGTAAAAGAGATAAAAGACGGTCACGATATAGAAGAGATAATTGACGTATATGACGAATTGCAGGATTTGCGCAAACCCACTGTAGTTATTGCTCATACAATCAAGGGGTATGGTGTTGAAGGAAGTGAAGAGCATTTCAGTGGATATCATACGTTGAGTGCCGTCCCGGACAGAGCGGTTGTCGGAAGGGCTATAGGAAAGATAGCGAATAGACTTGGCGATGCAGGTGTGTCATTGGAAGATATTAAGTCTTATGCAATGGAGCACATGACTAGACCTTATGCTACTAGCCCTTCTGACAGCAGCAGTGTAATAGATGAAGAGGTGTTTAATTTGAGATATGATGGAGAATCGGGTGTTAATCTTGAGATGGCTCAATCACTTTTCTTTGATGAGTTAAGACAGAATATAGAGAAGCTTGAGCCATCAGCCCCGTTCTACTTTGTTACTCCAGATCTTCTGCGCTCAGACATAGTTAAGGAAACTGGTCTTGAGAGTTTTGCTAACTTTATCGATACTGGTATTCGCGAACAGCACGCAATTGCTATGTCGCATGGTATTTCGGTTGAAGACCCGACGGCAAGAATATATGTTTGTTATGGTGATGCATTTGTTTATCGAGCATTAGACCAAATGAATGCAGCTGCTCAAGCCGGTAGCAATATTCTTATAGCTGGAGAAAATGATGGTATTTTCCAGGGGCAAAATGGCAAGACTCATCAATCTATTGGCCAACAGGGTGCTCTACTTCATGTGCCAGACATGAGTGTATATGAGCCGTCGGATATCAATGATCTATACAATGTGTTTTCTAAAGCTCTATACGAGAATGAGGGTGTTAGCTATGTCAGGTTGCATCGCGGTACGGTAAAGCTTGATCGTGATGAATCAGATAAGGGCGCTACTGATGCATACTATGTACATAAAACCGACAAAACACCAGAATTAACTATTATAGGCAGTGGTTTCATGCTCCAAAATGCCGTTGATGCGGCCAAAACATTAGAGACTGAGCACGGTATACCAACGTCTGTCATCAATGTAGTTGACCAGAAATCATTATCCCAAAGGTTGCCAGAAATACTTGATACAGATGCCCCAATTTTAACGGTGTATAACGGCGACCCCTCTATATTAAAGAATTCGGTCAGCTCGGCCATTTTGGAAAATCCTGATATATCTAAACCTCGTGGTATCATAGGCCATGGCTTTACTGAAGGGACGTCAGGGTCGGTTAGTGACCTAATACGTCATTTTGGGTTCGATGAAGAGGGAATCACCAATGTAGCACTTGAGGGTTTGCGTAGGTTTAACAAATGACTTCACATACTGTAATTATACTTGGTGGAAATAGTGCAAGTAATAAGATTTGGGTTGATGACATGTGCGCGCATTTAAATCCAGACTTTAACGTAGCTACTCACGAGTATTTACATTGGAAGGGCGCTGATCACGATATAGATTTTGATATAGAACTTGCTAGACTTGAAAGGTTCATTAAACGAAATAATATCAAAGAATATTCTATTGTAGCGAAATCAGCTGGACTGCTACTATCTCTTATCGGAGTTGGAAATGGTGTATTGTTTCCCGTGTCAATTGTGGGATTTGGTTTACCTCTAGAATATGCTAGATATAGAAAAGTAGATATAAGCTCACTTATTGCAGATATATCAAAAGAACATAGAATCCTCATTATTCAAGGTACGAGAGATCCGCAAGGCTATGCAAGTGCTGTTCGGCAAATAATACCAAATAATATCCTGCTGACACGTGTAAGATCAGATAGCCATGCATACGATAATTTTAAGAAAATGTCAAGATATGCACAAACATTTATCATGACAAATCAGCCAGAAGAAGAGAGAGTTTTTTCAGAGGCTCAAGGCTCTTCTTTGAATGAAGCGGTTTTAAGGGTGCATAGGTCACGAGGTGGGTATAGGCCTTATAGTGCCTGGATGTACGACCCTTTTGGTTATATACGAGCGTTTACTTACGGTGAGGTAAAGTATATAGCCAAAAGAACATTATATTCTAAAGCTGTACGCGAAAAAGATAATGCAGAAGAAGCTTTTAAGCGCTTAGATGGGACATCTATTGGGAATCGCATAATAGCGGTGGTTGTACCAAGTTCTTTAGTGATGATTGATAACGAAACCTGCTATCTGGTGTCTGAATACAAGAGTGCTGACTATAATGGATGCTTTTATCTACAGCGTAGCAATATTACTTTATCGGCGAATGAAGTTAAGCTTATAGTGGAGGAGTTTGCAAATAAAGGTGTAATCTATTCAGGCTTTCTGCCGCGAAATACTATAGTAACGGATAGTAATATATTTCTCATCGACTGGGAGGACGCGGAATTCAGTGATACTCCAGTGATGTTTGATGTATTGTTAAAAACTAATTATCTCATTGGCTGGAGTCTTATTTCAAAAGTTTTGCCTATTCTCGAACAGTCTGGTGCTTTTAAAGAGCCTGGCGAAAATCTGCTTACGGGCGAATATGAAAAAGTATTTTTAAATATGTTGGGCTCTAAGTCGAGCGGTGTGGGTAATTTGAAAACCATGCCCTATATGAATGCGATATCAGCAGAGTCATATGTAAGCGGTGACGGCGTTGGCGGTAGATTAAAGCGTGACGATATAGTATGCGCTTTATCGCCGTTTATACCTATTGAAGTTGAAGTATTTATTGATATACTACTCGCTAGAGACGCAAAATTAAGGTCAGATTTGCTTCATGAGCATCTGTCTAATGCAGTTAGGTCAGCAACCTTAGAAAGTCATTGTGATGTATCGGCGACAACAGTTAATGCAAGGTTACTTAAAACTTTACGTAGTATAGTGAGAAGCCATTTAAAGTATAATAAGGTATCGGTGCCAGGGGCTATTACTAGTTTATATGATTACGGTGAGCCAAATAAGGACACTATTGATAAGATTGCACGATTTTTAGCATTATAGTTCATCAAGCCCTAGAGAGTTTCGAACCCTATGTGTCACTTCATTAGCTTTATCACGTGCTTGTTCGCCACCTTCGGCCAGAGCAAGCTTTACGTCTTTTTCATCAATATTCTCGTAGCGATCACGAAAATCGGTCAAAAAATCATTAAGTCTGTCAGTAAGAAGATTCTTAAAGTCGGCCATCACCATTTCTCCGTCAAGATGTGCTTTTTTTAGATTTAAGACCTCATCCTTATCTTCTGAATCTGTAGATAGTAATTCTGCCACCATGAAGTGGCTATCAAGAGTGTCGTTCATTTCACCTGGTAGGGCAGTTTGGGCTTTTCTGACTTTTTTTGCCACCTCGTCTGCAGAGTCTCTTAGTAGTATTGCACTTTTAGGTCGAGACTTACTCATCTTGCCATCTCGTGCATTTAAGGCTGCTATACGTAAAGCTTTACGCGCTAGGGACTTTGGTTCTACTAGAATGCCATCGCTAGTTGCGTCGTACTTGGTGTTGAATCTACGCACCAATCTACGGGTAAGTTCGAGGTGGGAAAGCTGATCCTCTCCCACTGGAACATGAGTGGCGTCTTGTATGGCTATGTCAGCAGCCATGAGGACAGGATATCTAAAAAGCGAAAGATTAACGTTTGACGCGCTTTGATCATTTTTAAGTTTATCTTTGAGCGTCGGTACTCTCTCTAATTCTGCGGGAGTTGTGTGTCTATCAAAAAGATTTGCCAAATATAAAGTTTGGTTTTCTATCTGACTCTGAAGGTATATTGATGTTCTGCTCGTATCAACACCTGCAGCAAGAAGGGCACGAGCAGCTACTAGTCGAGTGGCGGAAACTGTCTTTGGCTCCTGATCTGTTAGTCCGTGAATATCCGCCACAAAGACGCCAATAGGTCCATCAAATTCCTCTTGCATATTCACTACCGGTTGTATAGCGCCTAGGTAGTTGCCTATTGTTAATTCACCTGTAGGTCGCACTCCCGTTAGTGCTTTTGGCTCTCTTCGTATCATAATACTAACATATCCTATTCAATTTAATAATTTAAGAGTTGCATATAATTATATATAAATTGTACCACAGAAATGTTAATAGTTGATAGCTATTATGGTAAATTAGTCTTATGAGATGATCTATTTAATATCGATTCGCTTATGTAGAGGTTGATATATAAGAATGTCATAACGGAATTCAGCGTGCATTAACTATAGAGAGCACGGAGAAATGATTAAGATTCACACCCCAGGAAATTATCGTAAAAATCACAGCATCATTAAGTTTGCGAAGAGTGCAATTGAGACGGATTTGACGGTCGTGTTCATTCACGGTCTTTACGGCACGGCGGGCGATAGGGGCTCGAAGTCGTACATTTTGGGCGAGAAAATTCGCCGTTTGGGCGTAGCGAATGTGGCTTATCTTAATTCGTCGCGGGATTGGAAAATTTATAAATCGGGCGATGAAAAGAAGGCTTTTTGCGAGAAAACTTTCGACGAGGAGCGCCGCGATATTTTGGATATATTTCGCGTTTTAAGTGAGCGCGCGCCGGAAGTTTTTGGCGCGCGGCAAAAGCGTTATCAAATCGTGGCGAATTCTATGGGCGGCACTATGGCGAGCACGCTGCGCGAGGTTTTCTCACACGTCGAGAAAATTGTCTTGTGCGGTTCGGGCACCGGCTCTAGTTCGGCGACGAAACCGATTCTTTCGACTTATCCGTCCAAGCGTTACGTCACCAGCGCGGCGGCGACTTTCACGGGCGATGTGCTGCTGCTTCAGGGCGAAAAGGACGCGGTCGTGCCGCTTGCGTCGCAGGACGAATTGCTGGCGGCGTACAGCTCGGCGAGGCTTGCTGTCAAAAAGATAGTCCCCGGCGCAAATCATAATTTTTCGAAAATTGATGGCGGTAATCAGCCATTAGCGTACGAGTTGTACGTTAGTGTGATTTTTAGTTTTTTGATGGGCGTTGAGTAAGCTTGGGCGAGCGAAGGTGTTGCGGCTGCGGCTTTAGACCGGCGCGAATTTTTCATCGCGTCTGCCGGGTGTTATAATTAAGTATGCTTGAAGATAACGAGTTTGCTGACATCGTGTTCTACACCACGCGGCAGCCGCGGCAAAACGCTGGCGTATTGGAAACGCCGGGTGTTGATTATCATTTTATTGATGAGGCGGCGGTGGTGAATATGCTGGAAAATCACGAGTTTATCGAGGCGAAATTCGTGCACGGCACGGTTTATGGCACCGGCGCGAAGGAAATTCAGGCGATCGCCGAGGCGGACAAAATCGCCGTGACCGGCATCGATGTGCAGGGCGTGAGCGAATATAAAAAGCTGTCCGGGGACGTTGCAGGCGAAATGGTCGATGCATTGAGCGTCATGTGCCACCGCTCAGAAGCGCCAGGTTTGGGCCGGGAAATTGTCAAAAAACTCAAAGATGTGGTGCCGCGTCAGAGCTTTGAGGTGGCACTTCAAGCGGCGATTGGCGGCAGGTTTATCGCCCGCGAAAACATCGGCGCCTACCGCAAGGACGTAACCGGCTATCTCTATGGTGGCGACGTCTCGCGCAAGAAAAAACTCCTAGCCAAGCAAGCCCGTGGCAAAAAACGCATGAAACGCTTCGGTAAGGTTGACATTCCGTAGAGGCGTTTATGGTGATGTTAAAGAGGGATTGATTTGAATGGGTAAGATAAGAGAATTGGGCACTGAAATAAGTGAAGTTATCATTGATAACGCTATTATAATGCCAGCACTTAATCAAATAAATTTTAATAATACGAGCAGAGAGATGGTCAGCGGTTTGTTAAAAGATTTACCAATAATCAAGATGTTAGCTATATCTAATAATGTTCGTGACATGATTTTTATTTCAAAACTAAAAAGCTTTCTTCAGCCGCTTAAAGATATTCCAAAGGGCAAAATCAAAAAAGAAATTACAAAAATTGATAAGTCTAAAAAATATCGTAAAAAGGTTGGTGAAAATTTAATCAATCTAATTGACAGAAGCTTTGATGAAGATAATGCAGAAAACGTCGCAATCCTGTTTAAGGCTTTTTTGGATAGTAAAATATCGTACGACGAATATGCAATAGCGTCTACGATAGCATGTAAAATATCTAGTCAAGATATAAAGCGGTTTTGCGTTGATTTTATGTTAATACAAGATGCTAAAGTAAGCTATGATTTACTGTGGACTGGTTTAATTGATTTTACATTTGCTCCGATAGAGGGTGTAGATGTTGACTATGAACGAGGCGGTACTTATGAAGATCCTAAGACAGGAAGAGAGTATGACATTGATGAGGGGTATAGTGCTGAGGTTAAAGGCGGTGAGATGAATATAATACCTACAGAGACTGGTAAAATATTCTATAGGGTATTTGGTGATGGGACAGTTATGATATAAAAATCACATATCTAAAGAGTGAGTAGTAAGTATATGAAGAAACCGATTATCTACATCGATATGGACGGCGTGCTGGTGGATTTCACGTCAGCCTTGACGAAAGTTCCGCCTGAGATGCTTGATAAGTTTGCGGGTGAGTATGACAATATTCCGGGTGTTTTTGCATTGATGGATCCAATGCCGGGCGCCCTCGAGGCGGTTGATAAGCTGAAGGAAAAGTATGATCTATACATTCTCTCGTCATCGCCATGGGAAAATCCGACGGCGCTAGGCGACAAACTGGCGTGGGTGAAGAGGTATTTTGGTGGTGATGGCCAGGAAAATATTTTCTTTCGCAAAGTTATATTTTCATCTGTTAAGCACTTGAACCGTGGCGATATTTTAATTGATGATCGGACGGCAAATGGCGCAGGTGATTTTTTAGGTCGACACATCCATTTCGGTAGTTCTGAATTTCCTAATTGGCAATCTGTACTTAATAGTTTATTATAGATATTTATGTTAGACATAGAAAAGCTAATCAAGGATTATGAACCGAATGAACAAGCAATTGAGCTAGTTCGGTCAACCAAGGTTGTGTTACTTGCTGGTATCACTGGTGCTGGTAAAGATACTATAAAAAAGCGGCTTCTAAAAATGCCATATTTTCGAGATATTGTTTCGCATACGACTCGTCTACCAAGAAT
>ERZ772973.741-NODE-741-length-13804-cov-127.856_pt1 | contig 13804 bp, 8 predicted proteins | sample MGYA00580672_ERZ772973 | MGnify/ENA primary metagenome ERZ772973 (study PRJEB29015, sample SAMEA2737938) | human oral metagenome | biome: human oral; feature: human-associated habitat; material: dental | place: China | collected 2152 ... | reverse complement strand
TCTTCGTCATCATGATGTCCTCCTTCAAGGTGCCCCGGAAGTACCAGCAGGAGGTACTGCTCGCGGGCATCGTCATCGCCCTCATTCTTCGGCTCATCTTCATCCTGGCCGGCGCCGCTCTCATCGAGAACTTCTCCTGGGTCTTCTACTTCTTCGGCGCCTGGCTCCTGTGGACCGCCTTCTCCCAGGCGCGTGAGGGCGTTGAGGAGCCCGACGACGAGGACGAGGAGTACAAGCCCAGCGGCTTCGTCAAGCTCATCGCCCGAGTCATCCCCATGACTGACGGCTTCGTCGGCGGCAAGGTCATCCACCGCCACGCCGGGCGCACCATGATCACCCCCATGATGCTGTGCATCATCGCCATCGGCACTGCCGACGTCATGTTCGCCGTCGACTCCATCCCCGCGATCTACTCCCTGACCAACGAGCCCTTCCTGGTCTTCTCCGCCAATGCCTTCTCCCTGCTGGGGCTGCGTCAGCTCTACTTCCTCATTGACGGACTGCTCGACCGGCTCATCTACCTTCACTACGGCCTGGCGGTCATCCTCGGCTTCATCGGATTCAAGCTCATCGTCCACGCCCTGCACACCAACGAGGTCTTCTTCATCAACGGAGGACAGGAGTGGCACGGTATTCCCGAGGCCTCGATCGAGGTCTCCCTGGCTGTCATCATCACTACGGTCCTCATCACTGTCATCGCCTCGGTCCTCAAGTCGCGAGCCGATGCCCGGCGGGTCGAGGTCGCGTCCTGATGCCTCGGCCCTCGGGAGGAGGACCGGCCTTCCGTCACTCACTACCCTCTGAGCCGTGAGTACCACGAATCTCCCTGAGGCTCCGGTCGCCGGTCTCAGCGCCGCCCAGGTCGCCGAGCGTGTCAGCGCCGGACGCACCAACGAGTACCGCGAGCGGACCTCACGCAGCGCCGCCCAGATCCTGCGGGCCAACGTCTTCACGATCTTCAACGGGATCCTTGGCGTTGCGCTGGTCCTCGTCCTGGCACTGGGGCACTGGGCGGACGCGCTGTTCGGATTCGTCCTGCTGCTCAACACCGCCACCGGCACCCTGGCGGAGATCCGCGCCAAGCGCGCCCTGGACCGTCTGGCCGTCCTGGAGACTCCCCGAGCGGTAGTCCTGCGGGATGGGGTCGAGAAGGAGGTGGCCGTCGGCGAGGTCGTCCTCGACGACGTCGTACGTCTCAGCTCCGGCCAGCAGGTGCCCGCTGACGGAGAGGTCATCACCAGTGAGGGTCTCGAGATCGACGAGTCGATCCTCACCGGCGAGTCCCGACCGGTGCGCCCGGAGCGCGGCGAGCAGGTCATGTCGGGGACCACGGTAACGGCCGGGACCGGGCTGTTCCGTACCACCGCCGTCGGCGGGGACGCCTATGCCCATCGGCTGGCTCGGGAGGCCCGCAGGTACTCACTCGTCGTCAGTGAGCTGCAGGCCGGGACCAACCGGGTGCTGCACTGGATCAGCTGGGTGATCGTGCCCGTGGCCCTGGTCCTGGTGTGGTCCCAGCTGCGCCTGAGCGGAAGCATCGCCGAGGCCTGGAGCAGTGGTGCCTGGCGGCACGCGGTTGTCGCCGGAATCGCGGGCGTGGTCAGCATGGTGCCTCAGGGTCTGGTGCTCCTGACCTCCGTCAACTTCGCCACCGCCTCCCTGGCCCTGGCCAGGCGCAACGTCCTGGTTCAGGAGCTGCCCGCCGTCGAGGTCCTGGCCCGGGTCGACACCCTGTGCCTGGACAAGACCGGAACCATCACCACCGGCCGCATCCGCCTCGGAGGGATCCAGGGGCCTGACGGCGGGCAGGTACTGCCCGAGGCTCTCTTGGCGCTCGCCCTGCTCAGCACAGCAGGGGAGGCCAATGCCACCGCCGACGCCATCAGGGAGGGGCTCGCTGATTCCGAGTGGCTCGGTGCACAAGGTCTTGAAGAGGCGCTGTCGTCGGCCGGTGCCGGCGGCAGGGCCGGTGCGGAGTCAGTGCCCTTCTCCTCACGCCGTAAGTGGTCCGCGATCCGGATGGGTTCCTCGGACTCTGGGCGGGCCACCAGCACCACCTGGGTGCTCGGCGCCCCCGAGATAGTCCTGGCAGGAGACGGCAAGGGCCTCCTGGAACGTGCCCGTCAGACCGCCGCCCGGGGAGTACGCGTCGTGGCCCTGGCCCGCTCGCTCTCATCATGGACGCAGGCCCCGGGGGAAGACGAACCACAGCTTCCCGACGACCTTGAGGCCGCCGGGATCGTCATCCTCACCGAGGAGGTCCGTCCCGACGCCGCCGAGACCCTGGCCTACTTCCGCCAGCAGGGCGTGGACGCCAAGGTGATCTCCGGTGACAGCCCCGAGACGGTGGCCGCCGTCGCCCGCCAGGCCGGGGTGACTGCTCCCGACGGCGGCGAGCTCGTGGCTCTCGACGCGCGCACCCTCCCGGCCGGGGCGGGCATCGGGCAGGAGACGGATGCGGACCTCGAGCGCCTGGCCGACGCCGTCGAGGGTGCCAGCGTCCTGGGGCGCGTCACCCCCGAGCAGAAGCGGGCACTGGTGCGGGCCCTGAAGTCGCGAGGCCATGTCGTCGCGATGACCGGGGACGGGGTCAACGACGCCCTGGCGCTCAAGGATGCCGACCTCGGCATCGCCATGGGCAACGGGGCACCGGCCACCAAGGCGGTGGCGCGTCTTGTGCTGCTCAAGGGGGAGTTCTCCGCCCTGCCCGGAGTCGTGGCCCAGGGGCGTCGGGTCATGGCCAATACCGAGCGCATCGCCTCCCTGTTCTTGGCCAAGACCATCTACGCCTCGCTCATCGCCGTGGTCGTGGCCGCCACGGCAGTCGCCTACCCTTTCCTACCCCGTCAGTTCACGGTCGTCTCCTCGCTGACGATCGGGATCCCCGCCTTCGTCCTGGCCCTGGCCCCCAGCTCCCAGCGCTACCGGGAGGGATTCCTCGGTCGGGTGCTCAGCCTGTGCGTGCCTGCGGGGCTCATGGCGGGAACCGTGACCCTGGCCACCTATCTTTGGCTGACGCTCACTCATGCCCCCCGCGCCCAGGTGACGACGGCAACGACCCTGGTTCTCATCACCTGCGGCCTGTGGCTGCTCACGCTCACAGCCCGGCCTCTGACGAGCTGGCGCCTGGGGCTGGTTGCTCTCATGGGGATGATCGCGGTGCTCGGCGTCGTCGCCCCGCCTGTACGCGCCTTCTTCCTCCTCGCCTGGCCCACGCCCGGCGTGTGGTGGGTCATCGCGCTCATGGCCGGCCTGGCCATCGGCGGCATCGAGCTGGTGCACCTGGTGCGGCGTCGGATCGTGCGCGGCCGCGGCTAAGAGCCCTGCTGCCTCGCTGCCGCTCCTACCTTACGGCGAGGAGGCGAAGCCATCCGTGCCGGGGGTGGATGCTGATATCGACCGTGAGGAAGCCGGCCTCGCGGGCCAGGGCGGCAAGGCTCCGGCCATCAGGCACATTCATGTCCAGACGCTCCGCCCAGCGCCCCGCCGCTTCCCGATCGGCGACCTCGTTGGTGATCACGAGCCGACCCCCGGGACTCAGGACGCGGCGTATCTCAATGAGGCCTGCCTGCAGGTCGGGCCAGAAGTAGGTGGTCTCGAAGGCTGTCGCCACGTTGAAGAATCTATCGCGGAAAGGCAGGTGGTCCACCGAACCCTCCAGGACCCGAAGACGGCCGGAGACAATGGCGGAGCGGTTGAGACGGCGGGTCGTCTCAACCGCCTCGGGGGAGTGGTCGACACCGGCCACCTCACGACGGGTCCGCGCAAGAATCCGGGCGATGGCCCTGCCTCCGCCGCAGCCGACGTCGAGCACCTTGTCACGGGGGCGGATCCCCGCTGCCTCCAGCCCCCACCGGTGCAGGCGGGCGTGCCCGATGTTCATGCCGCGCAGCAGCAGACGCCCGGTCAGGGAGGAGGGGCGGGCGAACTGGGAGCCGGTCAGCGCGGCCTCCTGCCGGCTCAGGCCAGGACTCCGATGACGGGGTTCCACTCGCGTGGAATGCGCTCGTTGATGTAGCCGGCCTGGTGGAACGGGTCCTCCTCGAGCAGGGCCAGCGCGCCGGCCTCGTCGTCGGCCCGTACGACGATGAGGGCGTCATGGGTGCCCACGTAGGGGCCAGCGGCGAGCAGTCGCCCCTCGTCGGCCAGACGGCCGTTGAAGGCGCGGTGCGAGGGGCGAACGGCGGCCATCTCCTCGTCCTTGTCAGTGACGTAGCGGTACTCGACGGCGTAGATCTTGCTCATGGCCTCAGCATAGGGGCGCCGCCCCCGACCGTGGTGAGAACTCGGGAGTGCGGTCATTCTTCCGGTGTCCCGACCATGAGACGCGTCGAACACATGTGCGACGCACGGGAAGTGCGCTCACCCCTTAGACTCGAATCCCGTGAACGACTCTCTCATCATCCGTGGGGCCCGCGAGCACAATCTCAAGGGCGTGGACCTGGACCTGCCTCGCGACACGATGATCGTCTTCACCGGTCTGTCCGGCTCGGGCAAGTCCTCGCTCGCCTTCGACACGATCTTCGCCGAGGGGCAGCGCCGTTATGTGGAGTCCCTGTCCTCCTACGCCCGTCAGTTCCTGGGCCAGATGGACAAGCCCGACGTCGAGCTCATCGAGGGCCTGAGCCCCGCGGTGTCCATCGACCAGAAGTCCACCTCGCGCAATCCCCGGTCCACGGTGGGTACCGTGACGGAGGTCTACGACTACCTGCGTCTGCTGTACTCACGGGCGGGCATCCAGCACTGCCCGGTCTGCGACGCGGTCATCTCCTCCCAGACCCCGCAGCAGATCGTCGACCAGGTCCGCTCTCTGCCCGAGGGCACCCGCTTCCAGGTGCTCGCCCCCGTGGTGCGGGGCCGCAAGGGCGAGTACTCCGAGCTCTTCGGCGAGCTGCGCGGCCGTGGCTTCAACCGGGTGCGCGTCGACGGCGCCGTCGAGCGCCTCGACACTCCTCCGACTCTCAACAAGCGCCTCAAGCACGACATCGAGGTCATTGTCGATCGCCTCGTCGTCCGCGAGGGCATCCGCCAGCGGCTGACCGACTCGGTCGAGACGGCTCTCGGTCTGGCCGAGGGGCTGGTCATCATCGAGCAGGTCGATCTGCCCGACGACGACCCCGAGCGGGAGCGCCGCTACTCCGAGAAGCGGGCCTGCCCCAACGAGCACCCCCTGGCCCTGGACGAGATGGAGCCGCGCACCTTCTCCTTCAACGCCCCCTACGGCGCCTGCCCCGCCTGCACCGGAATCGGCACCCGGCTCGAGGTGGACCCCGAGCTCGTCGTCCCCGACGAGGAGCTCACCCTGGCCGAGGGCGCCGTCGCCCCCTGGTCGAGCCACCAGAAGTACTTCACCCGCCAGCTCGAGGCCCTGGGCAAGGAGCTGTCCTTCGACGTCGACACCCCCTGGCGCGCGCTACCGGCGCGGGCCAGGGAGGCGATCCTGCGCGGCAAGGACTACGAGGTCAAGGTCACCTACCGCAACCGTTGGGGGCGCGAACGCATCTACTCCACCGGATTCGAGGGCGTGCTCGACTACGTCATGCGCAAGCACGACGAGACCGAGTCCGACTGGTCCCGCGAGCGCTACCAGGCCTATATGCGCGAGATCCCCTGCCCCGTGTGCGACGGAGCCCGGCTCAAGCCCGAGGTACTGGCCGTGCGCGTGGGTGGTCTCTCCATCGCCCAGCTGTGCGAGCTGCCCATCAGTGAGGCCCGAGACTTCCTGGCGGACCTCAACCTGACCGGCCAGGCCGCCCAGATCGCGGGCAGCGTCCTGGCCGAGATCAACGCGCGCCTCGGCTTCTTGGTGGACGTGGGCCTGGACTACCTCAGCCTGGCCCGCGGCGCGGCCACGCTCTCCGGAGGCGAGGCCCAGCGCATCCGCCTGGCCACCCAGATCGGCTCAGGCCTGGTGGGCGTCCTCTACGTCCTGGACGAGCCCAGTATCGGCCTGCACCAGCGCGACAACACCCGTCTTATCGAGACTCTCCAGCGACTGCGGGACCTGGGCAACACGCTCATCGTCGTCGAGCACGACGAGGACACCATCCGCTCGGCTGACTGGATCGTTGACATCGGTCCCGGAGCCGGAGAGCTGGGCGGTGAGGTCGTCTACTCCGGTGACGTCGAGGGCCTGGCCGGAGCCGAGGGCTCGGTCACCGGCGACTACCTGGCCGGGCGGCGTCGGATCGAGATCCCTGCCAAGCGGCGCAAGCGCGATAAGAACCGTGAGGTCACCGTCGTCGGCGCCCGCGAGAACAACCTCAAGGACGTCACCGTCTCCTTCCCGCTCGGCGTACTGACCGCTGTCACAGGAGTATCCGGCTCGGGCAAGTCCTCCCTGGTCAACTCTATCCTCTACCAGGTGCTCGCCAACCGACTCAATCGTGCCCGCGGCGTGCCCGGGAGGCACAAGACGGTGCGGGGCGTGGAGCACCTGGACAAGGTCGTTCACGTCGACCAGTCGCCGATCGGGCGCACTCCCCGGTCCAACCCCGCCACCTACACCGGAGTGTGGGACCACATCCGCAAGATCTTCGCGGCCGTGCCCGAGTCGAAGGTGCGCGGTTACGGCCCCGGGCGCTTCTCCTTCAACGTCAAAGGCGGGCGCTGCGAGTCCTGCCGGGGAGACGGCACGCTCAAGATCGAGATGAACTTCCTGCCGGACGTCTACGTGCCCTGCGAGGTCTGCCACGGCGCCCGCTACAACCGGGAGACCCTGGAGATCCGCTACAAGGACAAGACGGTCGCCGACGTCCTGGACATGACCATCCACCAGGCCGCGGACTTCTTCTCCGCCTCCTCGGTCATCTCCCGTCATCTCAACACCCTGGTCGAGGTGGGGCTGGGATACGTGCGGCTGGGGCAGTCGGCCACCACGCTCTCCGGTGGTGAGGCCCAGCGCGTCAAGCTCGCCACCGAGCTCCAGCGCCGCTCCACCGGGCGCACCATCTACGTCCTGGACGAGCCGACCACCGGCCTGCACTTCGAGGACATCCGCAAGCTGCTCGGGGTACTCCAGGGGCTGGTGGACAAGGGCAACTCCGTGGTGGTCATCGAGCACAACCTTGATGTCATCGCCAACTCCGACTGGGTCATCGACATGGGGCCCGAGGGCGGCAAGGGCGGGGGAACCGTCGTCGTGGCCGGCACGCCGGAGAAGGTCGCGGCCACGGAGTCCTCCTACACCGGTCGGTTCCTCGCTCCGATGCTCGAGGCAGCACGCGGGTGAGCCTCAGCCAGCACATCGCCAACGCCGGCGGAGGGCTCCGCCTCAGGTCCGGTTGCGCTCCTGTGCACCGCTCATCTGCTCGCGACGCTGTTCCTGCGCGTAGCGGTTGTAGATCAGCGACAGGACGAAGCAGATGATGCCGGCAGCCGCCAGCGAGACGACTCGAACGATCGAGTTCTGGGAGGCGGTATCGACAGCCGCCAGCTTGAGGACGGACAGGAGTACCAGGGTCAACCCGTAGTGGCGCAGGACTGTCAGGCGCAACCTGAAGCCGACGACGATACAGGCCCCGCCAGTCAGCAGCACCAGTACCGACATGAGCACTGAACCCACTGCGATGCTGGTCACGACGATGACCGAGAGCCACATGAGCAGGGAGTTTCCGATCGCCAGGCTCAGACACACCTCCGCTCGCCGTCCCCAGGGAAGCAGGAGCCACGTGGCGCACGCTCCCAGCCCCAGGGCGACAGCCGCCAGCGCTACTGCCCAGGTCGTTGAGCTCAGCTCCTCCGCCCACGACAGGGTCGCCACAGCGGTGACGGCCGCAAGACCCGAGACGATCCAGGACGGTACCGGCGCCCCGGTCAGAGAGCTGTTTGGGTCGGGCAGTGCCTGGCCCTGGGGCCCCACCCTGTAACGAGAGCCCCGGCACTGACCGCTGAGCACTCGGAGGGGTGTCGCCTCACTTGACACGGCCCCCAGGGCGATGAAGGCGATGAGGACCAGACCCGGAACCATGTGCAGGGCCGCCCGGCCACTTAGGGAGTCGTTGACCAGAACCTTGGCGAGGAACGGAATGAGAACCGCCAGGTTGAAGACAATGGCGGTCAGCGCCGCTCGCAAGGCCAGTAGCCGCGACTGGACACGTGATGACGCTCCGCTCGGTGCGGGGGAAGGCATGCTCCGCGCCGTTCGATCCCCCAGTCCCTCGGTCATCATCACGAGGAGCACGGAGACCACAACCGAGGCGATGAGCGACAGGCGATCGGCTCGGGCGTACATGGTCGTGGGAGGTACGAGGATTGGCGCGGTACCGAGGAGGGCCAGGATCGGAGCCGGCTCGGCCCGTCCATCAACGATGGCGGGAAGGAAGCAGAGCATCGCGGCGACGACGACGAAGAGATAGACCCGGGGATCGCTAACGGTCGCCATTGCGGCCAGTGCGAGGGGGAAGAAGGTCGCCTCGTGACTGATCGCCATGGCGCTGCGCCACTGATCGGGGCTGTGCGGAGCAAGTACTGCGAGTGCGGCTCCAGCCAGCAGCAGGAGCTGAAGGATGAAGGTGGCGATGACAGCGGAGTGCACTACCTCAACGCTTATCTGCTTCATCAGCAAATTCGGGTACACCATCAGAAGGACCAGGGCGGCCAGACCCCAGTCCCAGCCCGCAGTCTTGATACCGATGCTCCACAGACGTCTGCCGGCGTGCATCACCTGGCCGACCAGCAGCAGGCACAGGGCCAGGACGATCCCTGTGCCTCCAACGACGGACACACGCAGCATCGGACTGATTGGTGCGAAGACAAGTGCTGCCACCGTTGCCACCACCGATGTCACCGGATACCAGGCGGCCAACCGCATCCGCCCCGTCCCTCGCGACAGGGCCGCGCAGGTCAGGGCCAGAACTGTGACGTAGACACTGATCATCAGCCATGTGACGATCGCTGTGCTCGCCTGATGCGTCACGTGGCTGAATGCGAAGCCGATAGTCACCAGGGCGCCGATGGTTGAGATGATCGCGGTGAACAGCACCCGCGTCAGGTGAGACACGACCAGGAGCACAAGCCCCCAACCGGCCATGAGTACCAGTGCGGGTTCCGGTCCGAGCATGCCGCCGAGAAGAACCGCACCCACGATGGAGACGAAGCCGAGCCCGCCGCCGGTTCCCGTGATCGTTGCGGCGGCGACCCGGTACTTCGGACGGCTGACGCTGAGGCGGGCGCCCACGGCTGTCATCGTGACCGCGATGAGTGCCAGCGCCAGGATCTTGACCGGGTTGGGAATGGAGTCCCAGACAAGGGCCAGAAGACTGACCCCGGCGGAGAGGACCAGCAGCGCAGCCGCACCGGAGAGTAGGTAGCGCCCGAGGTTTCCCTCCCGCACTGCTCGCCGCGCCCAGCCGGGAATCTCAGCAGCCTCGGCGCCAGAGCTATGACCTGCTCCAACCGGTACCCCTTGATACGGATCGCCCGTGTCGGCCCTTTGGGACGGAACGGGGGTATAGCCGGTTGAGCCGGGACTGGCCCAGGACTCCGAGGAATGCTCGGGTGATACAGGGGCGGGTGACCTGGGGGCCTGGACTACCGGCTCCTCAACCTCGGGTACTCGGGGCGCGTCGTCGTGCAATACTGCTGGAGCGGAGGCGGAGACTACTTCGTGCTGGGGGAGCTCCTCGTCGGCGGCTTGGGTAGGAGAGCCACTGAAAAGCCTCGTGGGGAGCTCGGTGGCAGCGCTCGTCGCAGGGGTTCCTGCCGGCGTCGTCGTCGCAGCTGCGGGCGAGGTGGTGGTGGACAGGGGCTCCGAGACACGATGATCGAGGACATTGATGCTCTCGTCGGCGGCCATCGGGGCATGAGTCGTTGGTGAACTGTCCGTCGTCGTGGACCGATCGCCTTGCGCCTGTTCCGGGCTCCCAGCGGTGTAGGCCAGCCAGGTGACGCGTTCGGCGACCCAGTCGATCTTCTTCTCGATGAGGTCCAGTCGCCGCAGAATCAGAGCGACATTCGGGCCCACATTGGGAGGGATGGACATAACGGTTCTCCTCGTCGCTCGGTGCTTGGCAACAAGCAGCTCGTCACTTAACCGGTTCGAACGAGAATAGGGGGAGCGCCCGACGTCGAAAAGAGGGAAGCGCTCCCCTGTGGATAACGTGCCGGAGCGTAGAGCCTGCCGTGCTTTACTCAAACGCACAGAGTCGAACAAAGTGCCCCAAGAACGGTCAGCCTGGGTTAGGCTACGCGTCATGAGCGAGAACGGACTCACTGCTGCCCAGCACAAGATGCGCGACGCGGGCGTCGCCGAGCAAGCCATCACGGTCTTCACGCACTACTACCAGGCTCTGGAGGCCGGAGCCACAGGACTCATCCCCGAGGAGACCATTGAGCCACTCACACAGATCGACTCCCTGGCTGACGTCGAGGTCAGCGACGAGGCGGCTCGAGAGGCGCTGAGCAGGACGGTCCTCATACGGCTCAACGGGGGGCTGGGAACCTCCATGGGGCTGGACCGTGCCAAGTCCCTCCTGCCGGTGCGCGACGGTAAGACCTTCCTCGACCTGCTGGTCGACCAGGTCACGGCCGCCCGCCGGCGCTACGGGGTGAGCCTGCCGCTCATCCTCATGAACTCCTTCCGCACCCGTGAGGACTCCCTTGAGATGCTGGCCGGGCACCCCGAGATCCAGGTCGACGGCCTTCCTCTGGACTTCTTGCAGAACCGTGAGCCCAAGCTCCGTGCCGACGATCTGAGCCCGGTGGAGTGGGAGGCCGATCCGGAGCTTGAGTGGTGCCCGCCCGGGCACGGAGACATCTACACCGCGCTGCGCGCCTCGGGGCTGCTGGACGCGCTCCTGGACAAGGGGTACCGGTACGCCATGACGGCCAACTCCGACAACCTCGGGGCGGCGCCCTCGGCCAGGATCGCCGGCTGGTTCGCGGCCTCCGGTGCGCCCTACGCCCCGGAGATGTGCCGCCGCACGCCGGCCGATGTCAAGGGTGGGCACCTGGCCGTGCGCAAGAGCGACGGACGCATCATCCTGCGTGACACGGCGCAGACGCCTGAGGATCAGATGCACTACTTCACCGACCAGTTCCGCCACCCCTTCTTCCACACCAATAACCTCTGGTTCGACCTGAAGGTCCTGCGTGACACCCTGGCCGAGCGCGGCGGGATTCTTGGGCTGCCGCTTATCAAGAACAGCAAGACGGTCGATCCCGCCGACTCCGCCTCAACGCCGGTGATCCAGCTCGAGACCGCCATGGGGGCCGCGGTGGAGGCCTTCGAGGGGGCGACCGCCATCGAGGTGCCCCGCTCCCGCTTCCTGCCGGTCAAGACCACTAATGACCTGCTGCTGGTGCGCTCGGACGTCTATGAGGTCGACGACGACGGCCTGCTGCAGATGGTTCCGGAGCGCGCCTGCACCGTGAATCTCGACCCCCGCTTCTACAAGAAGATCCAGGACTTCGAGGCTCGGTTCCCAGAGGGCGTCCCCTCGATCAAGGACGCGCAGTCGCTGACCGTGGAGGGCGACTGGACCTTCGGTTCCGGCGTCGTCGCCACCGGCGAGGCGCACGTGGAAGCGGGGGGCTCGCCCGGAAGGATCGCCGACGGTACCCGGATCTGACGACGGATCGCGCCAGGGTCAGCGGGACAGTCTCACTGGCTTGCCGATGCGCATGAGCTTGTCGGGGTTGCGGACGATGAGAACCTGCTGAACACCAGTCTCCGAAGCAACCAGGAAGACCACGAACTCTACGTTCTTGGAACTGCTGACCACGGCTGCGAGCTCGCCGTTGAGCCACGCCGGCGCCACGTCGAACTGTGGCGTCTTCGCGGCGATGCCGATAAGGAAGCGAGCCACGGACTCTGCGCCTCGGACGGGACGGCGTGCCGCCGAGGCCCGGCCTCCACCGTCGGACACGAGTACCGCCTCAGGAGCCAGCAGACGTACGGTGGCCGCCAAGTCTCCCGAGCGAATGGCGCTGGTCAGCTCGGTCCACAGCTCGGGAGAGGGGCTGGCGCGTCGGTGTGTTCGTCCTTCTTGCAGCCGGGTGCGTGCACGGTGCACCAGCTGGCGCACGGCGGTGTCGGATGCATCGATGATGCGACCGGTCTCCGCCGATGACAGGGAGAAGACCTCTACCAGGAGGAATGCTGCGCGTTCGGCAGGGGAGAGGGTCTCCAGTACCATCAGCGTCGCCTCAGAGACCGTCTCCGCCAGGATCAGGTCATCGGCCAGATCTGCCTCAGTGGCGACCGGCTCGGGAAGCCACGGTCCCAGGTAGGACTCCTTCCGGTTGGCCTCGGAGCGCAGCGCGTTGAGTGCCAGGCGTGTGGCGATACGGCACAGCAGCGCGCGCTCTTGCCGCACCGGTTCTCTGACGCGTTGGCGGCGCAGCCATGTCTCCTGCACGATGTCCTCGGCCTCCGCCGCGCTACCAAGCATGCTGTAGGCGAGGGTAAACAGAACGGCGCGATGTTCCTCGAAATCCTGACCGGACCTGTTGTCCATATCTGCGGGTTGGTCGGAAGCAGTCATTGAGCTGGGCCTCTCACGATGCGGTACGAGCCGGAGCGCTGAGCCTCTTCGATCAACCACTGAGTAGTGCGGTCCATGACCCAGTCCTTGACTCGGCGGGCCATTCTCCCCGTCAGGACAGGACCGTTGGGAACGTCGTCCGGACTTACGTGCTCGACGACGCCGCGATTGCGTCCCAGCGAGACGCAGCGCATGACATAACCGACCCCCGTGTTGGACGGTGGCGGGGTCTTCAGCACGTCGGAGATGAGGATATCAGCGGCGACGGCTCCCAGAGAGAGGGCTGAGGCGCAGCTGGGGCGCAGGTGCGAGGCCGGAGGTGCAGCGCAATCGCCGATCGCGGTAATCCTGGGATCGTCGGGGGAGCGTAGGAACCTGTTGACCACGATGCGCCCGTCGGAAGAGGTCGACACTGGTGGATCGCATGGAACAGTGACCGGTGCAAAACCTGCGGTCCATATGGTGAGCATGCCGGGCTCGGGCTGGCACATATGGTTGTCGGTTACCGTGCAGCCCAGCCGACGCAGTTGACGAGAGGCCTGCTTGCGGGCTCGTACGCCGAGGTGGGAGCCAACGGTGCCGGAGTCGACGATCTCAACATCGAATCCTTGCTCAGCAAGTTCCGCGGCGGTCTCGATCCCGGTGAGACCACCTCCGACGACGCGAATGCGCGTGTGGGAAGAGCCGACAAGTTCATCTCGAAGCGGCTGCAGATCGGCGATCCCGGAGATCGGCAGGGCTCCAGCAGGTGCCCGGCTGGTGCTGCCGGTCGCCAAGACGACCTGGTCGAAGGGAATGGGGTCGCCGTCGGAAAGATGGACGACACCCCGTTTGCGATCGATGCTCGTAGCGCGGCCGATGACAACGTCGATGGCTGGGTTGAGCAGCTCGGACAAGGGCCGTACCGGGTCTTCTTCAGCACGAAGAGCCTCGTGCAGACGAATACGCTCGACAAGGTGTGCCGAGGCACTGATGAGGCGAACACGTGTGAGGGCAGTAGCCATTGGGTGAGAAGCAATCCGGTTGGCTGCCATGATCCCGGCGTACCCGGCCCCGATGATGACGATGGTGGTGCGATGCGTTGGACTCATACCCATGAGACACATTGGCGCATCGAATCGTGACAGTCGAGCGGAGACTGTGACGGCATCCATAGTGGGAGGCTGATTCTGAGCTCGCCTTTGCTCGTCTGCTTGTAGCGCGGGGTGATGTAAAAGTACCCGCCCTTGGGGCGGGTACTGTCAACTTGGTGTCAGGATGCTGTGGTGGGCGATACTGGAATCGAACCAGTGACCTCCTCGGTGTGAACGAGGCGCTCT
>ERZ772973.740-NODE-740-length-13849-cov-78.5834_pt1 | contig 13849 bp, 9 predicted proteins | sample MGYA00580672_ERZ772973 | MGnify/ENA primary metagenome ERZ772973 (study PRJEB29015, sample SAMEA2737938) | human oral metagenome | biome: human oral; feature: human-associated habitat; material: dental | place: China | collected 2152 ... | reverse complement strand
GGCGTCGGCATCGACGCCGACGTCGTGGGCGTGGGCGAGTGAGCGGGCGGTCCGCTCCGCCTGGGCGGCCCGCCGCTCCAGGCGCTCCCACTCCTGCTCCCGCGAGCGCCGCCGGCTCGCCGCCTCGCGCAGCTCGCCGCGGCCGTAGTCGGCGGCGCCGGCCAGCTCCCGCTCGGTGCGCTCGCCCAGGGAGCACAGGGCCTCCACGGCGGCGAGGTAGTCCGCGCCGTCGTCCGCGCCGGCGGCGGTGCGCGCGTCGTTCACCATGTCTCCTCCAGAACGTCGTCGTCGGGGATCTCGAAGGGGACCAGGACCCGGAGCCCGGCGTCGTCGGTGTGGTCGAGCAGGCCGATGCGCGGCCCGCGGCCGAAGGGCTTGGTGTGCGGCCCCGCCAGGTCCCGCAGGTCGACCAGCCCGAGCTTGAGCAGGACCAGGGCGCGGACCCCCGGCAGGTTGTAGGAGCCCAGGTCCCGTTCCATCGCCCGCCGGGAGCTCCACCAGCCGACGGCGAAGACGCCCTGGAGCGCCCCGCGCTCGAAGACCCGCTGCAGGACCTGCGCCGGGGTGGTCTGCGCGGGGCCCGCGGACAGCAGGTCGGAGAAGCCGAGGTCGTCGTCCGCCGGCTCCGCACCGGGCGCGGGAGCCGCGTCGTCCGGGAGCGGGCGGTCCATTCCGACGACGCGCTGGAGCCCGACCCCGACGAGGAGCATCGGGTGCTCGGCGCCGTCGTCGAGCGCGGCGGTCACGTCCCGCACCAGGAAGGCGGCGACCTCCTCGCGGGGCACGACGCGCGCGGCGCGGCCGGACCGGCTCCGCGCCCCGACCACGCAGGCCAGCCCGGGCGGGAGCTCCTTCATGCCGTTGAGGACGACCAGTTCGCAGGCGGGGTCCATGGTCCGCAGCGCCGTCAGGGTCATCGAGCTCAGCGCCCCGTCGGCCAGGTCGTCCCCGGAGCCCACGAGCACGACCCCCTGGTCGACGTCCGCGTCCAGGGTCAGGGACACCGGGGTCTGGGTCACCCTCACCGGGCGGCCCAGCCACATGGCGGGCCCCTCGCCGTCGTCGGCGCGGTCGGGCCCGTGCTCCGGCCACGCGGCGCGGTTCGCGCCGATGAAGACCATCGGGGGGTCGGTGTGGCCGAGGTCGAACAGCCGCCGCTGCAGCTCGTCGAGGGTCTGGGGCTCGGCCCAGGCGGCGACGCCGCGGACGTTCGCGGCGGCGGGGTCCAGGCCGTAGTTGCGGTTGAGGATGACCTCGCCCCGGTAGGTCAGCTCGGCGGCCGCGCGGTTGTGCGGGGAGAGGATCGCCTCGGACTCCTGGGCGGTGTTCTTCAGCGACATGCGCAGGGGGAACTGGGCGAAGATCGAGTCCCCCTTGGCCCGCAGCCCCGAGATGCCGGAGATGGTCTGGGAGGCGAGCAGGAGGTGGATGCCGTAGGCCCGGCCCTGCTTCGCAATGGCCTCGAGGAGGGACACCGCCTGGTCGACCAGGTCGTCGTCGCCCTCGAACAGGGCGTGGAACTCGTCGATGATGACCAGCATGCGCGGCACGGCCAGGCCGGTCGCCCGGCGGTAGGCCCCGATGGAGGGGGCGCCGGCCTCCTTGAACAGCCGGGACCTGCGCTCGAGCTCCTCGGTGACGTGCCGCAGGACGGCGACGCCGAACTCCTGGTCCGACTCCAGGGAGAGGACCTTGACGTGGGGGAGCCAGCCCCGCCCCTCGGCGTCGGGGGCGAAGCGGTGGAACTCCAGGCCCTGCTTGTAGTCGAGCAGCAGCATGCTCAGCTCGTCGGGCGAGTAGCGGGCGGCCAGGGAGTAGATGATGTCGAGCAGGAGGTTGGACTTGCCCTGGCCGACGGCGCCGCCGATGAGCACGTTGGGGTGCGGGGGGTTCTCGCTGCGCAGCGACAGCGTGAGCGGGTCGCGCCCGGCCCGGCCGATGGCGGCGTCCAGGGACTCGATCGACGACCCGCTCCACGGGGAGCCCAGATCCTCCCCGATGAGGTCGGCCAGCGGGATGACGGGGCCGGTGGTCTTCGTCGCCGCCTGCCGGGCGGCGCGGACCGCGGCGTCGAGCACCGCCAGGGACGGCGGGTCGTCGGGCTCCACGACGGCGCCCGCGGGCAGGTTCGGCACGGCCCATGTTCCGGCGTCGTGGCGCAGGACCAGAGTTCCGCGCCGGGCGCCGGGCGCCCCGCCCAGCGCGGGGTCGTGCTGGATCATGAGGTGGATCCCGGTGCCGGGGCTCATGTCGGCGACCCGGTCGAGGAGGCGGCCGAGCTGCTCGTCGACGCCGTAGGGGTGGTCGAGGACGACGACGACGGTCAGCGACCCGGTGGGCTCGCCGTCGCGCCGCCACAGGTCGAGCAGGTCGCGCGCGCCGCCCACGGCGATGCGCTCGGCGTTGGAGGCGGCGTCCGCCATGGCGGTGCGCACGGCGTCGGCGAAGGAGCCCGCCTCGGAGAAGGGCGGCGGGAAGGCGGAGCCGACCGTTTCGCGCAGCGGCGCGAAGGCCCCGAGGACGCCGGTGACGCGGGGGTCGAAGACGAGCAGGCGCAGGTGGGGCAGCGGGATCTGCGTCACGAGCCGCGCCAGGGTGGCGAGCACCAGGTCCTGGGCACGGCGGGTGGAGCCCTCCACCCGCCAGTGCGACGCGCAGATCAGCGGGGCGAGGGCGGGGGCGCCCCCGAGCTCGTCGGGGGCGCGGAACGCGCCGATCCGCGTCCAGCGGGACGGGCGCCCGACGGCGTCGGCGTCGATCGTTCTCAAGTCGGAGCCCGCCGTGCCCGGGGCGAGCTCGCTCACGGTCCGCTCGAGTGCGGCCCGGGCCTCGGCGCGCTCCCGCTCGGCGCCGGCGACGGCGCGCTCCCGGCGCAGGCGGCGCTGCTCCTCGATCCCCTCGTGCAGCGCCGCGGCGGCCGCGTCCAGGTCGGCCAGGTCGCTCTTGCGGGCGGCGCCGATCCGCTCCCGGATGGCGGCGGCCCGGGAGAGGATCCGGGCGGTCTGCGCGGTGGCCTGCTCCCTGAGCCGGTGCAGCTGGGCCGGGTCCATGGAGGACGCGGCCGGTGCCGGGGCCGTCGGCGCCGGGGGCGCGACCGGTGAGGCGGGCCCGGTGGGGCGGGCGGGCCCGGTGGTCGGCTCGGGCATCGGGGCGTGCGAGACCTCCGTGCCGGACACGATGATGCGGCGTCGGGGTGAACCTGGACTCATGGTGACCTATTCGGTGGGACGGGACGGCCGTGGGATGCTTAAGCGCGTGAATCCGCGGGATGCGGACCCGCGCGCCAGGCAGCATAGCACCCGGGCGGCTCGCTCCCGGCCGAGTCCGTGCAGGCGGACGTCGTCGATGCTGGAAGCGGCGGGCGACCTCGTGGATGACGCGGCGCGCCGTCGTACGGGCCCGGGAGCGCGGGCGGCCCGTCGGCGTCGCAGTCCTGCGGGCCGGGGTCCCGGCGGAGGGTCGGGCGATGCCGCGGGCCACAGCCGTCGCAGTCCTGCGGGCCGGGGTCCCGGCCGGGAGACGGGCCGCCGGGCCCCGTGCTTGACTCGCCGCCTCGCCCGCACCGATAATCATCGTGGAAGTTCCGCGGATCCGCCCGGGGCGGGTCCGGCGGTCGGAGGCCCCTACGGAGAAAAACAGTCCCGATATGGATCCCACGCAGCTCACAGAAATAGTGGGGCAGGCCGATGCGCGGCTCGCCTCCACGACGCCGGATCAGGAGATTCAGGCGGCGCTCGCGCAGAACCGCCCCGATCTCTGGGCGGCGCTCGCCTCCAACCCGATGCTCTACCCGGAACTGGTCAATTGGCTGTACCAGCTGCAGGACGACGCCGTCCTGGCCGTTTTGAACGGCCAGCAGCACCCGTCGGGGACGGACGGGGCGGCGCAGGCGCCGGCCGCCTGGGCGTGGGTGGCCGACGGCACCCCGCCGCAGGGCGTCGCCGTCGCGGAGCGATCCTCCCGCTGGTCGCCGGTGCCCCTGATCGCGGCCGCCGTCATCATCCTGCTCGTCATCGGCGGGATCGGCACGTGGCGTCTGGGGCTCTTCGGCGGGGATGACGATCGCACGCCGTCGACCGCCGCGGGCGGGCACGGCTCCGACCGCGCGTCGTCGGCCTCGCACAAGAAGGACCGCGAGAAGAACAAGGACGGGGACAAGGACGACAAGGACTCCGCGAAGGACCGGGAGACCGACCGCGACGAGCCGACGCCGGCCGAGGAGGAGCCGGACCGCGACTCGCCGCCGGCCCCGGTGGAGTCGAGCGAGCCGGACTCCGGTTCCGGTTCCGGGGCGAGCGGCTCGAACGGGGCGGGCTCGGCCGACTACGTCACGCCCTGCGCGCGGGCGCCGCAGTTCGCGGTGCGCTCCGTCAGCGACCAGGGCGGCGAACTCGAGGTCACGACCGAGGTCACCCCCTCCTGCTCCGAGGGGGATGTGCTGACGGGCGCCGCGAATTCCATCGCGCTCTACGCGCCGTCGTCGACCACGGGCTCGGGGGCCGCCGACATGGTCGTCGCCTACGCCGATTTCGACTTCTCGGGCTCCCCCGTCGTCATCCCCTCGGGCGGCAGGACGCTCGTCCTGCGGTTCGCCGCCGGATACTTCTTCCGCTCCGCGAGCGACATCAGCGCCGGCTCCGCCACGATCTCCGGTGACATCGACCGCAGCGGCGCGTCGACCGCGGTGGTGGTCGGCAGCGACGCGAGCACGACGGCGATCGTGGCCTCCGGCACCGGCGACGGGCAGGTGGCGGAGGCCGACGCCGCCGGCAACCTCCGCTGGCAGGCCGACCACGACCGGCCGACCGTCGTGAGCAGCGTCTCCGGGTACTGGGTCCCCCAGGTGTCCTCGAAGCGGCCGGGCCTGTACGCCGAGGGCATGACCTGGGGCAGCCCCGACATCGTGCAGGAGTTCTTCTCGCTGCGCCAGCAGTTCCCGCAGGCCCTTCTGCTCTTCAGCGACGACTGGCCCGTCTTCGACGCCGGAGGCAGCTGGTGGGTGACCATTGTGGGGATCCCCTTCACCACGGCGGAGGAGGCCAACGCCTGGTGCGACTCCCAGGGCCTGGACGGCGAGCACTGCTTCGCCAAGTACATCGACACCAACGGCTCGTCCGAGGGGACGACCAGGAACCGCTGAGCGGCGCCGGCGCCCCCGAACGCCGGCCATGATCGACTGCTGTGCCCCTTCCCGCCATGCGGCGGGAAGGGGCGCTGTGGTCTCCTCATCGGGGAATGACGGGGGGATGAGCCCGGTGGCGAGTACCAGGGCGATGAACCGGGCCGGGAGCCGCCGCGCGAGCCCCGCGTCCGAGGAGGCCCCGGTCGCCGCCCCCACCGGCGACGACGCCGGGCGGCGAGCCCCGCGTCCGAGGGGCCACCTGTTCGCCGACGCCTTGACGTGAGATGCGCACGACTGTCATACTCATGTGCGCCGCCGTACTACGGTGCGGAGTGGAAGTCAGCGCCGGTGCACCCGTGTCGTCATGTGGGCCCGGCGCTTGCGCTACCTACGGGGGTCGATTTTCTCCACCAGTACACGATCGGCGATCATCTGCCATCCGGTGTCCTGGCCGGCAGCATAATCACCCAGGGCTCCGACAACCTGATCCGGTACCCACAGTCGCTTATCATCACGTCCGAACTTATGAGTCAGACGGAATTCTTGCGTCAGCACCCGAGACCGTCGGGCCACATCGATTGTGTTCTCATCCTTATTATCCTGGGAACGCTGTCGGCGCTCAAGAACGAGTGCGTGCACGTTGAACTTATCCTCGAGGTGCACGGCCAAGCAGAAGAGCGCCTGTTGTCTTGCACGCTCCTCTCCACCGTCGAGAATAAGAGGAGACGCCATGACAACGAGATGAGATGCATCATAGCCGCTTATGGTTCTACAAACGGCCAACTTCGTCTGAGGCAGGTGATCACGCCAGTGAAGTTTACCAGCATGCCTCACATACACAGACAGTGCATCGGCAAGATCCGGCCGCTCATCGTCGGCGATATACACGCCAAGCAAATACATCGGCTCCGGCACCCCGGTACGACGAATACTCTCATCCCCATAAGCGATACGGCTCATCCTCGCCTCCCTCCGCCCGGCTCCGGCGTCGGATCACAGCATGCACGACACGCAGCCCTCCACCTCGGTGCCGGTGAGCGCGGCCTGGCGCAGGCGGATGTAGTAGAGGGTCTTGATGCCCTTGCGCCAGGCGTAGATCTGGGCGCGGTTGACGTCGCGGGTGGTGGCCGTGTCCGGGAAGAACAGCGTGAGGCTCAGCCCCTGGTCCACGTGCTGGGTGGCCGCGGCGTAGGTGTCGATGATCTTCTCCGGGCCGATCTCGTAGGCGTCCTGGTAGTACTCCAGGTTGTCGTTCGTCATATAGGGCGCCGGGTAGTAGACGCGCCCGATCTTGCCCTCCTTGCGGATCTCGATCTTGGCCACGATCGGGTGGATCGAGGAGGTGGAGCCGTTGATGTAGGAGATCGAGCCGGTGGGCGGGACAGCCTGGAGATTGCGGTTGTAGATGCCGTCGCGCCGGATGGCCCCGGCCAGTTCCGCCCAGTCGCGGCGCGTGGGCACGTGCACGCTGGAGGCTTCGAAGATCGCGCGCACGCGCTCGGTGACGGGCACGAAGTCCCGACTCGTGTACTTGTCGAAGAACTCGCCGTCGGCGTAGGCCGAGTCCTCGAATCCCACGAAGGACTCGCCCCGCTCGACCGCCAGTTCGTGCGAGGCGGTCAGGGCCTGGTACAGCACGCAGGCGAAGTAGACATTGGTGAAGTCCAGGGCCTCCTCGCTGCCGTAGAGGATCCGCTCGCGCGCCAGGAACCCGTGCAGATTCATCTGCCCCAGCCCGATGGCGTGGGACTCGCGGTTGCCGCGGTCGATGGAGGGCACGGACGGCAGGCGCGTCTGGTCGGACACGGCGGTCAGCCCCCGCACCGCCGTGCGAATGGTGCGGGCGAAGTCCGGGGAGTCCATCGTCCTGGCGATATTGAGGCTGCCCAGATTGCAGGAGATGTCCTTGCCCACGTGCGCGTAGGACAGGTCCTCGTTGAGCCGGCTGGGTTCGGAGACCTGGAGGATCTCCGAGCACAGGTTGGACATGACCACCTTCCCCTTGATGGGGTTGGCCCGGTTGACCGTGTCCTCGAAGACGACGTAGGGGTAGCCGGACTCGAACTGGATCTCGGCGAGGGTCTGGAAGAACTGGCGGGCGTTGATCCTGGTCTTCTTGATGCGCTCGTCGTCGACCATCTCGCGGTACTTCCCCGTCACGTCGATGTCCGCGAACGGAACCCCGTGGACGCGCTCGACGTCGTAGGGGCTGAACAGGCACATGTCCTCATTGTTCTTGGCCAGCTCGAAGGTGATGTCGGGGATGACGACGCCCAGCGAGAGGGTCTTGATGCGGATCTTCTCGTCCGCGTTCTCGCGCTTGGTGTCCAGGAACCGCATGATGTCGGGGTGGTGGGCGTGCAGGTACACGGCCCCCGCACCCTGGCGGGCCCCGAGCTGGTTGGCGTAGGAGAAGGAGTCCTCCAGCAGCTTCATGACGGGAATGACGCCGCTGGACTGGTTCTCGATGCGCTTGATGGGGGCGCCCATCTCCCGCAGGTTGCTCAGCAGGAGGGCCACTCCCCCACCGCGCTTGGACAGCTGGAGGGCGGAGTTGATGCCGCGGGCGATCGACTCCATATTGTCCTCGATGCGCACCAGGAAGCAGGAGACGGGCTCGCCGCGCTGCGCCTTGCCCTCGTTGAGGAAGGTGGGTGTGGCGGGCTGGAATCGGCCGGTCATCATCTCCTCGATGAGGTCCAGGGCCAGCGCCTCGTCGCCGTCGGCCAGGGCCAGGGCCACCATGGCGACCCGGTCCTCGAACCGCTCCAGGTATCGCCCGCCGTCGAAGGTCTTGAGCGTGTAGGAGGTGTAGTACTTGAACGCCCCCAGGAAGGTCTCGAAACGGAAGTCGTGGGCGTGGGCGGCCTCGAACGCGGAGGCGACGAATTCCGGGGAGTAGCGGTCCAGGACCCGCTTCTCGTAATATCCCTCGGCGACCAGGTGATCCAGCTTCTCCCCCAGGTCGCGGAAGCGGACGGTATTCGGGTTCACGTGCTGGAGGAAGTACTGGCGGGCCGCCTCGCGGTCGGCGTCGAACTGGATCGCGCCGTTCGCGTCGTAGAGGTTGAGCCGGGCGTTGAGGGCGTGATAATCGAGGTCCGGGGCCGCGGTCGCCCCGGAGCCGGCGCCCGACGGCGTCTGCGTCAGCGTGTCTGCCAAAACCTGTCCAATCCTTCTTCGACGCGCGCGACGTCGGTGGGGGTGCCGAGCAGCTCGTAGCGGTAGAGGAGGGGCACCCCGAGCTTGGCGGCGATGATATCGCCGGCGATTCCGTAGGCCTCGCCGAAATTGGTGTTCCCCGAGGAGATGACGCCCCGGCACAGGGAGCGGTTGTGCGGGTCGTTGAGGAACTTGATGACCTGCTTGGGGACGGCGCCCCTGATGCTGCCGCCGCCGTAGGTCGGCACGATGAGGACGTACTCCTCGTCCACCCTCAGGGGCCCCTCGCCGGGGCGCAGCGGGATCCGGGCGCTGCGGCGGCCGAGCCTGCCGACGAACCGGTGCGTGTTCTGCGAGGCGGAGGAGAAGTAGACGAGCAGCGGGCCGTCGGGCGCCGGCGTCGTCGCGGGGGGCGTCACGGGGCCGTCCGCCCCGCTTCAGATCGCGATGGCCTCGACGGCGAGCGCGGCCGCCTTGATCTTGTCCGGGCGGAAGCCGGACCAGTGGTCGGCGCCGACCATGACGACCGGGGCCTGCGCATAGCCCAGGGACTTGACCCGCGCCAGGGCCTCGGCGTCCGCCGAGATGTCCACCGTGCTGTAGGACAGGCCGGCCCTGTCCAGGGCGCGGTACGTGGCGCTGCACTGGACGCAGTTGGGCTTGCTGTAGACGGTGATCGCCATGTCGGTCTCCCCGATCGTGTACGGATGGTCTGTCCCGCGCCCCGGCCGGGCGCCCCGCGGCGGGCTCGCACCGGTGGCCGGAGCACGGATGTGTGTGGTGGAGGGCATCGCCTCACCAACGGGCGACAACACTACCCCTAGGGGTCGGAGCGCGCCAGCACCACAAGATGATGTGTTCGACCCCCCCGCTGTGCACGAATCGCCCCTCCCTGTGGACGACTCGCCCGGAGCCTGTGGACGACTCCCGCCGGGGACCGGCGGCGACCGGGCGGACCGGGTCGGCGACACGCCGTCGGATCCGCGCGAACACGGCCACGCGCCCGCTGACGCGCACCCGCCCCGACAATCCACAGCCCCGCCGCCGACCCGACGGCCCGTTGTCCCCAGCCTGGGGACAACTCCCTGAAAATTCCCCTCTCACAACTTGATCACGTCGGCGTGTCCCCCGACGCGCCCCGGGGCGCCGGGTCCGTGCTACGGTCGCCGTACAGACGCGAGTCCAAGGAGGTCTCATGGACGCGGCCCGACGGCGGAAGACGATCCTCAAACGCCTCGGCGCCGCCTCCGCCCCCATCCCCGCCGCGGCCCTCGGGGCGGAGCTGGGCGTCTCGCGGCAGATCGTCGTCGGCGACGTCGCCCTCCTGCGCGCCGCCGGGCACCCGGTGCGCGCCACCAACCGCGGCTACCTGCTCAGCCGACCCACCGCCCGCCCGCGCCGCTCCTTCCCCGTCCAGCACACCCGCGACGAGATCGCCGCCGAGCTGGAGGCGATCCTCCAGGAGGGCGGCACGGTGCTGGACACCTCGATCGAGCACCGGCTCTACGGGCAGATCACCGTCGACCTCATTCTGCGCGACCGCGCCGACCTCGCCCAGTTCCTGGCCAGGCTCCCCGAGTCCTCCTCCCTGGCCGAGCTGACCAACGGCTGGCACACCCACACCGTCGAGGCGGACAGCGAGGAGGTCCTCGACGCCGTCGGACGCCGCCTGGACGAATTGGGCTTCCTGCGCGAGGAGTACTGAGACCGGCGGAAACGACACGCGAAACCGGCGGAAACCGGGCTTCCTGCGCGAGAAGCGCGAAAGGGGCGACGGCGCCGCCCGGCCCGGCCCCCGAGTCGTCGCGAGTGAGACCCTCGGCCTCAGGCTCGCCCCCGCCCGGCCCGGTCTCCACAAGACATGCGCCGGACCTACCCCCCTCACAGACTCCTCATGGGCCCGGCCCCTTGACTCAAGGCCGTCAGCAAGGCCTCACCCAAGGAGCACGCCCATGAGTCCGACCACCCTCGCCTATATCGGGACCGATCTGGCGGCCCTCGCCCTTCTCGTCGGCGCCCTCTACCTGCCGCGCCACGGCCGCAGGGATCTCACGGCCGCCTACATCGGAGTCAACATCGGCGTCCTGGCCGTCACGCTCCTGCTGTCCACCGCGAGCGTCGGCGCCGGACTGGGGCTGGGCCTGTTCGGCGTCCTGTCCATCATCCGCCTGCGCTCCACCGAGATCTCCCAGGGCGAGATCGCCTACTTCTTCGCCTCCCTCGCCCTGGGCCTGCTCGGCGGCATCCAGACGGCCCCGCTGGCCCTGGTCGCCACCCTCATGGCCCTGGTCGTGGCCTCCCTGTGGATCGGCGACAGCCCCCGCCTGGCCGCCCGCAACCGCCACCAGGTCATCCAGCTCGACCGCGCCATCGCCGACGAGGCCGCCCTGACCGCCCACCTGGAGGAGCTGCTGGGCGCCCGCGTGCGCTCCCTGGAGGTCCACAGGCTCGACCTGGTCAACGACACCACCCTCGTCGATGTGCGCTACCGGCTGCTCGCGCGCCGCGCCCCGCTGGCGCAGGACGCCGCCCGCGACGACCTCCCCTTCGTCGCCTCCCCCGCGGACAACTGGGCGCCGCTGAACCGCCCGGCGGCGGCGCGCCACGCCGGCGCCGCGAGCCGCTGAGCCCGTTCGGCCGCATCCGCGCAGGAGACACCACTATGACCACCCGCCCCGCCGGCCTGGACACGCGCCGCCTGGCCCCCACCGGACTCGCCGAGCTCAACGCGGCCGCGGGCCTGCTCGTCCGGGTCGACCGCAAGTACCTCGTGCCCCTGGCCGCCGCCCAGGGACTCGTCGACGCCCTGACCGGCGCCGCCCGCGTCCTGCAGATCGAGGGCCGCCGCGGCTTCAGCTACGCCTCCACCTACTTCGACACCCCCGACCTGGACTCCTACATGCTCGCCGCCCGCAAGCGGCGGCGCCGCTTCAAGATCCGCACCCGCAGCTACCTCGACTCCGGCTCCTGCTTCCTGGAGGTCAAGACCCGCGGGCCGCGCGGGGCCACCGTCAAGCGCCGCGTCCAGTGCCCGCCGCTCGACGCCGGCCGCCTCACCGCGTCGGGCCGCGACTTCATCGCCTCCCGCCTGGCCGACGACGTCGCCCCGCCGGAGCGGGCGCGGCGCCTGGCCCAGGCCCTGGAGCCCGTCCTGATCACCCGCTACGAGCGCACCACCCTCCACCTGCCGGAGGAGTCCGCTCGCCTGACCCTCGACACCCGCCTGGCCTGGATCGGCCTGCCGCCCCGCGGCGCGCCCGCCGTCGGACGGACCGGGAGCGCCGACGGACAGTGCGGGCGGACCGGGGGCTCCGGGGATGCCGACGGGCGGACCGGGGACTCCGGCGCCGGAGGCCGCCACATCCCGGTGCGCGCGGCGGGCGCGCTGGCCATTGTCGAGACGAAGACCCCGGCCGCGCCCTCGGCGGCCGACCGGTGGCTGTGGGCCGCCGGGCACCGGCCCGCCGTCGTCTCGAAGTACGCCACGGGGATGGCGCTGCTCCACCCGGAGCTGCCCGCCAACAAGTGGCATCGCGTCCTCACCCGCGAGCTCGCCGCCGCCCGAGCCGGCGGCTGTGCGAACCGACCGACCGCCTGAACCGGCGGCGCGGGATGGCCCGGGCGCCGGAGCACGGCTGTGCGAACCGGCCCGGGCGCCGTCGTCATCACCGCACCGCCCGCCGGCCCCGCGCCGCCCGGGCGCCTCACCGTCCGCCCGCAACCAATCCGGCCCCGCGCGGGCCCCGACACAAGGAGACCCCATGACCACGCCCCCCGCGCACCCGAACGACCCGTCGGGCGCACGCCGCCGCCGGTTCCGCCTCCGGACCGCCGGCGCCCTGGCCGCCCTGGCCGCCGGAGCCCTCGTCGCCGCCTGCTCCACCACCGGGACGACCTCCGCCTCCGCCGATTCGAACTCGCAGGCCTCGTCCGCAACGACGTGGACCACCATCTCCGCTTCCGTGCGCCAGGCCTCGACCGGCGCCACCGCCGCCCAGATCCTGGCCGCCAACGCCGACACCTCCGGGGCCACCGGCGCCGCGAGCCAGGCCGAGGCCTCCGGCGGCTGGGACGAGTCGGGCGCCACCGCCATCGCCCTGAACGGCGACTCGGCGACGGCGTCGGGTCGCAGCGCCGCCGCCGTGAGCGTGGACGGCTCCACGATCACCATCACCGCGGGCGGCACCTACGTGGTCTCCGGCGCCCTGACCGACGGCGAGATCGTCGTCGCCGCCGACGATGCCGACGTGCACCTGGTCCTCAACGGCGCCTCCATCACGAACGCCGACGGGCCCGCCATCGACGTCCGGGACGCCGGCAGCGCCGTGCTCGTCCTGGCCAGGGGCAGCGACAACGCCCTGGCCGACGGCGCCGCCTACGCCGACACGGGCGAGGACGCGGCCACCGCCGCTCTGTTCTCCTCCGACACCCTCACCATCACCGGCACCGGCTCGCTGAGCGTGACCGGCGCCCACAGGGACGGCGTCTCGTCGAAGAACGGCCTGGCCGTCACCGGGAGCCCGACGATCACGGTGAATGCGGCCGACGACGGCCTGCGCGGCAAGGACTGGCTGCTGATCGACGGCGGGACGCTCACCGTCACCGCCGGGGGCGACGGGCTCAAGTCCAGCGAGGACGACGACGAGACGAAGGGCTTCGTGGCACTGGGCGGGGCCGTCGTCTCCGTCACCGCCGGTGACGACGGCGTCGCGGCCACCACTGACGTCACGGTCGAGGGCACGGACCTGACCATTGCGGCGGGCGGCGGCCAGGCCAACGTGACCGTTCAGGCGCAGCCGGGGCCGGGCCAGACCGGTGCGGACCAGGGCGCGGCGGACCAGGGGCAGGCGCCCCCCGACCAGGCCGGCTCCGGTCAGGGCGGCGCGAGCGGGCAGTCCCCGGCCGACTCCGCCTCGTCGTCGGACGACACCGCCGCCAAGCCCAAGGGCATCGACGCCGGGGTCAGCTACACGCAGGACTCCGGGACGGTGAGGATCGACGCCGCGGACGAGGGCGTGCAGGCGGCCTTCGTCAACGTCGGCGGCGGGGTGCTGACCGTGGACAGCGGCGACGACGCCATCAACGCCTCCAACGGCGACCACACGATCGAGGGCTACGAGTCGGCCGATTCCGAGTCCGACGACGGCTCCGTGCTCACCATCAGCGGCGGCCAGGTCCAGCTCGACTACGCCGGCTCCGACGGCATCGACTCCAACGGCTCGGCCTTCGTCACCGGCGGCCAGGTACTCATCGGCGGCCAGGCCGGGGCGATGGACGGCGCGGTGGACGCCAACGGCGAGTCGACGCTCGTGGGGGTGACGGGCTCGCCGGGCGTGGCGGCGGGCGACACGGTCACCGTGACCTCCGCCGATGGGACGAGCTGGCAGCTGACCTCCACCGTGAGCGCCGACTACACCACCGTGCTGGGGCTGACCGAGGGGACGCAGTACACGGTGTCGACGACGTCGGGCGGCTCGGCCACCAATACGGCGTCGGCGCTGAGCTCGGGCGTGGGCGGCGCGGGCGGCGGGCCCGGCCCGGGCGGACCGGGCGGCGCGGGCCAGG
>ERZ772973.739-NODE-739-length-13854-cov-26.0021_pt1 | contig 13854 bp, 11 predicted proteins | sample MGYA00580672_ERZ772973 | MGnify/ENA primary metagenome ERZ772973 (study PRJEB29015, sample SAMEA2737938) | human oral metagenome | biome: human oral; feature: human-associated habitat; material: dental | place: China | collected 2152 ... | reverse complement strand
CTGGGCGGCGACGTAGTCGGCGGGCAGGTGGATCGCCTCCGCAGCCGGGTCGGCGGCAGGGGTGACGAGCATGGCACCGTCAACACTGACGGCCTGAACTGTCCAGGTGGCGCCGTTGTGAGCCCAGTGGCGACCTGAGCGTAGGGCTCGCGCGTTCTTGCGGGTGACGATGAGGTCGCCGGCTGACGCGGTATTGCCGTCAGCCAGGGTGACCTCCCGGCCGCCGACTTTGCCGGCGGACTTGAGGTCGGCGCGGGCTCGGGCGGCGAGCTCGGCGGCGGTGGCGTTGTCGGCGGCGACCATGAGGCTGGTGCGGCCCTGGGCGGTCTCGGACGCCCAGGCGGCGTGGACCTGGTCGAGGACCTCCTCCTGGGTCCCGGCCTCGACGACTCCGCGGGCGGTGTAGGTCTCCACCGCCCTGCGGTCACCGGCGCGCAGGGCCAGGGAGGCTGGCCCCTGCCAGTCGTCGACGAACCGGTGAATCGTCTTCAGGGAGGCGACCTTCTCGGGGTGGGCGTCGATGAGCATGCCGAATGCTCCGCCGGCCTCGACAGCGGAGAGCTGGTCGGGGTCCCCGACGGCGAGGACCTTGGCGCCGGCGGCGTCGGCCTGGGCGACGATCTCGTGCAGGGGGATGGTGGCGGCCATGGAGGCCTCGTCGACGATGATGAGGTCACCGGCCTCAAGGCGCGCCTTCTGCACGGGAGTGGTCTCGATGCGGTGCAGCGCGGTGTCGATCGCGGCCCGGATCCTCCGGTCGGGCAGGCCCGCCGTGGTGGGGTCAACGACCGCGAGGGAGTCGCGGATGTCCGCGACCCGGCCACCCTGGTCGAGCCAGTCGCCGGCCTGGCGCAGGAACGTTGCCTGGTTGTCGCGCTCGGCCTGGGTGCGGCGCAGCGTGAGCCACATGGCGGTGTTGTCGGCCGGCGCTCCCAGGGACTCGCCCAGGACCTCGGCGGCCGCCGAGGAGGGGGCCAGGGCGGTGACCGAACCGGCCCCGTGCTCGGCCTGCCAGGCCTCCACCAGAGCCGACAGCGCGGTGGTCTTGCCGGCGCCAGCAGGCCCGACCATGAGGTCCAGGCGCCTCCCGCTGGTGGCCACGGCCTCGATAGCGGCCAGCTGATCCTCACTGGGCGCCCGCCGACCGGAGGTCGCCAGGGCCCCTGGGGTGGCCAGCCTGGGCGCGTCGGTGCTCCGGCTCCAGCGCACCAGGGCGTCCTCGGCGTCCAGGAGCACCTGGGTCGTGAAGATCTCGCTGTTCTCAGGGACGAACCGGCTGGAGCCGTCGCGCCGGCGGTAGCGGGCGGGGGTGTGCGCGGTGGTCGCGTAGTCCACGCGCACGCACCTGGCGGTGACCGCCTCGGTGAGCCGGCCAGTGAACTGATCGCGCTGACCGGGGGTCTCGAAGCGGATCCGGCGGGCTGCGCGCTGGGCCTCAGCCCTGATGTTCCAGGTGCTCCAGTGAGCGCGCGATGACTGGAGCGCGACCAGGACACCACCAGCCAGCTGGGCGACCTGGTCGTCGGTGATGTCGGCTGCGCGCACGGGGTGGGAGCGCGTGCCTGGCTGGGCGGGCACGGTTCCCGGCGCGGGCAGTGGCCGGCCGGTCACGCCGCGCAGGGGCTGGTCGCCGACTGCTTGGCGGGCGCGCTCACGCCAAGAGCTGGTGAGCTCTTCCAGGGAGTGGTGCTTCTTGTCGCTGCGCGTGCCGGCCCACGCCTTCGCGTCGGCCTCCCAGTGACCCGCACCGTCGGCGCCTGCCTCTTCGCGGGCGGCCTCGATCTGGGCGTGCCGGGTGGAGAACACTTTGAGGAGGCGGTCGTCGACGCCGTCGATCTCCCAGTGCTCCCGCCCGGTGCGGGAGACGGAGCGCACGTGCCACTCCACCCCCAGCCGCGCGGCCAGGGCGTCCATGAGGTGGTTGTCGTAGGCCTCGCTCAGGGCGACCTGGGCGGGCATGAGCGCGCCGTGGGAGTCCAGGGTGCGCCAGGCCCCGTCGGGGCCCTGGACCCGGTTGGCGACCACGAGGTGGGTGTGCAGGTGGGGGTCGCCCTCGCGGGAGTCCCAGTGGTCGAACGCGGCGGCCACGACGCCGCGCGTTTCTGTCTGGACGACTCCCCCGGCGCCCTGGCGGGTGCGGATGGAGTCGGCCTCCATCATGGCCACGACGTGGTTGATCGCGTCGTGGTGAGCGGCCTCGACTTGCTCGCGCACGCCGGCATCCCCGAGCGCCCACACCACCGACACCGACTTGGGTGGGGCGAAGGTGAAGTCGAAGCCGTGCACCGCGCGGTTCTTGTTGGTGCGCGCGACCTGCCGCTCGATCTGCTCGATGCGCGCTGCACGCTCATCGGCGCTCAGCTGAGCGCTCAGGTCGGCGGTGAGCGCGCGCACCCGGTCAGCGGTGGACACGTGCGCGGGGAACGCGCGCCCGAGCTGCTGGTGGGTGATCGGGTCGGCGCCGTCCTGGATGAGCGCGCGCAGCTGGTCGGCGCCCACACGCCGCCCGGCGTGCAGGTGGCGGTCATCGTCGCCCAGGCCGTCCAGGCCGGCACCCAGCCACCGCCCTGGGGGCGTGCCCGCGTTGGTGTAGTAGCGGGTGCCGTCGAAGTGCGCGTGCGCCTGACCGGGGCCATCGGCGACGGACTCGATCAGGTAGTCAACGATGCTCGTGCCCTCCCGGCCGGTGTCGTAGAGGCGCTTGACCGTGATCACGGGCGCTCACCACCGGTGACCGCCTCGGTCAGGCGCCTGGTCTCGCACGGCCAGGGACGCGTGCACTCCGCGCACACCCCGTCGGAGTCGGGCACGTGCAGGCGCTTGATGAGCGCGCACGCGCGCGCAGCCGCGGTCATGTGTGCTGCGCGCGAGCGTGCAGCATTGGCGCGCGCACGCCTGCACGCCGCCGAGCAGTAAACCTGACTGGAGCGCGTAGGAGTGAACACCACTGCGCACACCGGGCAGGTTGCTGAGCGCTCACCCTCTCCCCCGGCCCGGGTGTAGGCGCGCACAGTGTCACGGCCGCGCGCGTAGCGTGCACGCCTGCCCGCTCGCTCCCTGCACGCCGCCGAGCAGTACACCTGGGTTGAGCGGCTGGGGGTGAAGAGCTGACCGCACCCGGGGCAGGTGACCTGGTGCTCAGCTCTCCATGCCTGTCGGCACTCCTCGGAGCAGTAGCGCTTGCTGCGGCGCTGGGCGGTGAAGGTGCACCCACACTGCACACATATGACCTGGATCACAATCGGTCCTTGGGTTGAGATCGTCACTGTCCTCTTTGACTGTGCCCAGGTGCGCCACACCTGCCCCCGACACTTCGGGCTTCTCGTTCCGCAGTGCCAGATGTGCCTCGATTTACTTCTTCTCGGCTTGCTAAGAGACGAGAAGCTGCGTTTCGGCGTGCACGACATCGTCCGTTCGGAACGCTTTAGCGTCAGGTACGGGGATGGTGAGAGGGGCGCTGGTAGGTGAGTGGGCTGGGAGCCGACTCTGGATAGGTACAGGGTCAGGTGAGTGGGCTGGTTGGTGGGACCGCGCGAGCAGGTGAGTAGCTGCGGGCGTGGTCGGCCCGGAAGGTGAGTGGGGACCAGCCAGTGGGGTGTGGGCGAGTCGCGAGGAGCGGCCCGCGGGCGAAGACAGGGCCGCTCGCGAGGCGGCCACACCCCCGGTCCTATGGGTCCCGGTGTCCATCATGTGGGCGGGCCGGCCCTGGCGGTAGCCGGGCCGCCCACATGTGGGCACGGGGCGCTCGGGCCGCAGATTTCCCCACCCCCTTCTGGCGCGCGAGCCCCGACGGGTGGGGGCTCGCAGGCAGGCCGGCGGTGGCGCCGGCCTGCCTGAACGGACGGGACCGGTCCCGTCCGTTCAGGCGATCCCCCTTTCGGCGTAGAGCTGGCGGGCGTGCTCAGCACGGGCGGGCTCACCTCGGATCTCGCACAGCGTCGGGTAGGGAGCACCTCGGGTCAGGGATGCGACCAGTGAGCGGTTTTCGGCGTCGAGCCACTGGCGGTGCGCCGTTTCCTGGCCGGCTGCCAGGTCCTTCTGCCCGGCGGTGTACCCGGCGGCGGACACCAGGGGGAACAGGGCGCACGCGGCCTCAAATCCGGCCTGGTACCCCAGGCGCTCCCCGAAGGCGATGGTCTGGCCGACGCTCTCCAGGGCCTCGGGCGTGAGTGACTCCAGGTGTCCCATCACTGGTGGGACAGGAGCGTCGGCGTAGGACTCAGTAGCCTGGCGTGCCTTGCGGTACGCCTCCTTCAATGTCGCCATCGCTTCGAGGTGGAGCGCGCGTGCCTTGGTGGCCAGCTCTTCGTAGGTCAGGGATGCTGCGACTGAGACGGACATTGGTGACTCCTTCAGGGGGTGCTTGCCGGCGCTGTGCGCCGGTGTCCCCTTGGCTTGTGGGGACACGCCCCCTTCCAGCCTGCCGGTGGTGATCGTCAAGGCCGAAGAGTCACGACCCGCGTGGTGGGGGTGCGCACACGGAGCCTGCGGAGTGTGGGCACCCCCAGGGCCAGCGGGACGGGACGTGCCTTGACGATCGGCTGACCGCCGGCGGGCTACGATGTGCGCCCCCCACGAGACACGGGAAAGGTGACCCAAGACCGGTAACCAACGACGGTGGGTGAGGTGCAGGTGACGGCGGGAGGGCTGTGCCCGGGCCGCCGCGACGCCGGCCAGCACACTCGGGCCATGACGACTGGCGGCCGGGGTGCAGACCGGCCCCACCACGGACGGTGACGACGCCACCGCAGCTGAGGGGCGGTGGGCAGGCCGGGCGGCCGCTCGGCCTGGACGGGCGACGAAGGAGCCTGGCCGGCGGCGCCCCGGGCCTGTCCACGGCCCCGGTACGGGGTCCCGCTGTCCACCTGTGCGTGGCCGCCGGCCCCGGCGACAGCCGGCGGCCTCCACAGGTGCGTCAGCGGGCTCTACGGCCCGGCGACCTGGGTGACGTCACGACGACGTCACCCAGGTCTGCTTCTCCGCCCTTCCTGGCGTGCGAGCTCCATAGAGGTCGCACGTGGCGCACCCCGGCACAGTCATTGGTGACGCAGCAAACAGGTAATTGAGGGAGGAACTGCTGTGGCTGATTTCGACATCGAGTCGGCGACCAGGATGCTGGGGCGTGACCAAGACCAGATCAACGGTCTGCACTACGAGGCCGTCGACCGAGCTGCCAAGGCTGCGGAGCTGAGTCTTGAGGAGGTGGGCAAGCTCGCTGCATCACCTCAGGTCCGTGAGGCTCTCGATGAGTGGAGCACGACTGCTGACTCCTGGGAGATAGCGCACAACCGGTGGTTGGACTCGCTGGAGACCACGACTGACTACGAGGAGGTGGAACATCGTGACCACATGTCCAGCATTGCCTACGACCGCGTCATGGACAGCCAGTCTCGAATGGATGAGGTGGCTGCTGAGGCCACCGGCAACCCTGCGGCAGGTGAACGCCTACGAAGCTTCATTCGTGAGGGTGAGCCGCTCGTCGAGCAGGCCGGCAGCCAGGAGCTGCGGGGCGTGCTCCACCTCAACCACGCACTCGAGGTCGGTCAGGAGCAGGCTGAGGCCCGCCTGCCTCGTGGGCAGGAGCCGTCAGCTGAGCTGCGAGCCGAGAGTGAGGAGCACCTGGCGGCAGCCAAACAGGCGCTGGCACAGCACCCCGACGCCGACGGCGTCCTCACCATCGTCCAGGACCTCGCGGCCCACCCACACAGCCGTGAGTGGCACGGCAACGACGACATGGACACTCCGATCTATCGCGAGCTTGGGCAGGCCATCGAGGCCACCGGCCTCGGGGACAAGGAGACATTGTCCCGGCTCCAGCAGCAGCGAGTCTTCAACGCCGAGCACCTCCAGCTCGATTGGTACACCGACGGCAAGCGTCTGCCGCTGGAGGCTCCCCCGGCGCCGGCGGCCACGAAGGGGCCGGAGGCTTCGGTGGGCAGGGACATGGCCCCGTCGGTGGCTGTGGATCGGGGTGCTCCTCGGGTGGGGCCGGCGCCCACTACGTCGGTCCCCTCCCCCGGTGGCGCGCCGAGGGTCGGCGGCCACACGCAGGGGCGTAGTCACGAGCAGGGACCGTCGATGGACCGGTAAGTGGTGACGGGGGTGAGCTCACCCCCGTCACGATCACAGGTAGAGGCAGCAAACAGGTAATTGAAGGAGAGGTCAGGAGATGGAGTACCTACGAGTTACTGGGGCGTGGATGAATGAGATCAATCGGCTCATTGACGACGTGGTGGTCAAGGCCGGTGTCAGCGACCGGGGTGGGTGGCGGGTGTCCTCCATGGGCCAGCCTCGGTACTTCCAGCTGGTCGGGGAGTCGGAGAAGGGGCTCGCCGGCTTCGTGGGTGACAGCGCCAGCGGTACGTGTGAGGTGTGGTGCCAGCACGTAGGTCAGGCCCATGCCGTACCGGCCGGCGGCGTCGAGGAGATCGCTGAGTGTCTTGACCTGCCTCTTGATCGGGCGTCGATCGCGGTCGCGGGGATGACTGAGGTCGTCGAGCGCGGTTACGCCGCGCTGTCGAATTACGGCGACTGGACGCTGGTGGAGACCAGCGGAGGCCGGCTGCTGCCGGGGCTGATGACTCAGCGCGGCACGCTGGTGGACATCGACCGGGCGGAACGCGCCGGCAGACTGGGGCTGGGGAAGGCGGCCTATACCGTCCACCGTGACGGCGATGACGTGTGGGCACAGCCGGTCGACGGTGGTGAGCGCATCGAGCTGGAACGGACCGATACGCGGTGGGGCAGTTACGTTGTCCTGCCTGGGGCTGAGACCGTCACCGAGGAGGTGCATTACGCTGCCTGGGCGGCATGGTCCGCCCAGGAGCCCGCACTTGGTCGGGTTGGCCCACGCGAGAGCAAGGACGTCTACGAGTGGCACCCACGCGGGGACTTCGGTGTCGCCATTGCTGTCGGTGAGGATGGCGGTGTGCCTGCGGTGAGGTATCAGAGCGGTAACTGGGTGACGATCGTCAGTGTCGAGGACGCCGAGCTGGTGAACCTCGTTAAAGGTGAGCAGACCTACGCGACGGGTATCTCGGTTCCTGCTGCGCGTTTCCTGATCGAGGCCGACCTGATCCGTCAGGCCAGCCAGCCTGGGTTGAGCACGAGCACTGCCCCTGAAGGGCTTAGCCAGGAGCTTGCTGACATGATCGAGGTGATCTGCGGATGGGCTGACAACGATTTTTGGGCTGGCGGAGTTGATGTGCGAGTGGCCTACCTCGACGCTGTCCCCTATGTATGGGTCGATGGAGCGTGCATCATCCGTCTGGTTGAGGGCGATGTCGGGATTGTCGAGCTCGCTAGACCGTGCGGTGAGGTGTGGCGTGAGGTCCTGTGGAGCAACATCGTATGGCCTCTTGAGGAGGAGGACGCGCTCGTGCTCGATGAGGTCGACCGGCAGCGCCGGGCCCACGCCGCTGCGAGCAGCTCACCGGTGGAGACCCCATGACCTCGAACGGTTCTGGACTGAGGGGCCGGCGCACGTAGCGCCGGCCCCTCTCCTCGTGACGTGGCTGCGCCATACACGGTGTGGCGCACCTGGGCACAGTCATAGGTAACAGAGCAGCCTAGGAGGAGGGCATAGTCATGGAGGATTTTCCGTTGGAGGTCACTGGCCGGTGGCTTGACGAGATCACCGAGGATGTACGTGCTGTGGTGCGCAGTACTGGGATCGGGGACTGGATCGAGTTGTCGCTGGGGACGTTTGCTTTTCCTCGTATTTTCGCCGTGATCTTCGAGTCCCGCGCTGGAGCTGTTGTCTTCGAGGCGACTGATATGGAGGCGCTGGGGTCGTACAGCGTAACGGGCAGGCGTCCTGATGGTGGCAGCAGCGAGCTGACGACAGCTGAGGAGATCGCGGACTACCTGGGAGTCGAGATCGAGGTGGCGCTGGCCTTGAGGGACGCCGTCCCGGCGGCGGTATCGCGGGGGTTGGAGCGTCTGGTCGCGGAGTCTGGCAGGAGGACGCTGGTGGAGACCAGCAGCGGCAAGCTGGTGCCGGCTGTGCCCACGCTTGATGGGGCGGCGGTCGATGGTTTCGAGGCTAGTCGGGTCGGCCGGATCGGGCTTGGGCGGGAGTCCTATACGACGCACTATGACGAGACCTGTGACCTGTGGGCTGACCGTGCTGATGGGGGCCGGTCCAGGCTTGAGCCGGTGGAGCCAGGGTCGGGGCTTTACGTTCTTCCGGGCACGGAGGAGGTCGGCTATGCGGTACGTCAGGCGGCCCTGTCTGCGTGGTCGGCTACGCAGAGCTCGCTGGGGCGGCCGGTGAGTGCGGCTGATGACGGACCGTCGTGGCCGCCTGTCGGCCTCTTTCATGTTGGACCGAGCGGCCGGACGGTGACGTACAGCACCGAGGGCACGGTCGCGGATGAGGGCTGGACGGTGGAGGTCGAGGTCAACGGCACGGCGCCCTTCGCCCCTCGTCGGGTCGACCTGTACCGGGACGGTCAGCTCTACGCCAAGGGAGTCTCGGTTGAGGCTGCCCGGCACCTGGTGGAGGCCCGCTTCGTTCAGCGCTTCAGTGAGAGCTTGATGAACGTGGCCCCCGGTGCTGTGGGCGAAGAGCTGCTTGAGCGGACCAGAAGAGTCGTGGAGACGGCTGGGGCACTGAGCACTCGGGTCCTCGTTAGGGACGGATCTCCTTGTGTCGCTGTTGGTCGGGCCGGTGAGGGGCGCCTGATCCGCCTCGGTGACGCTGGCCTGGTCAAGCTGTCGATGCCCAGCGGTCGTGTCTCCTGGGTCAGCGAGCAGGAGGCGGTGAGGCGGCCTCCTAGTCCAGAGGACCGGGCGGTCATGGATGAGGTTGCGGTGCAGCGCGCGGTACGCGGGCGTATGCCGCGCCTGGCGGGCGGCGCGGCGCAGCTTGGTTCCAGTCCCGTGGTGGCCAGCTTCCCGGCTCATCCTGAGCGCGGTGGCCGGCGGGTGGAGCCTGCGCTGTGAGCGTCACCGGTACTGGGCTGCGTAGCTGGAGCCACTCGTGGGTCGGCCGCATCTCTGTCGCGGGAACGGCTTTGCTCGCCATTGGTGGTTTTGTCTTATCGTTCGCGGCGCTGAGGGACCTGGCGGTGCGGGTGGGGATGCCCGCTGACCTGGGCTGGATCTGGCCCCTGCTGATTGACGGGATGATCGTCGAGGCGACCCTGGCGGTCGTGGCCCTGGCCCAGCGCGGATCTCGGGCCGTGTGGTACGCGTGGTTCCTCCTGGCAGTCGGTGCCGTGGTGTCGGTGGGCTCCAACGGTGTCCACGCGATGGTCACAGGCCATGGGTGGGCTGGTGCGGCGGCGGCCTCGGTGCCGCCGGTGGTGCTGCTGGCCACCACCCATTTGACGGTGCTGCTCATGGCCGCCCCCGACGCCACCGACTCAACAACGGGGCTCACGGGGGTTCCGGTGGGGACCGAGCTGCAGCCGGGCCCCGATGACGGCGGCTGCACCCCACCTCGCGGCAACGAGGCGCCTGCGGCCGCGGTGGATGAGGCCGAGGAGCAGCAGGCCTCGGTGAGCCAGGAGCCGGCTGCGCCTGGTCCGTCGCCGTCAGCGCCGGGTGACGGCGAGCTGAACGAGCTCGATGGTCCTGCGCCGGCCACTGACGTCACTGACGTCGAGGCCGAGCTGAGCGACGCAGCTGGCGAAGACCCCCAGGGCGAGAATGCCGGCGATGCCAGCGAGCTGAGTCTTGAGGAGTGGGTCGCTCGGCGTGAGGCCGCTGGCCAGGCGGTGACGGGGACGATGGTCGCCGAGCGCCTCGGGGTCTCGCCCTCGACGGGGAGGCGGCGCCTGGCGGCGCTGCGCAAGGCGCGCCAGCCGCACCTGCGGCTGGCCAGCAATGAGTAGAGCAAGCAAACGAGATGAGAAGAAGACTTAGGAGGGAGTAGAGAGATGATGAGGCTTAGGCTTGAGGCGAGAGAGATGTGGAACTCCATCTTGCCGGTGACCCCGGTGTTCGTGCTGGCCAACGGGAACCGCCGCCTTGTGGAGGCCTTTGACCAGGAGCTCCAGGTCGGGGTCGTTGACCTGGCCCGGGACCTTGTGGAGCTGGCGCGCACAATGGGTCGTGCCATCGATGTCCAGGTCGAGACGGGCAAGTGGCTACGAATCCGGCCGGACGGGACGATGTCACCGACGGCGATGCCAACGAGCTTAAAACGGGTCAGGGCGGTCAAACGCAAGCGCGCACGCCGCCTGGCCCGTCAGGCGCGCTGGGAGGCGCTCAAGGGGTTCCTGAGGATCCGGCGTCGTGGGCGCGCCCAGCCATGGCCCGCTCCGTGGCCCGAGAACCGGCCGTTGCCGTCTGCACCGACTGTGGCGCACCGGCCGCGTATGCCGCGTCACTGCCAGCCGGGAGGCGTCGGCTGGCGGCTCGTGCTGCCGCTGCTGGTGGGCGGCCAGGGCGCGCCCGGCGGAAGGACGCGTGGCCGGGTGAGGACCATCTCCACGGCGAGCACGACGTAGGAGCCGGCGAGCAGCAGGAGCGAGATGAAGATGGATGCAGCGTAGTCGGGGCTGACGGCCATGAGGAGGCCGCCGGCCCCGACTGCTGCGAGGAAGGAGACGATGAAGGCCCAGGGGAAACGGCCCCAGACCTTTCTCCACGGCCACACGGCCCAGAGGAGGAAGACGAGGCCGCAGAGGGCGATCATGATCCTCCCGATGCCGGCGCCGGACTGGTCGGGCACCTCAGCGATCGCCTCGGGCTGGGTGGAGAGCAAGAAGATGGTGGCCGCTCCGAGCGGGATCAGCGACCTGATGGCAATGACGACGAGCATCTTAAAGAATGCTCCGTACACGCTGTGCATGATGTTCCTCCTCGTTGGTCTGGCTGGTGCGGTCAGGGCTGGGGGCGCCGCCCTCGGGGCAGGCGGCCCTGGAAGACGGGGACGGTGCTGCCTCCGGCGTCGGCGACGGCGCGGCGCAGGGCGGCGCTGATGACGGCGGACCGTGAGATCGCCCGGCCGTGCAGGGAGTGGTCCTCGACGGTATCGATGATCCTTTGCTTTGTTGCCGGGGTGAGGGTGATCTTGACGATCTGTCCCTCTTCCCCCGCCGGGGCACTGATGAGAGCGCCCCGGCGTCGGTCGAGGTAGGCGTTGATGACGCCGTCGACCCACTCGACGAGGGCGACCTCGTGACCTGGGTGGGCGCGCAGGTACAGGGTCTTGGCCTGGGCCCATAAGACACGATCTATCCAGATGTTGACGATCACCCGGCCGGTGGCCGGGGCTCCGCGCCGCCGTGGCGAACTGTCTTTGGGAGACCTTTTGCCTTTAGCCTTAGAAGGCTTAGTAGCACTAGTAGCATTATTGTTCTTAGTGGCCTTAATCAGGGCCGGAACTCCTCGGCCGAGCCCCCGAGGGCGGGCCGGCGCCTTCTGTGGTGAGGCTGGTGGAGTCTGGATGGCTTCGCGGTCGCGCTCGGCGAGCGTGCGCCGCTTGGGTCTAGTCATGATGCGGCTCCTTCGATGATGACGCTGGCTGCGGCGGCGTAGTCGTTGGCGACGGGGGTGTCGGGGGCGTAGGCCCCGACCGGGAGTCCTTCCATGTAGGAGTCCCGGGCGGTGACGGAGTCGCGCACGGGTGGGGTGACCCGGGCGGGGTAGGTGTTACACAGCTGGGTGAGAATCTCCCTGTCGAGGAGACGCCCGTGACCCTGCGCCGCTCGGGAGTCGAACGCGATGGGCACCACCCAAGAGATCTGTGCGCCGCGGTTGACCCGCTTGGCGATGCGGGCGTTGAGCACGGCGGTCAGGCGTCTCAGCTGGTCGTAGGCCTCGACGGAGGGGGTGACCGGGGCGATGATGACGTGGGCGGCGGCTAGGCCGGCTTGCGTGAGCGCCCCGACTGACGGTGGGGTGTCGATGACGACCTCATCCCACCTGCTTGCGTGGGTCGGGAGCTCGTCGCGCAGGAAAGTCGCGAGGTCGGCTGGCGGGTTGGCCTCGGTGTCGGCCAGGGCGTGGGTGCCGGCCAGGACGTCGACGCCGTCCAGGACGGGTGAGGGTGTGGCGGCCTGGTCGAGGTCGAGCTCTCCGGTGAGGACGTCGGCGGTTGTGCCGTCGACCTCACTGGACGCGGTCAGGCCTAGACGGTTGGTGAGGTTGCCCTGCTGGTCAAGGTCGATGGCGAGGACTCGTCGGCGCCGTTGGGACAGGGCGAGCACGAGCTCGGCCGCCGTCGTGGACTTGCCGACCCCTCCTTTGGGGGTGGCCACCGTGTACGTCGCCATGATCGCTGACCTTTCTAAGGTATCTAGTGTTAATAATGCTACTAATCTTTTTGGTGCGTTGCAATAGTTACGTTGGCCTTGGGTAAGATACGGGTGCCTTCGTTGGTGGCTCACCCCTGCTCAACCACTTGATTCACAGGGTTGATCTACTGAGAGGAGGTGAGGGGTATGCGTTACCGTCTTCGGCACGCGGCATCAAGGGGTGCTGGAGGGCGCAGAACCCCGACGTGGTGCGAGATTGTCAGCATGCTCGCAGCCGTTGTCGGGGCTCTGATTGCCTTGATTCAGTTCCTTTGGAGCCTTTAGCCCCTTCGGGAGCCACCCGGGTTGCAGCTGGGTGGCTCCCTCCTATTGTGCCCCGAGGGTGGGGGCGGTGTCGAGAGTGGCGCTGGCAACGATTTTGAGGCTGTCGAGGGCCGTCCTCTGTTGGGTGAGGGTGACGCCGAGGTAGCGGCCGGTGGTGGCCAGGGAGGCGTGTCTCATGAGGGTCTGGACGATGCGGCTGTCGACGCCGGCCTCTAGGAGGCTGGTGGCGAAGTAGTGGCGCAGCTGGTGGGCGGTGGCGTCGATGCCGGCTCGGCGTAGGGCTCGGGCGATGACGGTGCCGACGGTCTTGGCGGCGACGTGCTGCCCGGGTCGGAGTGGTGAGGGGAACCAGTAGCCTTTGCGGGGGTAGTTGGCGGCCTGTTCGAGGATGACGGGGTGTGCGGGTAGGAGGTCGGTTCTGCCGCCTTTTCCGGTGACGGTGAGGGTGCCGCCGGCGGGGTCGATGTCTTGGCCTCGGAGCTTGGCGATCTCGTGGATGCGTAGGCCGGCGTATGCGGCTAAGAGGATCCTGGTGCGGGTGGCTGGGCGGAGTGGGAGCGCGAGGACGGCGTCGAGCTGGGGGTGGGTGACGGGGCGGGGTCTTGCTGGTGGGACGCGGGGTCTGGGGACTCGCATGGTGGGGTCGTCGTCGCGGTGGCCGGCGCGGACCAGCCAGGAGCACCATGCTCGGATGATGGAGTAGTAACTGTCGGCGGTGACTGGTGAGTTCGTGGTGGCGAGGAAGGCGATGATGGTGTGTGGGGTGAGGGCCGCTGGGTCGGTGCCGGTGGTTCGGGCGAGTTGGCGGATGAGGCGCGGGCGCTCGGTGATGGTGGTCTGAGAGAGTCCCTGTGCTTGCATGGTCAGGGTCCAGGCGTCGATGAGGGTGTCGGGGGCGTCGTCGGGACGGACGACTTTCAGAGAATTTCTCATGACAGGAATAATTCCGGTTGTAGATTTCTGGCACGGCGCCTTGGAGGGGACTGATTGTCACACTCTCTGCCTCTGCTGGTGAGCTACTCCCCTGGGACTCCTTTCATTGCGGTGAGGAGTCCCGGGGTGTGCCGGGATGACGACGCGGCGTAGGTGACGGTAGGAGGGCTGTGCCCGGGCCGCCCTGACGGGGGCCGGCGCTCTCGGGTCGCGGTGGGTGGCGGCCGGGGTGCAGGCCGGCCCCACCACGGACGGTGACGGCGCCAGCGGGACTGAGGGGTTGTGGGCAGGCCGGCGCTGCTCGGCCTGGTCGGGCGACGAAGGAGCCTGGCCGGCGGCGCCCCCGAGCCTGTCCATGGCCCCGGTACGGGGTCCCGCTGTCCACCTG
>ERZ772973.736-NODE-736-length-13903-cov-2.42021_pt1 | contig 13903 bp, 11 predicted proteins | sample MGYA00580672_ERZ772973 | MGnify/ENA primary metagenome ERZ772973 (study PRJEB29015, sample SAMEA2737938) | human oral metagenome | biome: human oral; feature: human-associated habitat; material: dental | place: China | collected 2152 ... | reverse complement strand
GCTACATCTGCTTATGAAACGGATGAAGGCTTAGTAATTGAAATGAAAGGTGTATAAGAATGACAAGAATTTTAATATATTTATATGAAATGCTGCTTTTTATATTACCTACTCTTAGCCTTGTTTGGATAACTTATCATATTTCTGTTTTGAAGGCATATAGTGAGTCATTAACAAAATATGTATACTATGTTTTTATGGCACTGCTTTGTGTATCGGATATGTATATTTACGGATGTTTTTTTAGGCTGAGAGTCTTATATAATTATGGAAATGATATGGTTCTTAGTCTGTCACAGACTTTATTTTTAGGTTTGCATTTTATTTGTATATATTATTTGCAAAAAGGCAGGATGCAAAAGCAAAACTTTAATGATTCTATTATTTTTGAAGCAGTTGATGAGTTTCCCGAAGGACTCAGTTTCTCTGATAAAAACGGAGTGCCTATTTTAGTTAATAAAAAAATGCACAGGCTTATTCATGAAATCCTAGGTATTCCTTTTATAGATGCCGATGTTATATGGCAGGAATTGTCATTAAGAGCTGAAAAAAATAAATATAATCCCGGGCTTATTAAAAAGAAAGAAAATTTATACGAGTTGTATCATAGGCTTGATGACGGAAGTATTTGGTGTTTTAAGAAAAGTGTGATAAGTGCAAAAACAGAAGACTATATCCAAATAGAAGCTGTTGATATAAGCAGTCTTGCAAGTATTGCCGATGAGATCAATGCCGATAATGAAGGTTTGAAAAATCAGAACAAGAGAATTAAACTGCTAAGTATGGAACTTGAGAAAGTAAACAAAGATAAGGAGAGATACTTTGCCAAAGTTGCTGTACATGGAGAATTGGGGGAATATATACTCCGGTTAAGACAGTTTTTTAGAGAAAGCAAATATATGAGTATCGGTGTTTTTGACTTAAAGCAATTGGAAGCAAGATGGTATAAAGCTATAGATATTATTAAAGGGATAGGTGGCGTTTCGGAGGCTACAGAGATTGAAGATGAGCTTTTAAAAGTAGGAAAGTTAATAGGTTGTAATATATTTTTTCCAAAGGAAAAGCCCTATAAAGCGTATCAATCTCTTTATTATACTGCCGTACGAGAAGCCTTGACCAATGCTGTAAGGCACGCAGCTGCGGATGAGCTGTATATAAAAATTGAAGAAAAAGCAAATCTTCAAGAAGTCGTGATATTTGATAACGGATCTAAAAAAACAAAGTTTAGCGGCGAAGGCAGCGGGCTTTCTGCACTGCGTAAGTTGATGGAAAAAGAAGGAGCGGGGTTTAAACTTCAAACAGAAGGAATATTTAAAATACGGATTACATTTTTGTATAAATAGGAGGGTGTTATGGTAAATGTACTTATTGTAGATGATTCAAGGATTGCCAGAAAGCTTATGGAGTATGAACTTAAAGCCATGCCTGAGTATAAAATACTTACATTCATAGAAGATGCTGAAAATGCCAAACCTATATGTATGAGTACAAAAGTTGATTTGATTTTAATGGATGTATGTACTGCCAGAGATTCATCAGGTCTTAAGGCGGCTGAAGATATTAAAAAAATCTGCCCTAACATAAAAATTATTATTACGACCTCAATGCCGGAGTATACATTTATCACCAAGGCAAAGGCGGCAGGCTGTGAAAGTTTTTGGTACAAGGATTATGGCTGTATAAGTTTAAGTGAGGTTATAGAGCGTACTATGAAGGGTGAGAGAGTGTACCCTGATAAAACACCGGATGTGGATATATATGGGGTACCTATAAGTAAATTTACCCCCGCACAGCTTAGAGTACTTAGAGAGTTGGCAATGGGACTTTCGCAGGAAGAGGTAGCAAAAAAACTCTGTCTTTCGAGAAGTGTTATAAAAGGTCATATCAGTCACATGTGTGAAAAGACCAATACAAGTAAGACTTTGCAATTGGTTACCGAGGCAATAGAAAAGAGGGTAATACTGCCAAAGTATTAGTACAGTGTTTTGGAAATAAGTTACAAATAACTTGTTTTTATTCATCATGCTGCATATGTATATTTAGCTACCCAAACTTGCAGTTAAATTAGAGTTACAGTTCAGATACCAATGTTTAGCTTTTATTTTACAATCCTAATCACAACTTTCTCTTAAAACTTCGCAGGATTTTGAGCAGTATGCGGAACTTGCTATTTAAATTTTATTTATAAATTAGCACTCAACACTTGACAGTGCTAACAAAATTTAGTATAATTTCTTCTAGTTAAAAACTAAATGAATTTATTAACAGGAGGATCATATGAAGTTAGTACCTTTATTTGATAGGGTTGTACTTAAGCAGCTTGAAGCGGAAGAAACCACAAAGTCAGGCATAGTGCTTACAGGACAGCCAAAAGAAAAACCGTCTCAGGCAGAAGTTATAGCAGTAGGACCGGGCGGTGTGGTAGACGGTAAAGAAATCACCATGCAGGTGATAAGGTTATATATTCTAAATATGCAGGCACTGAAGTAGAGCTTGATAACGAAACATTTATAGTAGTAAAACAAAACGATATATTGGCAGTAATAGAGTAAGAATTTAACGGAGGCAAATTAATATGGCTAAAGAAATTAAATACGGCGTAGAAGCTAGGAAGGCTCTTGAGTCAGGAGTTAACCAGCTTGCCGATACTGTAAGAGTAACACTCGGACCTAAGGGAAGAAATGTAGTACTTGATAAGGCTTACGGTGCACCTTTAATTACCAATGACGGTGTAACTATAGCTAAGGAAATAGAGCTTGAAGATGCGTTTGAGAATATGGGAGCACAGCTCGTTAAGGAAGTAGCTACTAAGACCAATGATGTAGCCGGAGACGGAACAACTACAGCAACAGTACTTGCACAGGCTATGATCAATGAAGGAATGAAGAACATAGCAGCAGGAGCCAACTCTATAGTTATCAGAAAGGGAATGAAGAAGGCTTGTGAAGTAGCGGTTGAGTCTATTGCAAAGATGAGTGAGCCTATAAACGGTAAGGAGCATATTGCAAGAGTTGCAGCTATTTCAGCAGGAGATGACGAGGTAGGTAAGCTTGTAGCGGATGCTATGGAAAAGGTTACCAATGACGGAGTTATAACTATAGAAGAGTCAAAGACTATGCTTACAGAGCTTGATCTTGTAGAAGGTATGCAGTTTGACAGAGGATATGTATCAGCTTATATGTGCACAGATATGGAGAAGATGGAGGCAAATCTTGACAATCCGTACATCCTTATTACCGATAAGAAGATAGCTAATATTCAGGACATACTTCCTATACTTGAGGAAATAGTAAAGACCGGCTCAAAGCTTTTGATAATTGCGGAAGATGTTGAGGGTGAGGCACTTACCACACTTATAGTAAATAAGTTAAGAGGTACATTTAATGTAGTAGCCGTTAAGGCACCGGGATACGGAGACAGAAGAAAGGAAATGCTTAAGGACATAGCGGTACTTACCGGAGCTACGGTTATAAGTGAAGAAGTAGGCATGGATCTTAAGGAAACTACACTCGATGCTTTAGGACGAGCAAAGTCAGTTAAGGTATCAAAAGAAAATACCATCATAGTAGACGGACTTGGAGAAAAGAAAGATATAGACAACAGAGTTGCACAGATAAAGGCACAGCTTGCAGAAAGTACTTCAGACTTTGATAAGGAGAAGTTCCAAGAAAGACTTGCAAAGCTCTCAGGAGGAGTTGCGGTTATAAGAGTCGGAGCAGCTACCGAGACGGAGATGAAAGAAGCGAAGCTTCGTATGGAAGACGCACTTAATGCTACAAGAGCGGCTGTAGAAGAAGGAATCATCTCAGGAGGCGGTTCAGCTTACATACATGCAAGCAAGGATGTAGAAAAGCTTATCGAAAGTCTTGAAGGAGATGAGAAGACCGGTGCCAAGATCTTACTTAAGGCACTTGAGGCTCCGCTTTTCCGTATAGCTGAGAATGCAGGACTTGAAGGAAGCGTTATAGTAAGCAAGGTTAAGGAAGCTAAGGAAGGTGTAGGCTTTGATGCATATAAGGAAGAGTATGTTGATATGATCAAGGCAGGCATACTTGATCCTGCCAAGGTTACTCGTTCAGCACTGCAAAATGCAACTTCTGTAGCAAGCACCTTACTTACTACAGAGTCTGTAGTGGCTAATATCAAGGAAGATGCTCCTGCTATGCCTGCAGGTGCCGGCATGGGCGGAATGATGTAAGATAAGGGGACAGCCTTAAAATAATATAAGTTACAAAATAAGGATACCTGGCTAAGTTTTACTAAGCAGGTATCCTTATTATTTATACAAGAGTTATTTATACAGATTTTTCTTATATTCCATATAATAGTTATTTATAGTTTTTTTCCAACAGTCTTTAAAAGGTTTATTTATAGAGGTTTTTCTTATATTCTTTATAAGAGTTATTTATACAGACTTTTTTATAGTTTTGTGGAAAAATTAAACATATACTCACTACAATTCTTACCTCAACTTTACCACATTTCTTGCTCTTTTTCTTCTGTCATCCTCTATAGCGGCATAATGTTTTTTAGTAGTATTGACATCACTATGCCCCAAAACATCAGCTACAAGATAGATATCACCGGTTTCCCTGTAAAGATTGGTACCGTAGGTACTGCGAAGTTTATGTGGTGTTATTCTTTTTAAGGGACTTATTAAAGAAGCGTACTTTTTAACCAAATTCTCAACGCTTTTTACACTTATTCTCCTCATTTGCATGGAAAGGAATAAGGCATCCTCATGCCCTTCTATAGGAACAAGAGTTTTTCTTTCTTCCATATATATGTTAAGAGTATCACAAACCTCATCACTGAAATATACGGTAACCTCATTACCGCCTTTTCTGTGTATGCGTATGCCGTTATTCTTAAAATCAACATCAGTAAGATTAAGCCCTACACACTCGGATACCCTGATGCCGGTACCCAGCATAAGACTAAGAAGTGCCAAGTCCCTGTTTTTGGTTTTCTCATGATAAGCTTTTTGTTTATCCGTAAGCATATCTCCGCTTTCAGCCTCATCTAAAAGAAGAGCCACCTCGTCGATATCAAGCCTTACTATTTCCTTTTGGTGAAGTTTCGGAAGTCCGACTCTTGAGATATAATTATTTTCAAGCCTTTCAAGTTTGTAAAAGTACTTGAAAAAACTTTTAAGACAGGAGATTTTTCGCTTTATACTTAAGTCCTTGTTAAGCAGCTCCTTATCTTCATCTTCCCTGTATTTTAAGTATTCCATAAACTCTTCAAAGTCGGGAACCTTTAACCTGTCAAGGTCAGCAAGACTTATTTCACTGATATCGCTGTATTTCTTTTTAAGATAAGGGTTATTGTTAAGCAGGTATTTAAAAAATACTTTTAAATCATAGGCGTAGGCTATGCGTGTGCGTGAGCCGGTACGAGGCTCTATCCCCCTAAAAAACTCCCTGCAATAACTTGGAAGCTCGCTGCCCAGTTCCCTCAGTTTATTTATATTTTTTTTATCTACATTTTCATGATACGAAAGATTCGCCATAATTACCTCTTAAACTGATTTATAATAAAAGTTTGGATTGATTATAATATATATCTGATATATGCACAATAAAGAAATGGTCAGAAACGCTACTTATTTCAATCATACTCGCAGTAGAGTTGATAAAGTTTTGACTCTCTTTTACAGACTGCAAGTTTGATTGTCCCTTAAAACAGCTTTTCTTAGATACAAATCGAACAAACACTTGCCTTTTTACAAAATAATAATATATAATGTGTTTCGTTGCGTTAATTGCAGTAAAATTTAACCCTAATAAAATTAATAATAAACTTTATAATAAACTTTATAGAAAAGATAAGTTTAGTTCTATAGATTATGGATTGTATGAGAAATCCTTACTTAAACAGGAGGAAAAAATGGCACAGTATAATGCAGACAGTATAAGCGTACTTGAGGGCTTGGAAGCTGTCAGAAAAAGACCGGGTATGTATATAGGAAGTGTGGGGCAAAAAGGTCTTAATCACCTGATATATGAAATACTTGATAATTCGGTTGACGAATATTTGGCAGGTCATTGTAAAAACATATATATAACTTTGGAGGCTGACGGTTCCTGTACGGTTGAAGATGACGGAAGAGGCATACCTACGGAACTTCACAAAAAGGGAGTTGCAGCAGCAAGAGTTGTACTTTCGACCCTTCATGCCGGAGGTAAATTCGATAATTCGGCGTATAAAACCAGCGGTGGACTGCATGGTGTAGGTTCCTCGGTTGTTAATGCGTTATCAAAGAAAATGGATGTGTATATTTCAAGAAACGGAAATGTATACCATGATTCCTATGAAAAGGGAGTACCAAAAACAGAGCTTGTTAAAGGGCTTCTTCCGGTTATAGCCAAAACAAAGAAAACAGGTACAAAGATCAATTTTTTACCTGATGATACTATATTTGAAAAGACGGCATTCAGAACCGATTGGCTTAAATCAAGACTGCACGAGACAGCCTATCTTAACCCAAGTCTCTATATATACTATAAAAATTTAAGAGATGAGATAAAAGAAGAGATAGTATACCATGAAGAAGACGGAATAAGTGCCTATGTAAAGGAGCTTAATAAGGGCAAGGAAACTTTGCATGATCCCATATATATAAAGGGGCTTTCGGACAAAATAGAAGTAGAGGTTGCTATACAGTTTGTAGATGCCTTTGAGGAAAACATACTTGGCTTTTGTAACAACATCTTTACCCAAGAGGGCGGAACCCATATAGTAGGTTTTAAGACAAGGTTTACCCAAATGATCAATACCTACGCAAGAGAGCTTGGCATATTAAAAGAAAAGGATGCCAACTTTACAGGCTCAGATACAAGAAACGGTATGACTGCCATAGTGGTAACCAAGCACCCCGATCCTATATTTGAGGGGCAGACTAAAACTAAGCTTGCAAGTGCAGATGCCACCAAGGCGGTAAGTACGGTAGTGCAGGAGGAGCTTGGAAGATTTCTTGACAGGAATATAGATACACTTAAGGCAATCATCTCCTGTGCGGAAAAATCAGCCAAGATAAGAAAGGCGGAAGAAAAAGCCAAGATAAATATGCTTTCAAAGTCAAAGTTCTCATTTGACTCCAACGGAAAGCTTGCCAATTGTGAGTCTAAGGATGCAAGCAAATGCGAGATATTCATAGTTGAGGGCGACTCCGCCGGAGGCTCCGCAAAGACTGCAAGAGACAGAAAGTATCAGGCTATATTGCCTATAAGAGGAAAGATACTCAATGTAGAAAAAGCCTCTATAGATAAGGTTTTAGCCAATGCTGAAATCAAAACCATGATCAATGCCTTCGGCTGCGGCTTTTCGGAAGGCTATGGCAATGATTTTGATATAAGCAAATTAAAGTATCATAAGATAATACTTATGACGGATGCGGATGTAGACGGCAGCCATATAGATACCCTGCCTTTATATACAGATTTATGCCGGAGCTTATCAACAACGGACACATATACATTGCCATGCCACCGCTCTACAAGGCTATACCTAAAAAAGGCGAAGAAGTCTATCTTTATGACGAAAAGGCATTGGAGGAGTACAGAAAAAAAAGCAAGGGAGCATTTACCTTACAAAGATATAAGGGACTGGGGGAAATGGATGCACAGCAGCTGTGGGAGACCACACTTGACCCTAAGAAAAGAGTACTTAAAAGAGTTGAAATAGAAGATGCCAGAATGGCTAATGAGATTACACAGCTTTTAATGGGTTCTGAGGTCATGCCCAGAAGAAACTTTATATATGAACACGCTGCACAGGCTGTAATAGACGCATAAGGAGGGGAAAAACTTGGAAAATATTATTGTAACGGAATACTCGGAAGAAATGCAGCAGTCCTATATGGACTATTCCATGAGCGTTATAACTTCAAGAGCTATTCCCGATATAAGAGACGGCTTAAAACCGGTACAAAGAAGAGTGCTATACGATATGTCCGAGCTTAGACTGCTTTCTGACAGGCCGCACAGAAAATCAGCCAGAATAGTCGGAGATACCATGGGTAAATACCATCCGCACGGAGATTCATCTATTTACGAAACCTTAGTAGTACTTACTCAAACTTGGAAAAAGTCCATGCCGCTGATAGACGGGCATGGCAACTTCGGCTCTATAGAAGGAGACGGAGCTGCTGCCATGAGATATACGGAAGCTAAACTTATGAAGTTTACGGAAGAAGTATATCTTAAGGACTTGGATAAGACTGTAAATTTTGTATCAAACTATGATGAGACTGAAAAAGAGCCGGAAGTATTGCCGGTAAGGATTCCTAACATACTTATAAACGGAGCTGAGGGTATAGCCGTAGGTATGTCAACTTCCATAGCACCGCACAATCTATCCGAAGTATGTGATGTCTGCATAGCCTATGTGAAAAATAGGGATATAAGTCTTAAGAAGCTTATGGAAATAATGCCGGGACCGGACTTTCCCACCGGCGGCATCATAGCCAATAAAAAGGATTTATATGACATATATGAAAGCGGCAGCGGCAAGCTTAAGATCCGTGGCAGAATAGAAATGGAGCTTGGCAGAAAAAAAGCGGATAAGGATAAACTTATAATTACCGAAATTCCTTATACCATGGTAGGATCGGGAATAAATAAATTCTTACAGGATATAGCCAACCTGGTTGAGACAAGGAAACTGCCGGAAGTGGTTGATATAAGCAATCAATCTGATAAAAACGGTACAAGGATCGTGCTTGAGCTAAGAAAAGATGCGGATATAGACAGAATAAAAAATGTACTTTACAAAAAGACCAAGTTTGAAGACAGTTTAGGTATAAATATGCTTGCAATAGTAAATTCAAGACCTGAAACACTTGGACTTAAAAACATACTCTCACATTTTCTTGAGTTTCAGTACACTAATAATACAAACAAGTACAATATATTGTTGGCAAAAGAGCTTGAAAAAAAGGAGATACAGGAAGGACTTATTAAGGCAAGTGATTGTATAGACCTTATTATAGCAATATTAAGAGGGGCTAAGACCCTAAATCAGGCAAAGCTTTGCCTTACTAAAGGAGATACTAAGGATATAAAATTTAGAACCAAGTCTTTGGAAAACGATGCAAAGAAACTTGCATTTACTCAAAATCAGGCACAGGCTATACTTGATATGAGACTTTACAAACTTATAGGCTTGGAGATTGAGGCACTGTTAAAAGAGCATAAGAATACATTGGCTAATATAGAAGAGTATCAAAACATACTTAAGTCAAAAGAAAAGATGGATGCTTTGATTATAAATGACCTTAAAAAGATAAAAAAAGACTATGCAACAAAAAGACTTACAGGTATAGAAGATGCCAAGGAAGCTGTATATGAGGAAGTAGAGCAAAAGGCTGAAGAGGTGGTTCTGCTTATAGACAGATTCGGTTATGCAAAGCTTGTAGACAGGTCAACTTACCAAAGAAATGCAGAGAGTATAGAGACGGAGTATAAATACAAACTTGAAGCCTTAAATAATGACAAGGTAGTTGTATTTAGTGATATAGGCTATATGCATCAGATAAAGTTAAAGGATTTACCTGTATTTAAACTTAAAGATAAGGGCATACCGCTTGATAATATCTGTAAGTTTGATACGAGTAAGGAAGAGGCTTTATTTATAGAAATCAGCAGTAAGCTTGAAGGGAAAGAACTTATATTTGCAACCGCTCAGGGACTTGTGAAAAAAACCGCCTATGAAGAATTTATAACCAATGTAAGGCAAACTCAGGCTATAAAGTTAAATGACGAAGACAGACTTGCAGCGGTAAAGGTACTTGATGAGAATACCGGCTATATCATAGCCGTATCGGATGCAAATTATGTGCTTAAATTCCCTATAGACGAAGTAGCCTTGATGAAAAAGACCGCCAAGGGCGAGAAGCTGATGAAACTTGGAAAGGGAGAATTAATATACAATATATACAAGGACAGTGAGGAAGATATAAAGGACTGTAAGGGTAATGTTATAGATAAAGATAAACTTAAAGATTCCCATAGGGCGGACAGAGGAAAGATATATAATAAATAATTGTAATAAAATAAAAATTTTTGTATAATATACTCAGTAAGATAGGTGTGCAACCTTTTATTATTGATATAATATAACAAAGGCGGCAGAAAACAAAATCTGCCGCCTTTTATCTTAGTATAGCTTAGGTAAGGTCAAAAAGACACAGTTTGGTACTTAAAGAAAAGAGCATTAAATATATTGCTTAACCTATGCTGACACAGTAACTTTACAGTTTCGGCTTTTACAGCATTAAGTAGGTTGATAAGGAGATATTGTATGAAAAATCCGTTAAATAATATAACTAGGGAGAATTCATGGAAGATACTTGCTATACTTGTGCTAAGCGTAGTGATAATTGAGCTTTCGTATCTTGCTGCTGTATTTGGCTCCGGAATAGTGATTGTAACAGAAAATAATTGGGGAAATTCCTTCCTTGAATATTTATTTAATGTTGGAGAAAAACATAGGTATTATGTGATAGTTAATAAATACGCATATAGAATTCCAAAATGGCAGGCGGATTTACTTAATAGCTCACCAAGCAATGAAGGTAGGCATACATCAAATAGAGTATATGTTAACAATAACATTAATTCAAAATCAGACTATGGTGACAGCTACATATATGAATATAATAATGCAGATAAGTTCTTGCTATCATATAAACCAGATGACATAATAACTTTGACAGATGTAGAAGGTTTAGTAAAAGTGTATATACATGAAAAGGCTTTCGGACTGGACTATTATACTATAGAAAAGTATAACAACAAGACACTTATAATAAGCGATAAAGATGTTTATCAAGTGGAAAATAATAAAGTGTATCAAGTGTATGAAGATGGGGCGGATTACATTTATTATAAATGTATACTTCGATAAGTACAGCAAAGAATTTAACTAAAAAATATTATATGAAAAGGTTGAATCTATGAATGGAGAGAGTTTTATAAGTAAATGGGGATATAGAATAAGAAAATTACTAATTATATTGCTGGGCTTAGAGTTGCTTATTAAAATCGGCAATATACTGCTTCCTACTGTTATAGATGCAGACTTAGGTGATATTTTTAGATTTACTTTGGAAAAACTTTTTATTTTCTTAATTTATATTATTATAATTATACTATATCCCCCTGTATTAGCGTTGATTGCATTATTAGCAATTATAATACTGATAATATGGGGCATTTTGACAAGAAATAAACTAAAAAAGAAAAAGCAAGATATTGACTTAGTTAAGGCTGAGAGCGAAGCTTTGGAGCAGGATAAATTAAGTTAATATAGGAGGAGCGGTGCAGTATGAATTTATTAAAAAAGAAAAGTCCATGGAAAGTAGTTATTATACTTGCAGTAAGTTTGATCTTGATTGAACTTTTATATATTGCGGCTATTTTTAATTCGGGTACTGTTATTGTAATGAAACATTATAGTGATCAATATTATGGTATGCCTACATTTTCATCAATTACTTCGGCTGATTATAGGTATTATGCAATATTTAATAAATATGCATACAGAATTCCGTTTTGGCAGGCGTGGATATTTGATCAAAATACAACTGATGTATGGAGTGAAAGAACAAGTCCTATATATATTACAGATAAGTTGGATGAGTCTGAAAAGGGGAGATATGAAAATGGATATATATATGAAGATAAGGAAGAAGGCAAGTTATTTCTGTCGGACAAACCTAATAATAAATTATCATTAGAAGATATTGATAATATGGTGAAAATTTATAAAGCCGAAAAAAAGTATAAAGAAAACAATACTGATTATTATAGCAGAGAAGAAACTCAAAAAACCGTTTATAGTTATGTGATAGAGAAGCATAATAATAAAACTATTATAGCAAACAACGGTAAAGTATATTATATAAAAGACAATGAGATAAGTCAGGTATATGACAGTGGAAACAGAAAATACCAATATTTTAAATGCGTGATGAAATAACTATGGTGCCAATTATTAATATCTAAACTTTATATATTAAAAGATTGGAAAAATATAATCATATATCGGTTTAAATACTATTATGTCAGTGCATAAGGTAATTATTTATGCAAATGATTACATATTAAGAGTAAAGGAAAATACAACAATGAATGAGACAACTTCTACAAATAGATGGGGAAGTAGAATAAGGTTATGTTTGATAACATTATTAGGACTTAGTATATTTTTTAAAATAGGCAATTTAATACTTCCACCGGTTATAGATATAAATTTTGAAGATATAGTAACAGTGATAATTTATTGGATCATGCTTTTATTTATCTATACATTATTTGGACTTGTTTTTGAACCTATACCTACCTTGATTATGATTGTGCTTGTAATATGTATTTTAATATGGTTTATCAAAGGAATAAAATCTAAAAATCATGTGTCTGAGAACAGGATGCAAATAGATGATATTGAACAAATTAAAAAAGAAAGCAAAGAACAAATTTTTAATTTAAGCAAGATTGAAAGCGAAGCTTTGGAGCAGGAAGGGCAAAGACAGGGTATTGATTTAGTCAAGTCCGGGAGCGGAGCTTTGGAGCAGGACGAACAAAAAGAAAGTATTGATTTAATCGAGTCTGAGAGCGAGGCTTTGGAGAAAGACGAGCAAAGTCAAGTTATTGATGCAAGTCAAAACCAAAGTTCCGACACAAAAGAGGAGTAAAGAAAAGAGCAGTTATTAAAATCACTTGCCATTTAGCTGAATTTATATTATTATCTCCTACATAATTATAAATATTACAATTTGGCCAAATATTGTTCTGAATTGTAGCTTATAAATAATTTGTGTATAAATATACTATATCTTATAACTTGAATAGGAGAAAATATGGACAAGAAATTAAAAGTCGGTATACTCGGAGCTACCGGTATGGTAGGTCAAAGATTTATATCCTTACTTGAAAACCACCCATGGTATGAGGTTTGTGCAGTTGCTGCGAGTCCAAGCAGCGCAGGAAAAACTTATGGTGAAGCTGTAGAAAAAAGATGGAAGATGCCTACAGATATACCTGCCGAAGTTTCCAAACTTATAGTAATGGATGTTAATAATGTAGAAGCAGTGGCAGCAGAGGTTGATTTTGTGTTTTCGGCAGTGGATATGAGCAAGGAAGAAATAAAGAAAATAGAAGAAGCTTATGCAAAGACCGAAACACCTGTGGTATCCAATAACTCAGCGCATCGTTGGACTAAGGATGTGCCTATGGTTATACCGGAAATCAACCCTGAGCATTTTGAGATCATAGAAGCACAAAAGAAAAGGCTTGGAACCAAGAGAGGATTTGTAGCGGTTAAGCCTAATTGCTCTATACAAAGCTATGCTCCTGTGCTTAATGCATGGAAGGAGTTTGAGCCTTATGAAGTAATAGCTACTACATACCAAGCAATATCAGGAGCAGGCAAGACCTTTGCAGAGTGGCCTGAGATGGTAGAAAATGTTATACCTTACATAGGTGGGGAAGAAGAAAAAAGTGAAAAAGAGCCGCTCAGAATCTTCGGTCATATTGAAGATGGAGAGATAGTGCCGTCTACAAGCCCTAAGATAAGCTGTCAATGCCTTAGAGTACCGGTGTTAAACGGACACACGGCAGCAGTATTTGTAAAGCTTAAAAAGGCTGCAACTAAAGAAGAGCTTATACAAAAGTTAAGAGAGTACAGAGGACTTCCTCAAGATCTTGATCTGCCTAATGCTCCTAAGCAATTTATTACTTACTTTGAAGAGGATGACAGACCTCAGGTTAAGCTTGATGTTGATCATGAAAAAGGTATGGGAGTATCTATAGGTAGACTGCGTGAAGACAGCATTTATGATTGGAAGTTTGTAGGACTTTCTCATAATACTTTAAGAGGTGCCGCCGGCGGAGCTTTGCTT
>ERZ772973.733-NODE-733-length-13915-cov-82.0566_pt1 | contig 13915 bp, 13 predicted proteins | sample MGYA00580672_ERZ772973 | MGnify/ENA primary metagenome ERZ772973 (study PRJEB29015, sample SAMEA2737938) | human oral metagenome | biome: human oral; feature: human-associated habitat; material: dental | place: China | collected 2152 ... | reverse complement strand
CGGCGCCTCTACGTCATCGGCGACCGCGCGGCCTGGGCGCCGTACCCCTACTTCAGCGGGCTCGCCGCCGCGCTCGGCCGGCAGCCGGGCGCGGCCCCGGAGGCGGGAGGCTGAGCCGGCTGCGGTGAATGGGGCCGCCTGTGCGGGAGGGGCGCGGCGTTCGAGGCCGGCGGAGTGCTGCGGCGGGTCATGGCGATGGAGTCTCCCCGGTCCCCGGCTGCGATCCGGATCTGGACCTGCTCCGCGGCCCGCTTCCGTGCCTGCGCGGCCACGGGCGTGCCATACCCTGGGGGGCTACTGTTCCCTCCGTAAGCAACTGACGACGACGTCCGCGGGAGTAAGGACTGGTAATGAATCTGAATGATGGGAGTGGGTCCTCACTGGAGGTGCGAGGCGCGGAGGCGACTCTTCTCGAAGTAGAGCCCGGCGTAGCCGTCCTCCTCGGTGATCACGTACCAGCGGGATTGGAGGTCGAGCCTTTCGGGCTGGGGAGCCGCGGCGATCGTGAGATCGTTCATGCGCTGAGCAACGCCGTCGGTGCTGCGAACCTCGCCGCACAGGGCATGGGAGGACTCGTCTCCGCCCAGGGGCTGGTCAGGCTCGCGCCGGAGACGATCCGGGACCTCAGGACCATGCAGACCGTTGCGGAAGACAACTACTACCTGGGCACCCTGACCCGGAGCGGCAAGTTCACCGCCTCCGTCCGCTGGGCGCCAGCGACGGACGCCCAGATGGGCGTCATCATGGCGAGCCTGGGCCCCGCCCTCGCCCTCCTGACTATCAGCGTGCAACTCACCGCGATCTCGAGCAAGGTCGATGAGAACATCAAGCTGACCCGTGACGTGCTCAGAGCCCTACGCGAGGACCACTGGAACACGCTAGGCGGGCTGTGCGACACCATCGCTGGCGCCATTGAGGAGGCGCGCGAGGTTGGAATCGTCACATCGCGAACCTTCGATCGCGTCAAGCATCTCGAGGACTCGCTGCGCAAGGAGCGCAAGACCTTCGCCGGTTATCTTGGCGAGCACCTGCAGTCGCTCGACTCCGGATATGCCGATCGGCGCGACTACCTGAGGGATAAGACCGAGGATATCATCGCGGACGTCCAGGGGTTCGTCATGGCGGAGACCGCCTACTACCGCTACCAGACGCTCAGAGCCGCCGAGATCGCAGCCGACGACCACCGTTCTGCCGGGGACGACGAACTCATGAGGCACCTCGCCAGACAGATCCCGACCGAGCGCCGTCAGTCGATGGAACGGATCGTCGGGGTTCTCGAACAGCTCAATGCCCACTGCCATCTCGCCGCCGAGTCGAGCGGGCGGATCTGGAGCCCTCGCGACCGCAGATCTCGGCGTTCGTCCGGAGTCGACCGGGCAGTGAACGCCATGATCGAGTACGTCGACCGTCTTCGCGGCGCGGTCTACGAGGAGCCCCTCGTCCTGAGTCCAGGTATCAAGGTCATCAAGGACGACGCGTCGAATCGCGCCCTGGACATCCTCAGGTGGGCGCTGCCCCGCGATGAGCCCCTTCTTGCTCTGGCCGAGGTTCGGGGCGGTATCGCCAAGGACTCTTCCGTTGCGAACGTCAAGGAGTATTTCACGGGCGCCGCCAATTACCTCGGTGTCACACCAACGCGGTTCTTCCTCACCTCGCAGTCGACCCTCACCGGGGACGGGAGCATCGAGCGGAACATCCCCCTGTCGGACCTGCGTTACGTCCGCCTTCGTATGAAGAATAAAGGAGCGTCCCTGGACATCATCACCAGGGACGAGAACATCGCCACGAGTTTCGACGATTGGGCCGTGGACGACGCTCACGCCGAAGAGGTCCGTCGCGTGGCGGATCTGCTCATGGCCTCGGTGAATCTGCCCGAGAGGGAGCGGCGGAACGTGCCGGAGCTTCAAGAGATCACGAGCCGCGGCCAGATGGTGGTGATGGAGCCGTCGATGGCCGGGAATGACGTGGAGTGTTGAGTCTTTCTCGTCGGAATAGCATTGGGTTTGAGTGGCAAGACTGTCCAGCTGGTCAACTGTCCTGCCGGGCCTGGTGTGCGAGGAACTCCACGTAGGGGCCGGTGTCCGCCCGGGTGAACATGTCGGCCAGGGCCCGCGTGTACTCGCGCCTCGATGCCGCCGGGATCTCGACGGCGTCGTAGCCGCGGCTCATGAGCAGCCCGTCGGCCATGAAGCGCGCGGTGCGCTTGTTCCCATCGGAGAAGGGCTGAACGTAGGAGATGAGGGCGGCGTAGTTGAGTGCTCGCTCCACCACATCCTCGATATGGGAGCACCGTTCGTGCGCGACTGCCAGTGCGGGTGCGGTGGTGGTGTCGTTGTAGCCGTGGAAGACCCGTCCCATGATGTTGGCCGCGGTTCCCTCCGGGGCGCCGTGCACGCTGCCGGTGCCCCGGACAGTGCCCGGTTCCAGCAGCAGTCCCCGCATCAGGGCGGCGTTGTAGCGCTGCAGGTGCACGATATCGAGCGCGAAGGCTCCGGCGGCAACGTCGTCGTGCAGCAGGTTGACTGTCCGCGCCAGGTTGGACACCTCCAGAATCTCGGTGATCCTCCTGCCCTCGGGAGTGATGCCGTCGAGCAGGGTGCGGACTTCCGGCAGCGTGAAGGTGGATCCCTCCAGCACGGCGTTGGTGAAAGTGATCTCCGCCCGGCGGGCCTCGTAGCGCGCCAGTGCGCGTTCGGAGGTTGTGCGCGTGAATGCGGCTCGCTCCCGCGGGCTCAGGGGATGCAGCAGGACGTCTGAGACGTCGACCGCGTGAAGGCCCGCCCTGTCCTCCGGCTCCCGGGGCCGCGTCATCGGGTGACACCGTCCACGGCGGGGATGTGGAGCGTTTCGCAGGCGTCCAGGTACGCGGCGATGCGCCGCGGGTCGCGGCTGTCGACCGCCTCCCGCAGGCGGGGGTCGAACACGGTCGGCAGGAGGACCTGGCCCATGCCCCGCCGCGCGAGGTCGACGGCGAGGCCGCAGCGCACCGCGAACAGGTCCTCGCCCGCCGCGATGCGCTCGGCCGCCGCCTCGATGAGGGTGCGCCTGCTCGCGCCGTCGGCGATCCGGCCGGCGTGGAAGAGGGCCTCTTGCATGTCGCGGTGCTCGCCGATGACCCGTTGGGCGCGCCAGTACAGGTTCAGGTCCATGCCGCCGACGCTGCAGTCCTCCATGAGGCTGTCGGCGTCCGGCCATTCCAGGCCGAGCTGGGCCAGGTCCCGGTGCAGCGCGTCGCGCCAGGCCCGCCCGCGGGTGACGATCATGGCGACGTCCGCGCGCGTGAGGCCCGAGAGCGGCCCCGCCCCGGGCCCGGTCGTGCTCGATGCCGTCATGAGACCGATTGTGCCCCGCCCGCGGGCGCCGGGGCGAGCCGGCCGAGGTGGCGGACGGGCCCCTCAGCCACGGGCTCCGCCCGGAGGCGCCGGGACGGACCCGGGCGGGGCGAGCGCACGGGTATGCACGGCTCCTCAGGCGGCGTGGAAGCGCTTGTTCGCGCCCTGGCGGGTCATGCCCAGCACATCCCCGATCGCCTGCCACGACAGGCCGGCATCGCGCGCGGCCATCACGGCCCCGTCGAGCGCGCGCTCGGCGGCGCGGAGGCGCATCTGCGCGACCGCGATTCTCGCGAGGACGGGATCATCGACCGTGGCCGCGGGATCCGGGCCACCCCCGTCGTCGGCGCTCTCGATCTCGTCGAGCATCTCCTCGGCGGTCCTCATATTCCTACTTCCTCCTCAAGAACTTCTCGCGCGCGGGCATGGCATGGAAGACGAAGCCATCATCGCTGACGCCGACCTCGAGCAGACGACCGGACCGAGAGGGGTCGACGACATATCCGTCGAAATAATGGACTGTTACGGGGTTGTTCAGAGCGTGGTCGATGTCCTCTCGCGCGAGGCCGTGCTTCCATAGCACTCTTCAAGAACCCCATGATGGAAATCATATTTGCCGCACGGCGCAGTTGTCAACTCTTGTTACCATCAAGCGGCATGCGCGAAGCACGGCACAGCCGTGCCCGGCCGCCCGACTCACTCGAGGAGTGAGCCGGCGGCGATTCCGGCTCACCACACCCCGATGACGTTCCACCAGATCGGGCCCACCAGCAGCCAGATGGCCATGTGGACGACGCCCAGGACGAGCCCGGTCCGCCACCACGCCCCGATCTCGACGTACCCGGACCCGAAGTACAAGGGCGCCGGCCCGTTGCCGTAGTGGGTCAGGCACCCCATGAGGGTCGGGATCGCGCCCAGCATCACGGTCAGCGGCACCCCGGGAAGCCCCAGCGCCAGCCCCACGCCGAGGAAGACGGCGAACATGGAGGCCGTGTGGGCCGTGCCCGAGGCGAACAGGTAGTGGGTCAGCGCGTACACGCCCGTCAACGCCGCGAAGGCGGTGATCGTCCCCAGGCCGCCCATCATGCCGCCCACGTGCTCGCCCAGCCACCCGATGAAGCCGAGCTTGTTGAGGTGAGTGCCCATCATGACCAGGGCGGCGAACCAGGTCAGGGTGTCCCAGGCGCTGCGCTCGGCCTTCATCTGCTCCCAGGTCAGCGCCCCGGTCAGCAGCAGGGCGCCGAGCCCCAGCAGGGCGACCGTCGTCGGACTCATGAGGGACTCGCCGACCATCCACAGCGCGATCATGACGAGGAAGACCCCGAGCGTGACCCACTCGTGCGCCGTCACCGGCCCGAGCCGCCTGAGCTCGCGCGAGGCCATGGCGGCGGCGTCCGGGGTGCGGCGGATCTCCGGCCGGTTCAGCGCGTAGGTGACCAGGGGCACGGCGATGACGCCGAGGAGGCCGGGCACGACGGCGGCCAGGAGCCAGCCCGGCCAGTCGACGTCGACGCCGGCCTCGGCCGCCAGGCGCGCCGACATGGCGTTGGGGGCGGCGCCGGTGAAGAAGACGACCGAGACGGCCAGGTTGAGGTTGTAGGTCGTCAGCGCCAGGTAGGAGCCGAGGCGCCGGTGGGTCCGCGGCCTGCCCGGCTCGGACCCGAACGCCCCGGCCACGCTCATCATGACCGGATACACGTAGCCCGAGCGCGCGGTGTTGGACGGGATCGCCGGGGAGGTGAGCAGGTCCGCCAGCCCCAGCCCGTAGGCCAGCCCGATGGTCGAGCGCCCGAAGACCCTGACGAACAGGTAGGCCAGCCGCTCGCCCAGCCCCGAGGCGATGACGGCGCGGGCGGCGAAGAAGGCCGAGACGATCAGCCAGATCGTCGAGTTGGAGAAGCCGGACAGGGCGGCGGCGATCCGGTCCCCGGCGTCGCCGTCGGGCGCCAGGACGCCGGTGGCGGCGCAGGCGGCCATGGCGATGATCGACAGCGCCCCCATGGGGGCGGCCTTGGCGATGATCCCCACGATGGTGGCCAGGAAGATCGCGAACAGGCGCCAGGCGTGGGGCTCCAGGCCCGACGGCGTCGGGATGAGCCAGACGACGGCGCCGACGGCCAGGCAGACGGCCAGCGCCCACGGCCTGGTCTCGCGGCCCAGGCCCGGCCGGTCGGGGTCGGGCGCCGCGGACGGGCCCCGCGGACTCCGGCCCCCGTCGGCCGGCGCCGGATCCGATTGTCCGCCGGGCTGCGGGGCGCGGGCGTCAATGACGGCGACGGCGCCGGTGACTGCGGTGTTGGCGGCGTCGTCGGCACTCATCTGATGTACCGGACCTTCTCGTCCAGGGCGGCCAGGGCGACCGCCTTGCGCTCGTTGTAGACGACCTTCTGCCGCTCGAACAGGTTGTCCCCGCGGGCGTCGATGGACACGATGAGCGGGCCGAACTGCTTGACCCGGAAAGTCCACAGCGTCTCGGGCATGCCCAGGTCGCGCCACTGGGCGTCCTCGACCTCCTCCACGGCGGTGGCGGCGATGACCGCGTTGCCGGCCGGGAAGACGCAGTGCAGGGCGCCGTGCCTCCGGCAGCCGGCCTCGGTTCCCGGGCCCATGCCGCCCTTGCCCACGATGAGGCGCACGCCGGTGCGGGCGATGAACTCCTCCTCGAACATCTCCATGCGCATGGAGGTGGTCGGCCCGACGGCGACGACCTCGAACCGGTTCGCCTCCTCGTCGATCACGCGGATGATGGGCCCGGCGTGGAGGATGGCGCCGTCGCGGATGTCCACGGGCAGCTCGCGGCCGTACTCGATGAGCCGGCGGTGGGCGACGTCGCGGCAGGTGGTGATGTGCCCGTCGAGGAAGACGACGTCGCCCACGCGGATGTCCTCGATGTCCTCCCGGCTGATCGGCGTGGTCAGGGTGATGTGGTGGGCGGCGGTGTCGGTGGTGCTCACAGCTCGACTCCCTTGTGCGTGATGAGCTCGTAGTTCAGGTCGCGGTCGAAGCGGATGGTGCCGCGCCGGTGCGACCAGCAGCCGGTGTTGACAGCCACGGAGAGCACCGAGGGGTGGCGGGCGGAGTTCTCGATGTTGACGCCCATCGTGGAGCGGGTCCCGCCCAGGCCCTGGGGGCCCAGGCCGATGGAGTCAATGGCCGCCTGGAGGTCCTCCTCCAGCCGGGCGACCTTCGGGTTGGTGGCGCGGGAGTCCACCGGCCGCATGAGGGCGAGTTTGGACATGTAACTGGCGGCGTCGATGGACGAGCCGATGCCCACCCCGACCAGCAGCGGCGGGCAGGCGTTGATGCCGTAGGAGGTCATGACGTCCAGGACGAACTTCATGGCGGCCTCGTAGCCCTCGCCGGGCATGAGGGTCCTGCCCTGGCCGGGCAGGGAGCAGCCGCCGCCGGCCAGGTAGACGTGCAGGGCGAGGTCGTCGCGGCCCTCGGCGACGTCCCAGTAGATCCACGGCGACTTCGTGCCGACGTTGGTGCCGGTGTTGAACTCGTCGAAGGTCTCCACGGTGTTGTGGCGCAGCGGGGCGAGGCGGGTGGCCTGGGCGATGGCGGCCTTGAGAGCCTCGGCCAGGCCGTCGGTGTGGGGGAAGTGGCTGCCGACCGTGGCGAAGATCTGGACCAGGCCGGTGTCCTGGCACGAGGGGCGCTTGAGCTTCTCGGCCAGTTCCTGGTTCCGCTGCATGGTGCGGTAGATCATCATCGCCATGGGGTTGGTCTCCTCCTCGGCCAGCGCCTTGAGCCGGGCGGTGACGTCGTCGGGCAGGCGGCGGGAGACGAGGGCGGTGAAGCGGGCGACGACGTCGGCGAGCTCGGCCAGGGCGGCGGTGGGCGGGCCAGCCGACGGCGCAGCCGACAGGCCAGTCGATGGGGCTGTCGCGGACAGGGTGGGGATGGCGGTAGCGGCGGCTGTGTCTGCGGTGGTCACGGCGATTCCTCCTTCGGTGATCGAACCGATCGGACCCATTCACCAGCGTGGCGCGACAGCGCGTCAGAATCCTTCCGTTGCATCAGCACTCCGGCCGGATTCCGGGCCCGGCAGGGGCGGTCGACGCGTCCGACGGCGCTGCGGCGCCGGGCGGGGACCTGAGGATCCGCCCGGTCCGCGCGGCGGGACGATGGGCGCGATTGCGCGCGAAGGGCGGGAACCCGCCCCGGGGAGGCGGACGGCGGACCTGCAGATTCACCCTGTCGGGAGCGCTGGCCCCGCCCGCCGTCGGGCCGCCCCGCTCACCCCGGCCGCCCGCCTCTCCTGCGCCAGCGGGCCCCGCGCGCCCCGCGCGCAATCGGGCCGTTCGCCGGGCTCGCCGCCCCGTCCCCGTGAGCGCGGGCGCAGCCAAGGAACTGGTGGGAACTGCGAGGGGGCGGTATGCGCTGCGAACCGGGACACATGGCCGGCGCAATTGAGGGGATGCCAGTGTTTTACTTGACTGACCGTCAGGACGCGCCGCGAAGGGGGTCTGCATGAGCGCCGTCATACGACCCTGCGTACTGGAGTGGGCACAACGTCGTGGAGGCCGCGATGATGATGACATGCGCGGCAAGTTCGCGAATTGGGACCGGTGGCTGACCGAGGAGGAGCGGCCCGGATTCTCCGAGGTCGAAGCCATCGCCGACTTCACCCATGTCCCCGTCGGGTACCTGTTCCTGTCCGAACCGCCTCAGGAGGAGCTTCCGATCCCCGACTTCCGGGCCGGTCGAGGGCCCGATGTCGCACCGAGTGGCGATCTCCTGGAGACGATTTATCTCAATCAGCGCCGGCAAGGGTGGTACGAGGACTATCTGACCGAATTCGGCGACGCCGACCCGCTCCCCTTCGTCGGTTCTGCGCGTCACGCCTCTGTCGAGCGCGCCGCCGACATGATCCGCAAGGAATTGAATTATGGGATTGAAGTCCGTCTGAGAATGCGGTCCATTGATGAGGTGCGGACCCATCTCATCGAGTCCTTCGAGGCCCTCGGCGGCCTGGTCGTCCTCAACTCCATTGTCGAGAATAATACTCATCGTCCGCTGGACATAGACGAGTTCAGGGGGTTCACACTGCATTCAGTCACGGCACCCCTCGTTTTCGTCAACGTCCGGGATACCAAGCGAGGGCAGGTGTTCTCCCTTCTTCATGAGTTCGCGCACGTGTGGCGGGGTGAGTCCGGCGTCAGCGCGGGCGGCGAGCCGTTGCGCGGTCATAGTGATCGAGTCGAGCGCTGGTGCGATGCGGTGGCCGCCGAGATCGCCGCGCCGGTCGCCGATCTGCGCTCCCAATTCGACTCCGGCATCGGCCTCGCCGAGGAGCTCGAACGTTTGGCCGACCGATACCGGTGCTCCACTCTCGTCGTTCTGATCAGGCTGCGCGATACGGGACTTGTGGGGCGCGAGGGATTTCAGAACATTTATGATGCCGAGGTTGACAGACTTCGGAAGGCGGCTGAACGTATTCCACGCGGTGGGGGCGGCGACTTCTACAACAATCAGCCATTCAGGGTGGGGAGAACGCTCAGTCGCGCAATCATCCGCGATACGATGCGCGGCTCCACATCCATGACCGAGGCACTGCGTCTGCTTTCCTTCAAGAGAGCGCCCATGTTTGATGAATATGCAATTCTTCTAGGGCTCCGGCCCCGATTCTGCCTCCTGCGGGTTTCCTCTACATGCCGTCCGCGGTCGGCAGTTCCGCGGAGTACCCCTCCAATCTCCACGAGGCGAGGGGATCTCTGCTGAAGATCTCCAGGATGCGTCCATCAACGAATCGCACGCGCAGATCGCAGGCCTCCCCCACCGGGAATATCTGGAACTCCGCCACCACGGCTCCGAGAAGCCCGGGCCCGTCCGCGCCCCACGGCACGTCGCCACTGGCCAGAAACCCGCTATTCTCATCCAGGGCCCGCCACTGCCCCAGAGTCCGCAGATTCCACCCCCTCCCCCCGACTACGAGGCAGTACAAGTCATCCGTGAAGATCCCGTCCCAGGGCGGCGGGAGCGCGCCGTCGGCCCCGTCCCAGAAGAACTCGGGGCCCGCCAGGACTTCGAAGACGTCCACCGGGGCGAGAGGGCCCGCCAGCAGGCGGACGCCTCCTCGGGACATCGGCAGAACCGCTTTCAACGGCAGCCATCCGTTCACGTTCTCCACGATTCTCCGCTCAGGGCCCATGAAGAACCACGCCCTCCAGAGACAGGCTCCACGTCTCCCAGGGATCCGTGTCGAACACCTGAATTCGGTAACCGTTGTCGAAAATGAATTCGATGTCCACGAGGTCCCCCTGCTCCGACACGTCCATCGCCACGATGGACGCCCCATCGAACACCGACAGCGGCGAGGCGGCGTCCGAGGACGACGTCGATTTGCACGGGTAGTACAGCACCACGCGACCACGGGGATCCAGGATCCGGAAGAACTCCATAGTGCCAAGACGAAGGCCCTCCGCCTCGATGAAGAGCGCAGTGGTCACCTCGACGTGCACCTCATCCACCCTGTGCGGGGAGAACGTTCGACTCGCCCGCCGCAGAGCCCCATCGATATCCCTCACCTAAAGCGCCTCGATTCTATCGACCCGCGATCCTTCTAGGGCTCCGGCCCCTCCCAGGGGTTCTGGATGTACTCGCTCGGACAGGGGTGGTCGAGGTGCACCACGCCCGGGTTCCCGATGACGGTCGACCCGGAGGGGACGTCGACGTTCACGAATGCTCCCGGGGCGATGAGGACGTCGTCGCCGATCTCGATCCCCCCGACGATGACGGCGTTCGTCCCGATCCACACCCGATCGCCGATGCGCGGCGTGCCCGCGCGGCGGCCCACGGGGATCATGCCGATCGTCACCCCGGTGCTGATATTGCAGTTCCGCCCGATGACGGCGGCCGGGTTGATGATCACCCGGCCGAGGTGGCCGATGTAGAAGCCGGGGCCGATCTTGCAGGACCACGGAATATGGATGTGCGTCCGGGCGGAGGCGTGGGCGAGGCGCAACCGCCACAGCGCCCTGAGCAGACGCGAGGAGGTGTGCTGCGCCCGCCGCAGGAGCCGCAGGTACCCGAGCTGCTGCCTTTCGCCGTACTTCTCCCGAAGGCCGACCCGCGTGCGGCCGAAGTACCGGAACAGATCGGTCTCGAAGTATCGTGAGGAGGAGCTCACAGGACCTCGCTTCGGATGCGGGCGTCGGGCGGTGCGCCCAAGACGCGTGTCCCTCAGCATAGCAAGAAATCCGTCCGACGTCGCGCGGGACTGCGCACTCCGGCCCGCGACGGCGGGTGGTGGGGAGCTCACCGCCCGGAGTCCGTATCGGGGCCGTGGACGATCCTCTAGTCGTGCGGGATCATCGGCGGCGCCGGGGCCTGATTGCGCCGGACGGATTCTCGTGGGCTTGCCCGTGGTCGACGTCCGCATGCACCGACCTGCTCTCACCGGAGGAGTCCCGGGGAGGGCTCCGTTCCCGGTGATAAAGGTTCGCTGCGCCACCTGACTCGTCACCGTGTGGTAGGATCAACCTATGGGAATCTCTATCCGGGACTCGAGCGGTTCGGACGCGCGCACGGGTTCTTCAACATCCTCCGATCCGGACAAGGCCGACAGCCTCGCCGACTACGCCCGCTTGCTTGAGACTGTTCGTCGTGATTATGATCGGGCGGAGGCGATGTACGAGCGGGCCATCGAGGCTGACCCCGCCAACGCCCGCCACATCGGCAACTACGCCAACTTCCTCCAGAATGTTCGTCGTGATTACGACCGTGCGGAGGCGCTGTACGAGCGGGCCATCAAAACCAACCCGAACTACACCCATGGCATCAGTAACTACGCCCGCTTCCTCCAGAATGTTCGTCGTGATTACGACCGTGCGGAGACGATGTACGAGCGGGCCATCAAAACCAACCCCAACCACGCCTACAGTCTCGGCTGTTACGCCGTCTTCCTCGAGACCGTTCGTCGTGATTACGACCGTGCGGAGACGATGTACGAGCGGGCCATCAAAACCAACCCCAACCACGCCATTAATCTCGGCAACTACGCCGAATTCCTCCATGATGTGCGTCGTGATTATGATCGGGCGGAGGCGATGTACGAGCGGGCCATCACCGCCGACCCCAACCACGCCTACAGTCTCGGCGGCTACGCCGTCTTCCTCCGGAATGTGCGTCGTGATTATGATCGGGCGGAGGCGATGTACGAGCGGGCCATCACCGCCGACCCCAACCACGCCCATCTCCTCCGCCACTACGCCAACTTCCTCCGGAATGTTCGTCGTGATTACGACCGTGCGGAGGCGCTGTACGAGCGGGCCATCGAAGCCGACACCAACAACGGGCAGTAACCGGTCGGGGCGGTCGGGCGTCGTCAGAGCCGGGGCCGCTGGCAGCGCCCGCCGCGCCCGGCCCTATACGCCGGGCCCGCCGTCGGCCATCCGCTCCAGGCGGGCCGTCAGCGTGCGCGCGAGCTCCAGGGCCTCCTCCACCGGCGAGGGGCGCGCCAGCAGGCTCGCCGTCGCGCAGGGATCCGTCCCGCCGGCGGCGCGCGAGGCCCAGGTGCGCAGAACCCGCATGACCGTCTCGTCGCGGCGGGGGACGTAGCGCTGGTGGAAGATCTCGTCCGCGGCCGCCGTGTCCGCCGTGAGCAGCCGCCGGTACGCCGAGGGCGTGCGCCCGAAGGTCCGGCGGAAGGCCGTGTTGAAGGCCTTGACGTCCGGGAATCCGGCGTCCGTGGCGATGCGCGCGATGAGATGGTCGGTCTCGCCCAGGTCGCGGGTGGCCCGCCGCAGCCGCACCCGGCTCAGGTACTCGCTGAAGGTCATCCCCACCTGCTGGTGGAAGACCTGCGAGAGGTACCCGGGGGAGAATCCCACGTGCCGCGCCAGGCGGTCCAGGGTGATGCGCTCGCGGAAGGAGTCGTCGATGTAGGCCACGGCCCGCCGCAGCGCCTGGTGGCCGTCGGTCGCCGGCGGCTCGGGGGCGCCCGCCGGGGCGGGCGCGGGCGGGAAGTGGTCGAAGAGCGCGGCGACGACGTCGAGCAGGCGCGCCTCCCAGGCGGCGTCCGCGCCCGGGCCGGTGCGATGGCTGGCGAGCATCATCCGCGAGGACAGGATGCGCAGCCGCGCGAATCCGGCGTCCTCGCGCGTGGCCGGGGCGGAGCGGCAGGCGAAGCGGGGGACGGCGCCGTCGGGGGTGAAGGAGGCCAGGTAGTCCGCCTCGATGTGCAGGCACAGGACCGCGGTGCGCGGCCGGGTGGCCAGCGTGGCGTGGCCGTCGTTGGCGTTGATGACGACGACGTCGCCCGGCTCGAGCTGGTCGATGCGCCCCGCCGCGCACAGCTCCAGGGCGCCGGTGACGACGACGAGCAGTTCCAAGGCCGTGTGCCAGTTGTAGTGGTAGGAGCCGATCGCGTAGACGTACTGGCTGGCGCGCAGGCCGCGGGCGGGCGCGTCGTGGACGCGATGGAGCTGGTCCGCGCCGGGCTGCGCCGACTGCTCGGTCGGCCCTGCTGGCTCGGTCGGCCCCGCTGGCCCCCGCGGTTCCGTCGGCCCCCTCTGCTTGGGCGGCTCCGTCGGCCCCCTCGCCTCCGCATTGCGTTCCACAGGATCATGGTAGGCAGCGGGCCGCGCGGGGGCGCGCCTCACCCACAGGGGAGCCGGGGACGCGGTCCGGGACTCGACGCGCCGTCCGCCTGAGCCCCGCCGCCCTGGGGGAGTCGTCTGGCATGGCCCCGGGTTCGTCGCCTGCGGCATCGGCGCGTATCCGCCCCGGGGGGAGTCGAATTGGTGATGTCACCTGGGCTTGCATTGTGCGAGGCGTGCTCGCAAGAATCGAGCTCAGGCGGATTCTGTCGCGTTGGGCTCGCACGGTGCGAGGCGGGGTGGACTGCGTCGCGCTGAGCTCGCATTACGCAAGCCGCGCCGGGTCGTCCGCTGCGCCTCTTCGCATCTGCTACGCCTTTTCCCGTCTGCTGCGCTCCTTCACCCTCCGCTACGCCTTCTTTTCTCGTACAGTGGAGGGTCAAGGGGCGTAGCAGAGGGAAAGGGGCGTAGTAGACGCGGGCGCGGACGGGCCCGCGGTATCGCTGTGCATAGGGTCGCCGCCCCGCTCGCCCCTTCCGCCCCATTGGCCCTGCCCGTCTCACCGCGGACGCGGGCGGACCTCGCGGGTGCGGGCGGACCAGCGGGCGGCGTGATCCGGCGACCTGGAAAGGCGGCCGGCGCGTATCTTCCCGCCCCCGCCCCGCGGCCCACATCATCACACTCCAGCACGAACCCCGATGAGAAAGGCTCATTGAGCCTTTCTCGCCAGGGGTCGTGATCCGTGGGCCGGGGTCGGCGCAAAATGGTATGGACGGAAGCTGTCCGGGGTGGTGAGGGGTGGGTCGGTCCTGTGATCGTCGAGATGTGCATTTTGCACTCGAGATGTGCGGTTAAAAGTGCCCGTTCGAGTGCAAAGTGCACATCTCGGCGCCCGGGGACGGGTCCGACCCCCGGGGGGGGCGGGGCGGCTCGGGAGCGGGGTGATCGCCGCGGCCGCCGTCCGTGCAGGGGCCCGCGGCGGCTGTTATGTCTCAGGACATGGGTGACAGTTCTGTATCAGGACATCGGTGACGGTTC
>ERZ772973.730-NODE-730-length-13936-cov-77.2873_pt1 | contig 13936 bp, 10 predicted proteins | sample MGYA00580672_ERZ772973 | MGnify/ENA primary metagenome ERZ772973 (study PRJEB29015, sample SAMEA2737938) | human oral metagenome | biome: human oral; feature: human-associated habitat; material: dental | place: China | collected 2152 ... | reverse complement strand
GCCCCGCCGCCCCGGCGCGCGGGCGAGGACGGCGGAGGACCGCGATCGGCCCGACGACGCGCCGGCGGCCGTCTCAGCGCACGCGGGCGAGGATGCGCGGGGCCCGGCGGGCGTGTATCTCGGCGACGAGCTCGTCGTCCTCGCGGCGCAGCCAGGCGCCCCAGTCGGTGACCTCGGGGAAGCGGCGCAGCAGGGCCCGCCGCTCGCGCTCGGTCAGGCCGCCCCAGACTCCGAAGGACGACTCCGAGTCGAGGGCCTCGGCCAGGCACTCCATGCGAACCGGACAGGTGAAGCACAGTGTGCGGGCATCGCGCTGCTCCGCGCCCTTGCCGAAGAGCTGGTCCGGCTCGACCTCGGCGCAGGCGGCTCGCATCACCCAACTCTGGTCCGTTAACGTCATCTCACAACTCCCTGTTGCGGCTTCCGACCACAGTGTCGGCAGCATCACACAGACACGGTATGCCAACCGTGTGACATTGACCAAATCCACACCACGCCGAGTCATCTCCCGGGTGTGTCCGCTGGACAGGGCGCGCCCCGCCGCCCCGGCGGGAGGGCACGACGCGGCAGACGGTCGAGCGCGCCCCGCCGCCGCCCGGCCCCGACGTCGCCGGAGCCGCCGCGCCCGGCGCCCGACGCCGGGGGCGCCGTCGGCTCCGACGGGGACTCCCGCCCATCTCTCCTAGCGGATTTCCAGGCTCGGAGCGTCGTGGCCCACAGCGCCGAAGTGGCCGGAACCCGTACTCTAACCCCATGTCGAAGAAGTCCTCCCCGCGGTCCTCCTCGCGCCCGCGCGGCCGTGCGCTCTCGCCGGCACAGGCCGTCTCGATGCTCCTCGTCTTCCTGCTCCTGTCCGGAGTGGGGGGGATCCTGACGGCGGGCTTCGCCATGCCCTTCGTCGGCGTCGCCACCGCCATCACGGGCGCCTCCGAGGACTTCTTCAACGAGCTGCCCGACGACTTCAACGCCCTCGAGCCGAGCCAGATCTCCAGCATCAAGGCGTCGGACGGCACCGAGATCGCCAAGTTCTACGCGGAGAACCGGATCGTCGTCCCGCTGGACTCCATCTCCGTCAACATCCAGCACGCCATCGTGGCCGTGGAGGACCAGCGCTTCTACCAGCACAAGGGCGTCGACCCGACGGGCATCATCCGCGCCGTGGTCTCCAACGCCAACGGCGGCTCCCAGGGGGCCTCGACCCTCACCCAGCAGTACGTGCGCAACGTGCTCATCGAGGCGGGCCTGCAGAAGGACGACTCGTCGGCCGTCGCCGCCGCCACGGAGAGGTCCACCGCCCGCAAGCTGCGCGAGATCAAGTACGCCCTGACCCTGGAGAAGAAGTTCAGCAAGGAGCAGATCCTCGAGGGCTACCTCAATATCGCCGCCTTCGGCCCCTCCACCTACGGGGTGGAGGCGAGCGCCCGGCACTACTTCTCGCACTCGGCCAACGAGCTGTCCATCCCCGAGGCGGCCCTGCTGGCCGGTCTGACCAACGCCCCCGGCGCCTACGACCCGGTCGCCTTCCCGGACAAGGCCAAGGACCGCATGGACTGGGTCCTGGAGAAGATGTACGAGGAGAAGTTCATCTCCCAGGAGGAGTACGAGGCCGGCAAGACCACCCAGATCGCCGACATCCTCCACGTCACCGAGACGGTGGGCGGCTGCGGCGCGGCCGGGCAGGCCGCCTACTTCTGCGAGTACGTGCGCGGCGAGATCGAGAACTCCGAGCTGTTCGGGGCGACCGAGGCCGAGCGCCGCCAGCGGCTGCTGCGCGGCGGCCTGAACATCACCACCACCCTCGACCTGGCCAAGCAGAGCGCGGCCGACGCGGCCGTCCAGGCCTACGTGCCCACGGGGGACGAGTCGAACGTCAAGGCGGTGCTCGTGTCGGTCGAGCCGGGCACGGGCAGGATCATGGCCATTGCTCAGAACACCAACTTCGGCGTGGCCACCGAGAGCGATCCGACGGCGACCCAGATCTCGCTGGGCGTGGACGCCAAGCACGGCGGCCTGGAGAACACCGACGGGACCTCGGGCTTCCAGCCGGGCTCGAGCTTCAAGGCCTTCGTCCTGGCGGAGTGGTACCAGGAGGGTCACTCCCCCTACACCAGTTTCAACACCTCCCCGACGGTCTTCCCGGCCTCGGCCTGGACCATCTCCTGCGACCCGAGCAAGGCCGACGAGTGGAGGGTCAACAACGCCGACCCCTCGGAGGGCGGGACCCACAACGTCATCGACTCCACGCGCATGTCGATCAACGTCGGCTACGCGCGGATGACCGCCCAGATGGACATCTGCAACATCACCGGCCTGGCCGCCAGGCTGGGCGTGACGACGAACGACGGCTCGGCCCTGACCCCCTCGCCCTCGATCGCCCTGGGCAGCCAGGAGGTCACCCCGCTGCAGATGGCCAACGCCTACGCCACCTTCGCCGCCCACGGCCTGTACTGCAAGCCCATCGCCATCGACTCCATCACCGACTACGACGGCAATAACCTGGCGGTCCCCTCGGCCGACTGCTCCCAGGTGATGGAGGCCAGGGCCGCGGACCAGACGGCCTCGACGCTCACCTCCGTCCTGACCTCCAACGGCACCGGGAAGCACGCCATCCTCAACGGCGGGCGCCCGGCCGCGGGCAAGACGGGAACCACCGAGGACATGGACAACGCCTGGTTCGTGGGCTTCACCCCGACCCTGAGCGCCGCCGTGTGGCTGGGGCACTCCGAGGGCTACTCGACCATGGCGCCCCAGTACATCGGCGGGCGCTACTACGCCACCATGTACGGCTCGGACGCGCCGGCGCCGCTGTGGAAGACGTACATGGACGCGGCCCTGGCCAACACCCCCGTCGCGGGCTTCTCCTCGGCGAGCACGGGTCCTCAGACATCGACCCCGGGCAACGGGGGCAGCACCAACGCCAGCGACAATAACGGCGGCAGCGGCGGCGCCACGGAGGCGAACGCCTCCGTCGAGGCCCCGACGGCGCCCTCCACGCAGGAGCCCTCCGTCTCCCAGGCGCCCCCCGTCCAGCCGCCCGCTCAGGCCACCGCGCCCGCGGAGCAGCTCCCGGCCACGGAGCAGACCCCGCGCCGGACTCAGGAGACGTCCCAGAGCCTCGCCCCCGACGACGACGAGACCGGGCGGTGAGCGCGCTGCGAGCGGCCGCGCGGGCGCTCACCGGGACGGCGCTCGTCGGCGTCGGCGTGCTCGGCTACGCCCTCGTCGAGGCCCGGATGCCCGTCCTGCGCCGCGTCGACGTCCCCGTCCTGGCGCCCGGCGAGGAGCCGCTGACGATCCTGCACCTGTCCGATCTGCACCTGACGGGCCGCACCGAGGAGCGCGTGGAGTGGGTGCGCGCCCTGGCCGGGCTGCATCCCGACGCCGTGGTCAACACCGGGGACAATCTCTCCTTCGCCTCCGGGATGGAGCCGCTGCGCCGTGCGCTCGAGCCGTTCCTGGGGCTGCCGGGGGCCTTCGTCATGGGCGATCACGACTACCGCGCGACGGCCTTCAAGCTCCCCACCCGCTACCTGCGCGCCGACCCGCGCGCCGGCGACGACCCGCAGGTCGAGGCGCGCGTGGCCGAACTGCCCTGGCGCGAGGTCCGCGACCTGCAGGCGAGCGGCGGGTGGGCGGACCTGTGCAACGCCCGCGGGGCGATCGCGGTGCGCGGACGGCGCATCGACCTGGTCGGCGTCGACGACCCCCATGCCGAGCGCGATGCCTACCCCGACCCGCCGGAGGAGTCCGCGCCGCCCGAGGCTCCGACGTCGTCGGGGCCGTCAGCAGTGGCGCCGTCGTCGGAGCCGCCAGTGGCACCGGCGCCGTCTACCCCGACGGCGTCGGAGGGCCCGCGGGAGCCGGCGGTGCGCGACCGGGCGGGTCAACCGCTGCGGATCGGCGTGACCCACGCCCCCTACCGGCGGATCCTGGAGAGGATGTCGGCCGAGGGCGTGGCCCTGGCCCTGGCCGGGCACACCCACGGCGGCCAGCTGTGCGTGCCGGGCTTCGGGGCGCTGGTGACCAACTGCGACCTGGACCGTTCGCGCGCCTCCGGGCTCTCGCAGTGGCCGGGGCGCCCGGGCGCGCCGCGGGCGGCCGGCCCCATGTACCTGCACGTCTCGGCGGGGCTGGGCACCAGCCCCTACACGCCCGTGCGCATCGCCTGCCGCCCCGAGGCCACGCTGCTCACCCTCGTGCCGAGCGCCTGATCTCGCGGGACCGGCGGTCGGCGACCCTGCGGACCTGCACCGGCGCACCGGCGCCCGGCCCGACGTCCGTCACCCGCCGCCCGGCGCCCGTCGTCCGGCGACTTCCGGCGCATCGTCCGGCCCGTGCGCCGCGCCCCGGCCCCGCGCGGTCGAGGGTCGCGGAGTCCACGTGACCGATGCCTCTTCGGGAAGATTTCCGCCTCTCCGCCCGGCACGGCTATGCTGTCTGCGCTGCACACGGGGTGTGGCGCAGTTTGGTAGCGCGCTTCGTTCGGGACGAAGAGGTCGTGGGTTCAAATCCCGCCACCCCGACGATTCAGTGGCCGCCGTCACAGATGGCGGCCGCTTCTCGTTGGAACCGCGCGGTCCGGCCGGGCGGGTCCTGCTGCGCGGAAGCGCGACGTCCGCTATGGCACCAGTGAGCCTTCGCGGCCCCGCCAGACCCGAAGGCCCCGGGGCCCGCGGGGCCGCGCCGGGTCGTCTGCTGCGCGCCTTCCCGTCTGCTGCGCTCCTTCACCCTCCGCTACGCTCCCTTTTCTCGTACAGTGAAGGGTGAAGGGGCGTAGCAGAGTGAAGAGGGCCATGATGAACGCGGCGCCCGGCCGCCCGTCAGGCACTGCGCCTCATCTCAACGAAGTCGTACTCGCCGCCGTTCGTCACTTGCACGAAACTGCGCACCACGCGGAATCCGCTCCTCCGATAGACCTTGATCCCCCGCTGGTTGAACGAGGCGACCGACAGGCGAATCTCCGCGCCGGGGTGCGCCTCCCGGATCCAGTCCAGGTTGCGCCGCATGAACATGAGGCCCAGACCCCGGCCGGTGAGGTCCGGGCGCATCCCCAGCCCGATCTCCACCGCGCGGCCCTCTTCGGAGAGGTCACCGGAGAGGAAGCCGAAGAGCCGGCCGCCCCGCCTCACCTGGAGGAGGAAGTCGGGCCACAGCGCCGGGGTCACGAATTCTTGGTAATCCTCCGGATCCGCCGTCATGTCGTAGAAATCATAGGGCGGCGGATACTTCCACTCGTCCGCGATCTCCCGGGCGGTGGAGGCGTCCATGCGCGAGTAGACGAGTTCGGAGCCGCCCTGGTCGGAGGCCGTACGGGGAGAATACTGGTCCATCAATCCCTCCACTTAAATCATTCGGAGCAGAATCTTCGCAGACGGGGCCAGGCCCCTCCGCCGGCATCGCCGGTCCCGCCGCACCGGTCCGGGCGCCGCGGACGACGGCCTCAGATGTCGAGGTCCTCGACGGCGGGGCGGTCCCCCGCGCTCCTGATCGCCGCGACCAGGTCGTCGGGCAGTTCGCCGGCCATCTCCTCGATGGTGGCGAAGACCCTCAGCTCGCGCGGACCCCGCTTCCACCAGCCCCCGCGTCGGAGCGCCGGGTCCTCCCAGACCGGGTTGTCGTCGTCCGGGCCGGACAGGGCGGTCCAGTTCGGATCCTCGCGCAGGTACACGGCGTACTGGCCCCTGGCGGTCTCGTAGACGCGGGCGGTGCGCGAGCGCAGGCCCTCCTGCCGGCTCCACCGCAGGATCTGACGCCCCGAGAAGCGCTTGACGCCCACCACGGCGCCGTCGTCGACCTTGAGCTCGATCGTCCTCATTTCGGTGTCCTTCCGCTGCCGGTCCTGCTGCGCCACGTAGAGCCTCAGTCCCAGGACCACGGCCGCCGACATGCCGCCCGCGAGCTCGGCGGCGCGGTCGAACAGGGGCAGGTCGGACTCGGAGACGTAGACGTTCTTAGTGGGCATGCGCATGAGTATACACATACTCCTCGGCGATCCGCGGGCTCCCGGCCCGCCGAATCGAGATCCGACGACGGCGCCGCCGCGTTTCCGCCGGGCCCCGCCGCCGTGTGAGGATGCGCGCTGGGCGCCCGGCACCCCGACGGCACGACAGCGGCATTCAGGAGGCTCGATGACCGCACCAGCTCATCATTCCCGCACCCCCAGCCCCGAACTGGGCCTGACGATCGTCTTCGCCCTGGCCTTCGCCGTCTGGACCTGGCTCGTCCTGCGCGGCTCGCTGCACGACCTGGACGCCCGCCTGCGGCCCCCCGCCCTGGCGCCGCGCTCCGCCCGCGGCCAGCTCGCCGAGTCCCTCAGCCTGCTGACCCACCCCGTGCTCGTCCTCATCATCGTCGTCGGCTCCGTCGTCTTCTCCCTCAGGCAGCGCATGCGGCGCCTCGCGCTCGCCCTCAGCGTCGGGGCCCTGGGCGCGGCCGGCCAACTGGTCCTGTCTCTCGTCCTGGACGTGCCGCGCCCGCCCACCGCCTTCGCCGACTCGATCTCCCACTTCGGCGGCGCCTACCCGGCCAGCCACGTCACCGCCGTGGTCCTGGGCACCTGGGTGCTGGTCACCCTCGTCCGCGCCCGCCGCAGGGGCCCCACGTCCGTTGTGGGCTGGACGGCCATCGGCGCGGGCGCGGTCCTGCTCATCGCCGTCACCCAGTGGGACATGGGCCTGATCGACGTCAGCGACGTCGTCGGCGCCCTCCTTCTGAGCGGCGCCGTCACCAACCTCGCGCTCGCCCTCGGCGGGATCGACCATCCCCTCCGATCCGGCTGGGCGCGCCTGACGCGACCGCGCAGGGTCGTGAACAAGCGCGCCGCCATCATCTTCAACCCCGTCAAGTTCGACGACCTGTCCCTGCTGCGCCGCCGCGTCCGAGCGGAGGTGCAGCGGGCCGGCTGGCGCCCCGGCCTGTGGCTGGAGACCTCTCCCGACGACCCCGGGCACAGGGCCGCCCGCCGCGCCCTGCGGGCCGGGGTGGACCTGGTCATGGTCGCCGGCGGCGACGGGACGGTCCGGGCGGTGTGCGCCGAGCTCGCGGACACCGGCACGCCCGTCGCCCTGCTGCCCGCGGGCACCGGCAACCTGCTCGCCCGCAACCTGTCGATCCCGCTGGACGCCGACGAGGCGCTGCGCCTGGCCCTGCACGGGCCCACCCGGGCCATCGACGTCGTGCGCTGCACCTGGGACGGCGGCCGGGAGCGCTTCGTGGTCATGGCGGGCCTGGGCCTGGACGCGCGGATCATGGGGGACACGAACGACGACCTCAAGCGGGTCATCCGCTCGGGCGCCTACGCGGTCGCCGCCGTCCACAACGCGGTGCCCGACCCCTTCGCGGTCACGGTGGCGCTGGACGACGGCGAGCCCGAGACGCGCTCGGCGGTCATGGCCCTGCTCGGCAACGTCGGCACCATCACCGCGGGGATGAACCTGTTCCCCGACGCCTCCCCCGACGACGGCGTCGTCGACCTCATGCTCGCCAGCCCCGAGCGGGTGACCGACTGGGCCAGGCTCGGCGCGCAGATCCTCAGCGGCAGGCAGATGGAGGGCTTCACCATCCGCAGGGCCCGGCGGGTGGTCATCACCACCGACGAGCCCGTGCCCTTCGAGCTCGACGGCGACATCGCCGGCACGACGCGCTCGCTGCAGGTCGAGGTCGAGCCCCGGGCGCTGCGGGTGGTGGTGCCAGCGGCGTGAGGGGTCAAAAAGGTGGCTCCCGCATACTTTTAAGGGCGCCGGGCGTCGAGGCGCGCCTCAGGATCGGCGCTATGACGCCGTTCCCCGTGGCCGACGATCACGCAACAGGGTCTGAAGATATGCGGGAGCCACCTTTTTGGCCCCGCCCGGCCGCCGCGGCGCGCCCCGGCGCCGTCGGTAGTAGCCTGACCAGCGCCGGGGCGACGGCGGGAACGGCCCCGGGGAGACGAGGACGGCGGCCGGCCCCCGGCGGCATCGGCGCGGCGACGAGGGGACGGAGATGGCGGGCGGCAGGAGCAGGACCGGCAGGCGGGACGGCTACCACGCCGGGCTCAACGCGGACAAGGTGATCGACGCCGCCGTCGAGCTCTCGCGCGGCGACGGCCTGACCACGTGGACGCTGCGCGATCTGGGCGGAAGGCTCGGCGTCGCCCCCTCGGTCATCTACCACCACGTGGGCGGGCGCGAGGCCCTGAGCCGCCGCGTCGTCGAGCGGGTCCTCGCCCTCGTGGACCTGCCGACCGACGTCATGCCGTGGCGGCAGTGGGCCCGCGAGGCGCTCTACCCGCTGCGCCCCGTCCTGACCGACTACCCGGGCACGGCCAGGTGGCTGCTGCTGCACGGCCCCGTCCTCCCCCGCCTGGCGCCGGTCATCGACGCCGGGATCGCCTCGCTGCGCCGGGCGGGATTCGGCCGGGACTCGGCCCTGGCGTACACCTCGCTGGTCAACACCGCGATGATGACGATCGCCGCCATCGACGACCGGCGCCTGCACGAGGACGACGGCCCCCGCGATCACGCGGCCCTCATCCGCGACCTCGGCCCGATCACCGCCGGCAGCGCCGGAATCTCCCTGTTGACCCGCGACCTGCTGACCCGATTCACCGGCACGCCGCAGGAGATCGCGGCGGCCCAGGACCGCTACTACCGCTACGTCCTCGAGCGGCTCATGGACGGCCTCGAGGCCGACCTGGAGGCCGGGGCGCACGACGACGATCCGCAGGTCGACGGTCCCGCCGACTCCGCCGGTCCCGCCGACTCCGTCGACTCCGCTGCCCCCGCCGGTCCCGCCGACTCCGACGGCGCCGACCCCGACCGGCCCGGCTGACGGCCCGACGCGACGGGCCCCGCAGAACTCCTCCGCTTGCCATTAGAACAACGTTTATATAGGGTTGCCTTAGTTCCTCCGGAATCACGACCCGCGTCCGGGGAACGGCCCGGCTCCGGTCGCCGAACTCGACGACCGGAGCCGGCTCACCCCGGCGGGGAACCGCTCCGGAGGGAGCGAGTCGAAGGATCCGCCGTCGGGCCGCAGCGCCCGCGGGGAGCGAACCGGAAGGAGAACGGGCATGAGCGCCTCGCAGAGCGCACGCGGGGGATCGTCCTCGCAGGTCGGGATCATCCTGGCGACGGTCTTCCTGGCCTACCTGGGGCAGACGACCCTCAACCCCGTCATCGCGCCGCTGTCGCGGGAGGTCGGGCTCGACGAGTGGCAGATCGGCTTCACCATCAGCGTCGCGGCGGTCATGGTCGTCCTCACCAGCCAGGTCTGGGGGCGCCGCTCCCAGTCCTGGGGGCGCAAGCCGGTGCTCATCGCCGCCCTGGCGATCTGCATGGCGGCCATGGTGCTCTTCGCCGTCGTCGCCACCCTGGGCGTGAGGGGGGTCCTGGGCAGGACGCCCCTGTTCGTCCTGTTCGTCCTCACCCGCGGCCTGCTCTTCGGCACGGCGCTCGCGGCGATCCTGCCGACCGCCCAGGCCTACGTCGCCGACGTCACCTCGAGCGAGGAGGAGCGCGTGCGCGGCATGGCCGGGGTCGGCGCGTCCCAGGGCATCGCCTCGATCGCCGGGGCCCTCGTCGGCGGCCTGCTGGCGGGGATCTCCATCATGGTGTCGGTGGACATGGTCCCGGTCATCCTGCTCGGGGGGCTGCTGGTGGTCGTGCTCGTCCTGCGCCGGGAGGAGCGCACCGAGCTGGTCGCCGAGCCGGCGCGCGTGCGCCCCGCCGACCCGCGGGTCTGGCCCTTCCTCGTCGCCGGGTTCGGCATGTTCACCGCGCTGGGCCTCATCCAGGTGGTCACCGGCTTCCTCGTGCAGGACCGCCTGGCCCTGGAGGCGAACGCCACCGGCCTGGTCACCGGCGGGGCGCTGCTCGCCGCGGGCATCGGCATGGTGCTGGCCCAGAGCGTCATCGTGCCGCGCTCGAAGTGGGCCCCCGCCACCCTGCTGCGCGTGGGCACCGCCCTGGGCGCCGTCGGCTTCGCCCTGCTCGCGATCGACGGCGGGGCCGCGCTCCTGTTCGTGGCGGTGACGGTGATCGGCGCGGGTGTCGGCATCGCCATGCCCGGCTACACGGCGGGGCCCACGCTGCTCATGAGCCGCGAGGAGCAGGGCGGGCTCGCCGGTCTGATCGGCGCGACCAACGGTCTGACCTACGTCGTCTCGCCCACGGCGGGCACCGCCATGTACGGGCGCTCGCCGATCCTGCCGATCGCCGTCGGCGGCGCCATCCTCGCCGCCGTGTTCGTCTTCGTCCTCGTCCACCGCGGCTTCCGCCGCGCCCTGCGGGCCGTCCCCGGGGGAGGCGACCCGGAAAGGGCAGTCCCGAAGGAAGCCGTTCCCGGGGGAGCCGTCCCGGGCGAAGGCGGCGACGGCGCCCGATAGTGAGGCGGGCGCGGGCCGCTCCAGGGGATCCCCCAGGCGGCTACGCGGGCGATCCCGATAGCGAGGCGGGCGCGGGCCGCTCACCGGCTCCGAGTCTGGATTCTGGCGCTCCGGGAGGATCGTTCGAGTCGGCACATCGGATGCACTTGAAGGTTTCCGCATGATTCCGCGATTCTGGCGGCGACACGAGCGGGTGCGGGGCGGAACGATCCTCCCGGAGCGCCATTTCCCGTCCCGGGCGGGCCCCGGAGGGGGGAGCATCCGGGTCCGATGCGGCCCGCGGGACGTGCGGAGTCCGCGGGGCGCGCAGCCAGCGATCAGGGCGATCAGGACGGGGCGACCACCATCAGCAAGGTTGCGACAGCCTCCTCATGGAGTTCACGATGGCGCCCGGCGGCGCGGTGGAGCTCCGCGCAGATCATCCAGCACATCCCGGGACGCGATGCCGGTTGCGCGCCTCAACCGGGCGAAGTCTATGCGGGCCCTCGCAGTGACGGCCCCGCGCCGCCTGAGAAGGGCGAGCCGCTCGCCGCCCGCGGGGGAGAGCAGAGCCACCGGCTCCCCGTTGTCGGTGATCTCGAAGGTCTCTCCCGCCTGCACACGACGAAGAATTGAAGCGGTATTGTCGCGCAGTTCGCGATGCGCAATGGTGGACACGGCCATCACCTCGTAGCGAATAGTAGCACATAGTGTGCCTTTCTCACCAGAACCGATGGCTCAGGGGCCAGGATCGGCGCGATGGTGCGGGAAGGACGTGTGCAGGGTGGGTGCGGCGCGCACAGGAGCCGCACACCTAGTTTTGCCCCGGACTTTTCAGCACCATCACGCCGATCCTGGCCAGTCCGGGGGTCTTCCTGGTGAGAAGGGCTCAGTGACCCTTTCTCGTCGGGTCACTGGAAATGCTCCGGGGCGGGATCGGCGCCGCGGTCTGTGACGACCATGACCGGCCCGTTTCCTCGCCGAGAAGTGCATTCTGCACTCGAGATGTGCATTTTGCACTCGAAAACGACGGCTGGAACTGCACTTTCGAATGCGAAGTGCACCTCTCGGCGTCGAGGAGCGCCCAGGAGGCCGTCGCCGCGGTCCACGACGACCACGGCGGATACCCCCGCGGGCCCGCCCGGCCGATCGAGGCGCCCGCCGCGGTCGCCGTCCGATCCGCAGCGACCCTCCCGGGGCCCGTGGCGGCGTCGTTTGTCCAAATCTGCCACAAAGGCCCGGATCGCGCCGGAGCACCGGAGGAGAATCGTTGATATTCCGCGCTTCTTCTCCCGACCGATCCCGGCCCGGGGCGCCTTTGTGGCAGATTTGGACACGACCCCGCCCCGGACCGCCCCAGGAGCCCCACCCGCACCACCCCGCGCCCGCCCGTCCCCGCCAGCGCGCCGATCCCGGCCCGGGGATTGCCGTTCCCGGCGAGAAAGGCTCAGTCTCCCCGGGTGACACCCCTGAGCCCGTCCGGATCACGAGGTCGCCGTCGGCTCCGTTCCCGCACGGCCCGGCGCCATCCTCATCCGGCCCGGCGGCGCCGCGGACCCGGCGGACGCCACCGCCGTCGCCTATGCGATCACGCCGCGCGCCGTCGCCCGGCTGGGGCGACCCCGCCGCCCTGGACGCCCGTCGTTCGCCCCGACCGGCCCCGCCCGTGACCGGGCGGCGAATCGGGTCCGGATTGGGACGATGTACCCGCCGCCCAACGACTAGAGTCGGGAGCATCGCGCCCTGAGCGGGCGCCGTTGACCGGCTAGGAGAACAGATGAGTAAAATTCGCGTCGCCATCGTCGGCGTGGGCAACTGCGCGTCGTCGCTGGTGCAGGGCGTCACCCACTACGCCGACGCCGAGCCGACCGACACGGTGGGCGGCCTCATGCACGTCCAGTTCGGCGACTACCACGTCTCGGACATCGAGTTCGTCGCCGCCTTCGACGTCGACGCCGCCAAGGTCGGCCTCGACCTCGCCGACGCCATCAACGCCTCCGAGAACAACACCATCCGGATCGCCGACGTCGCCCCGACCGGGGTCGCGGTCCAGCGCGGCGTCACCCTCGACGGCCTCGGCAAGTACTACCGCGAGACGGTGGAGGAGTCCGGCCGGCCCCCGGTCGACGTGGTCGAGGCGCTCAAGGACGCCGAGGTCGACGTCGTCGTCTCCTACCTGCCGGTCGGCTCGGAGGAGGCCGACAGGTTCTACGCCCAGTGCGCCATCGACGCCGGCTGCGCCTTCGTCAACTGCCTGCCGGTCTTCATCGCCTCCGACCCGCAATGGGCCCGGAAGTTCGCCGACGCGGGCCTGCCCATCATCGGCGACGACGTCAAGTCGCAGATCGGCGCCACCATCACCCACCGGGTGCTGGCCCGCCTCTTCGAGGAGCGCGGCGTGACCATCGACCGCACCTATCAGCTGAACGTGGGCGGCAATATGGACTTCAAGAACATGCTGGAGCGCGAGCGGCTGATCTCCAAGAAGATCTCCAAGACCCAGGCCGTCACCTCCAACGTCGGCAAGGAGTTCGAGGCCCGGGACATCCACGTCGGCCCGTCCGACTACGTCGGCTGGCTGGACGACCGCAAGTTCGCCTTCGTGCGCCTGGAGGGCCACAACTTCGGCGGCGCCCCGGTCTCCCTGGAGTACAAGCTGGAGGTGTGGGACTCCCCGAACTCCGCCGGCGTGGTCATCGACGCCATCCGCGCCGCCAAGATCGGCCTGGACCGCGGCATCGGCGGCCCCCTGCTGTCGCCGTCGTCCTTCTTCATGAAGTCCCCGCCCGAGCAGCGCCACGACGAGGACGCCATGGCCTCCACCGAGGACTTCATCGCGGGCAGGGTCGAGCGCTGAGCGGCCGGCCCCGGGGGCGGGCGCGCCGGAATCCCCGCACGCCGCGCGAGCGCGTGCTGCTGTCGGAGGGGTCGAGCCTGACGGCCCGCGAGTTCGTCGCCGTGCTGGGCGCTCGCGGCATCGACGTCGAGGTGGCCTCCCCGACCCGCCGCCCGCTGGCCTCCTTCAGCAGGTGGTGCCGGGCGGTGCGCCCGGTCCCGGCCCCCGGGGACGACCCCGTGGGCTACCTGCGCGCGCTCGACGCCCTGCTCGCCGCGGGACGCTGCACCGCGCTGCTGGCCACCCACGAGCAGGCGTGGCTGCTGGCCGCGGGCGAGCGGTACCTGCCGCACGCCCGCGGGCGGCTCGCCGTCGCCGGAGCCGGGGCGTTCGAGCGGGTGCAGTCCAAGATCTCCTTCGCGGCCCTGTGCGACGAGCTCGGCATACCCCAGCCCGCCTGGCACGAGGTGGGCTGCGAGGCGGACCTGGACCGGGTCGGGTACCCGGTGTGGGTCAAGGCCGCCTACTCGACGGCGGGCCGCGGCGTCCGCCGCGCCGCCACCCGCGCCGAGGCGGTCTCGGCCTGGCGGGCCCTCGGGGGCGCCGGAACCGCCGGGGATCCCGTCAAGGTCATGGTGCAGGCGCCGGCCGCCGGGGCCTACCGGCAGGTCGCCGCCCTGTTCGACCGCGGCAGGCTCATCGCGGCGGCCTGCTCCCAGCGCATCGGCCCGGGCGCGGGCGGGTCCGCGGCGGGCCGG
>ERZ772973.726-NODE-726-length-13975-cov-5.9232_pt1 | contig 13975 bp, 19 predicted proteins | sample MGYA00580672_ERZ772973 | MGnify/ENA primary metagenome ERZ772973 (study PRJEB29015, sample SAMEA2737938) | human oral metagenome | biome: human oral; feature: human-associated habitat; material: dental | place: China | collected 2152 ... | reverse complement strand
TGCGGTTGCGGCACATGCGCATCCATCGAATTCGCGCTCGATGGGGTGCCAGTGGCACAGGCGTGGTCGGATGAAATCTTATTCGCTTATGATATGTGGCAGGACGCCATTGTGGCAGTGCACATCATCAATGATGTGATTTGGGAATAGCTTCGCCGGTTTCCAGCCATTGAAGATCGACGCCTGTCGCAAATGCAATCAGTACCAACGATGCCTTGCGTGGTTTTGCCCTTCCTGCCTCGATGTTTACTAAAGCTGCGCGGCTCAGACCTGTGATTTCTGCTAGCTCTTTCTGTTGCAGGCCTGCGCTTTCTCGTGCCAGTCGTGCACGGTGATGGAGTTGGAATTCTGGTATCAGACCACTGGTTTTTACGCTCTTCGACATATGTCAAATACTACTCTTCTGGACAAATGTCAACAATGATTATTAGAGAATTTTAATTAATTCAAATAGGGATCTTGATTAAAGTAGTGGACATATGGTAATACTTTAATCATGTCTAGTATTCAGCTTGTGGGCACTGCGGAAGCAGCCAGGATTTTGAATCAGTCGCGTGCAAATGTCCACTTGCTGGTTTCTAGTGGCAAATTGAAGCCGATAGCTAGAGTCGGCGGCAAAAGAATTAACATCTTTGACAAAGATGATGTTGAGCGTTTGGCTGCTGCCCGTAGGGGTAAAGATGCCTAGTAATATTCCTAATATTGAGCGTGCTTTGGCGGTGGTCTTGGAAAAAATCCACCACGAGCAGCGGATTGACGCTGTTCGTCTTTTGGAGTCGCTTCTGAAAGCTCTTAAAGGGGCCGCCAAGGAAGATGCTTCCTGGGCCGAAGCAGACGACATGTTATATGCGATTATTGGTTGGGATTTTCGGGATAAGCCGGAAATTGCCCAGTGTTTTATCGGTTTAAAATCAAGTCAGCTACCCACCACGGGTAGCTGACTTTACCTGTTTTGAGGAGGAAACATGAATAGCCAAGAATGGCAAGAATGGGCAGAGATTGCCCGCGAGAATTGGGAGGCTGCGTTTTCGAAAATGCCTTCTGTGCCCTATCTAGAGGCCGCTCTTCGTGCTATTGCCTATGCTGCCCAGGAGCCTACACGTATTTGTTTTGTTGAGGATTTGTGCGAGATGGTGGCTTTCGCTGCCCGAGAAACTGCCTTCGAAGCGCACGGTGTTGACTATTTAGATAACAAGCTTCGGGAGACTCTAGAGCACAGGGCAAAACAGTTCGGGTGGGAGTTCTTACGTGAGTATTTACAAGATGCCGCGGGGGAGGCTCAGCGGTGGGAACAAGAGCGATTGTTTGGGGGTGACGATGATGCCGATGATACGAAGTAGCAATGGGTGGGATTTTCGGCCGGCACGTGCCGAGACCGGTGTGAAATGCGATTTCTGCGGCCGGGTTTTTGCAAAGCCTGCACCGCCGCCTGGCCGGAACGGTAAGAGGATTTGCCGCGACTGCCGTGCCGAAGCCCGAGAGAAGAAAATCGGAATGCTTTTTTAAACAGCCATGTTTGTTGGGTTTTGTTGCCCCCGCCGCACTCTAGCCGGCGGCGGGGGCGCCATAGCTCCGCAAGCACAATTAACGAGCTATGTCAACTGTTAAAACAGTCCTGCTTTCTCATGCTAGTACAGGACGTGTCGTAAGGAAATAAAAACAACTAGCAGCACTATAGATGCTTCTTTCCGTAAGCGCTACAGAGAGTGCCTGTAGCGGCTATCTCACAGCCTGGCCCGCTGTGGGGTAGTGAAACCTATAGAAGCCGCTTCACGAGAGGTGAAGCGGCTACTAGGCGTGGGGTGGCAACCGGAAGCGGACAAAAATGGGAAACCAGCCAATGGGGAGGCCACCTAGCCAGGGATCCCCTAGGGGGATCTCCCTAAACTACCTCAACCACCCACCACCTAGCCCCTTATCCTCTACCTTCTTCGGCCTACCGTAACCACCATCCCCAACCACCTAGGACCTACTACCCATGCACTCCCCTCAACCACCTACCGTAACCACCCGTATCACTTGTACTACTCCCGAGGGCGAAATGGAAAAATCCGTTTGGAAGACAAAAGCACCTTGTCAGCATCAAGACCCCCGGCTATGGGATCTTGACTCCGCCGCCTGGCGTGGCCACCCGCTGGAAAGAAAACCGCGTGACGTGAGAGCTCAGGCGCTGTGCCACGGCTGCCCAGTGATTCGTGAATGTGCCGCTTTCGCTCTCGATATCAAACCCCGCATGCTGGGAATTGTTCTAGCCGGCGTTGATATCCCAGTCCAAGGTGGCGCTAAGGCACGTGCCGCCAAGCTGCGACTACAAGAGATTGCTTATGGCTAGACCCCTGGGGCGCCGCCGACACCGACGGAATAAACATCGACGCGACCGCTACGCAAGCATGGTTACTGAAAGGAGAAAACGCCATGACAAGCACCGAAATAGCATTGATCCCCAAGGGCTATCACGTTAAGCAAATCCACATCAAAGGCTTAATATACGAAGAAATAACGTTAAGCAATGGCTTAGTTTACTATCAGGGCCCGATGCAGTACAGCCCACTGGCCAAAAAGATAATGCGAGTCTTCGATGAGCTAGGGAAAGTCGTCAAGAGCATGTGCGAAGATTTTGCCGCCGCTATCCAAACGTTAGGAGAAGGACCGCATGGCTACCCGTCTTCGCCCCTGGGCAGGGCGTTACGCTCAGCAGATGAGCAAGCTAACATTGAGTACCTACGGCACTATCTGCCACCTGTGCGGCCGCGACGGCGCCAAGACCGCCGATCACATAATACCCAGAAGCGCCGGCGGCAACGACGCCTTATCCAACCTCAGGCCGGCACACCTGCTGTGCAACGCTCTCAGGCGCGATATGCCACTCGACCAGTGGTATATGGAACATCCATTACCGCGTACGGGAACCCGCGCCACCCCTTCGAGAAAGTGGGTCTAAGCAATGTGGTTTAAAAAGAAACGCCGGCGCCTGCCGGTAGGCATACCCCACCAGGTGCCGCCTACCCCGTCTATCATCTTCTCAGCGCTGCTCTCTGGCATGCACACCTTCACGAATGACAAGCAGCTCAAGCAAGTAGTGAGTGCGCTAAAGCACGCCTACTACGAGCTGGAACGCCACGACAAGCAGGCCGCCGACTTCTTCACTGCCGAGCTCTACAAGCAGCAAATGGCAAGGCCGTTTACCCGAATGCAAATTGGCGTCGCGTCGTTGGTTGCCGTCGAGTTTGGCCTTGCCACGCCGACCGAGTGACCGGTCGCGGGTGTGCCGGCGGGTTTTTGGCACTCCGGCCACCCCCGGACACCCCTGTCTTTTTTCTCACCGGCCCCAAAACCAGGGGGTCGGTACACCAAGTCAAACCACTAAACCAGGAGGCCAAACCATGCCCCGCCCCGACCCCATGCGCCCCCGCGACGGCCAAACCGACCTGTTCGAAGGCGTTGCCTTCGCCAAGCCAGATTGCGTACTCCGTGGCCGGCACTCCGACGCCACCGACGCCGCTATCGCTGCCGCCGCTGAACAACACATTGTTGATGACGTAGACCGTGCCCTACTGACCACGCTTCGTGCCGGCGCCTGGGCCCTTGACGCCTTCGAGAAAGAAAACAAGCCCTACGGGCCCGCGAAGCTGATTCCGGCCCTCACCGAGGCTTTGCGTGAGGCGCATATGACGCCTGAGTCCCGTGCTGCCGAGACCAACGACAACATCAGCGAGCTGCTCCGTGACCTCGCCACTCCCACCGCTAGCTGAACCTAGGTATCACACGAAGCGTGACCCGTCTAGGGAAACGTTGGGGCCGGCGGTCGCCAAGCTGGGGGATTTTATCGGCCGGCCTAGGAAGCGGTGGCAATCCAAACTCAACGATGTTTTGCTAGAGATCGACCCGGCTACTGGCCGGCTAGCGCACTCCCTGGGGATTGTGGGGGTGCCCCGCCAGGCGGGGAAAACCGAAAACGGTTGCCTGGTTGGGTTGCACCGCACCCTGATACAGCCAGGCGCTAGGTGCTGGTATACCGCCCAGACTGGCCAGGCGGCCAGGGACCACTGGATACAAGAGGTAGCGACGCCTTCCGACCGCTACCTACAGTCGGTGGCCAAGGTCAAGTACGGGGCCGGCGACACCAGGCTAGTTGTGCCTGCTACGGATAGTCAGTTCCGGCCGATGCCGCCCACCGCCCAATACATTCACGGCAAACAAGCTGACTTCCTGCACGATGACGAAGACTGGGCCCGTAGTGAGCTAGAAGGGCGCGCGCTGGATCAGGCGCAGATGCCGGCCACGACCACCCGCTACAGCATCTGGCCGGGTGTGCTTATCCTTCGCACCAGCACCGAAGGCGACGGAGAAAGTACGTATTGGCACCAGATTGTGGACGAAGCGCGCGCCAACCCCAACCCCAGCGTAGTTATCGCCGATTATGGCCTGAGGGAAGGCGAAGACCCTACTGACCTGGATTTGGTGTACCGCCGGCACCCGGCCGCGGGTGAGGGCCTCACCATGGAAACGTTGGAAAAAATGTTCGCCACCATGCCGCTTAGCGAATTTGCCAGGGCCTACGGCAACCGGCGCACGACTACGAAAATGGAGATCGTCACCGCGGGGCAACTGGACGCGATAGAGACCACTAAACCGTTGGACCCCGGCCCCGTGGATATTGGTATTGCTGTTGGGTGGGAACGCCGCGATGCCGCGGTTGTCGCGTGCGGCACTATCGAAGGCATGCCGGCTATTGAGGTCATCGACGCCAGGCCTGGGGTGAGCTGGGCCCCGGATTTTATCGGCCGGCTACTGGCCACCGACCACGTGAAGACCATCACGATCGACCCGAAGGGGCCGGCCGCCTCCCTAGCCGAAGAACTCACTGTCACCCACCACGACCGCATCTTGCATGCCACTATCGACGACCAAACCATCGGCACTGAGACCCTGCTTTCCGGCGTGCGCAACCAAAGCATTCTACTCCGCGCCGACCCTGACCTCCGTGCCGAGATAAGCGGCATGAGTATCCGGCACATCGCCGACCGTGGTCGCGCCCTAAGCCGCACCAAAGGCGCCACGACTATACCCCGCTTAGAGGCCGCCGTGTTGGCACTGCGCCGCTGGTCGGCGCCACCCGAGGCCGAGATGCCGGCCCCCCTGATCTGGAGTAAATAATGGTTGATAGCACAATTGACTGGTCCGACTACACCGGTGCGGTGGTTACATGCCCGCTGTGTGAATGGCGCGCTATCGCCACTACCAAGAGGCAAGCTTGGTATCTGCAAGCAATGCACCTGAAAGCGCATGGTGACTACCGCGCTGCCGGAAGGGCACGAAGAAACATGAGAAACAACATGTTTTAGCTGGGGATTCGTGCCCATGTTGTGGTGAGGGGCCAGACTATCCCCTATGGGGATAGTTACCAATCTTCGGAAGGCGTTGGCGTTGCCGGCTCAGGCGGCGGCGCTCACGCCGGCGTCCCCTTGGTCCCCTAGCGATATCCTCCGCTCAATCGTGGTGCCAGACCCCACGGTTATCCGCATCACCCGCCGCGAAGCCATGTCGCTGCCCACCATTGCCAAAGCACGCCGTGTCATTTGTTCCGCGGTGGCGAAATCCCCCCTGGTACTCCAGAAGGGAAACGAAGACACGGGGGAGGAACTGCCGTGGATGAGCGCAAGTAATGGGCCGATATCCCCGTATCACCGCATGGTCTGGACCGTCGATGATCTACTTTTCTACGGGTGGAGCTTGTGGGCAGTACAGCGCGACACCAGCGGTGCCATTGTGGCCGCCGACCGAGTACCCATGGAAGACTGGCAACTGACCCCTGAGGGACAGGTCACCTACCAAGGATTAATCGTTGACCCGGCCGAGGTAATCCTGATCCCCGGTATTGATGAGGGAATCCTGAAGTACCCTGATGCGTTGCTCACCGGGGTCAACCTTGCCAAGGGGCTAGACAGGGCTGTGCGTATCCCGATTCCGCATACGGAAATCAAACAGGTAGGTGGGGCACCGCTCAGTGATGCCGAGAAAAACGCCCTCATAGACGGCTGGATCAGTGCACGCCAGAACCCCAACGGGGCAGTGTCGTTCACCAACCAGAGTGTAGAAGTAAAAACCCACGGCACCTACGACAGCAAACTGCTGGTCGAAGGCGTTCAGTCCCAAGCGGTACAACTAGCACAGCTCACTGGCATTCCCTCGATCGTTTTGGACGCTAGCACCTCAGATGGCACTATGCGCTACTCCAATGTGGATGCTAGAAACGCCGAACTGCTCGATTACTGCCTTGACAGTTTCATGGGCCCGATAGCCGCCCGCCTAGGCCAAGACGACGTAGTGCCCCCCGGCTACAGTATTGCTTTCGACACCTCCGACCTGGTGAGTATCCCCGACGACAGGTATTCCGGCCCCGACGACGAACAAGGAAACAAACGCACACAATGAAAAACTGGCATGAGTTAGAGCCCGACAAATACTGCCTGATGAATAAGCATTTTTCACCTGGTAGGCCGGGGCCGATTGAGTTTCTAGTGATCCATCATAACGCCGGCATTGACCTAAGCACCGAGGATTGCTACCGCATCTGGCAAGACCGCGAAGCCTCCGCCCACTACCAGGTAGAAACCGACGGCACCATCGGCCAACTCGTCAACGACTGGGATGTAGCGTGGCATGCCGGCAACGCTAACGCCAACGCCGCATCAATCGGTATCGAGCACGCCAACACCGCCGGTGCCGCCGCCAGTTGGCCTATCAGCAGCGAAACCATCGACAACGGGGCGCACCTCGTTGCCGCTCTCTGCCACGCCTACGACCTGGGTATGCCTATCTGGGAATCCAATGTTTTCCCACACAGCTATTTTTCCCAAACCTCTTGTCCGTATCAGCTCAGTGGCGCTCTACGGGACCGCTACATGGCTGCGGCCCGGGATCATTATTTCGCCATGGCCACCAACGCCACCAGCCAGAAAGACACCACCGTGACTGAATCCGACCGGCAACTACTCATCGAAACCCGCGACCTCTGCCGGGTTATCCGCGACCAACTCTGTGGGCCTGGTAGCGGCTACCCCGGGTGGCCACAAACCGGCGGCCGAACCCTCACCGACACCGTGGCCGCCATTGCCGAGAAGCAAGGCATTCCCAACACCAAGGACACGATGAAGTGGTGACCATGACACTGATTTATGTAGCAGGTTTGATTTCGGGTGTGGTGTTGGTGGCCATGATCCTAGCCGCCTGGGTCATGGCTAGCTACCGCACGATACAGCAACGGAAGGAAGGGCAGAATGAACCGCCAGTGGCGCAAAACGGTAAAAACGACCGTCATTACAGCTCTTGGCCTGATGCCTCTGCTGCCTGAAATCGCCAAAGCCGCCGGCATCGAAACCCTCCCCGCCGTCGTGTCCACCCTAGCCGTCGTAGCCGCTATCCAGCGCATCATCGCTATACCACAAATCGACAAACAAATCAACCAATGGTTGGGTGCGCCACCGCCCCCAGACCAGGACGTCACAGTGACAAAAAAGGAAGACACAAATACCCATGGATGAAAAACTACAAGCCGCCGATGATGCAGCCATGACCGCCGTCGAGCCCGCTAGTAATCTTCAAATCGCCCACGCTTCCGCCACCGAACGGAAAATCTCTGGCTGTATCCTTCCGTTTGGTGATGCTGGTAACACCACCGCCGGTGAACTCATTTTCGCTAATGCCGATGCCATTACCGTGCCGTCCGATATTAGCCGGGTGAAATTACTCGATGGCCATGCCGCCCCCGACGGCACGTGCGTGCCGGTCGGTGTCATGACCAGCTGCGAAGCCCGAAAAGAAGGATTGTTCGCAGAGTTCACTATCGGTTCCGGCGCCGCCGGCGATAAGGTGTTGGCCAGTGCCCGTGAGCACATTGTCGATTCTTTCAGCATCGAGGCCAAAGGCATTATCCGCGAAGGCGGTGGCCGAAACGTCCGGCGGTCAGTGCTCACCGGTGTGGCGATGGTGCCGTTCCCCGCGTTTTCGAACGCACGTGTGCAGCGGGTGACCGCCCAGGACGCCTCCCAAAAGGAGGAGAAGAAAGAAGAAACCACCGCCCAAGCCGGCACCATGCGGGGCCTGGTCACCCCTACCGGTGGGGCCAAAACCGAATCCCGCGCCAAGGCCGCACTCAGCGATGCTATCCAAATCCTAGCCGACGCCGCCGTAGGCCGACGCACCCGCGATAGCGTCTACGCCGAACTAGTCGACATCACCCAAACCGGCATGCTAGACGGTATCCAACCCGAATGGGTCGGCGAGTTGTGGAATGGCGTACCATACACCCGTGAGATTGTCAATCTGCTAACAAGCGCTGAGCTCAAGGGCCCGAAGGCTGTTGGCTACCGGTGGAAAACGAAGCCAACCATGGCGAAATGGGAGGGCGATAAAAAACCAATCCATTCCAGCAAGGCCGAGGTGGAACAGGTTACCGTGGATGCCACCTACTGGGCCGGCGGTAACGATATCGACAGGCGCTTCTGGGATTTCGGACAGACCGAGTTGTTAGCCGCCTACTGGGCTGCTATGGCCGAGTCGTATGCTATCGAGACCGATAAGGACACCGGGGCGTGGCTAGTGGCCGAAGCGGCAAAGCAACCCGCTATCACCGCCCCCGACGCTTTGCGTGCTGCCACTCGTGGCGCCCTGCAAATCCGAAAAAACGTTCGATGCCCCGCCTCGTTTGTCTTGGTGTCCATTGATGATATCGAATCACTCATGACCTTCACACGGCTAGACATGCCGGAATACATGAATCTCACCCCGGTGAGTGATCCCAGCACGTGGACCGCTTCTGAGTTTGTGGAAAAAGGGACCATGATTGTTGGCTGCAAGCAGGCCGCGACTTTCTACGAGCTTGGCGGCGGCGCACCTATCCGTGTCGAGGCCGAGAACATCGCCAAAGGCGGCCGAGACATCGCGGGGTTCGGCTACACCGCCCGTATCCTCAACCGCCCAGATGGCCTAGTCAAAGTCAGCATTCAGAAGCCGGTAGGCCCCTAATGGGTGAGATCAGCGCTGATGCGGTGGCCGCCCACCTAGGTGACGCCTCACCCCAAACCCTTACCGAGCTACAACCCGCCGTTGACGCTGTGAACGCTTGGGTCGGCGGCTTCCACCCTGAAAATCCCTGGTCGGCGGCTATCCACCTAGGCGCCGTCATGCTAGCCGCCACCATCTACCGGCGCCGAAACACCCCGTCTGGTGTCGAGGTGTTCGGCGACGGGGGAATCGCCCACGTCGCCAGGTCCGACCCCCATGTGTCCCAGCTACTAGGCCTAGGCGGTTGGACCAGGCCACAAGTCGGATAGGCGGCAACCATGAGACCAACAGACCTCCCGAAGCAGCTAGGGCAAATCGCCAAAAAGCTCCGTCGTGCCGGCATCCAAGCCACCCTGAGGCCCGACCAAATCCCCGCCCCAGGGGCGTGGGTGATGGTTTCCGAGATCGACACCCAGCTGCTTTCAGGCCAGGTGATCGAGGGCGAATACCAGGTGACCCTAGTGGCCCGTGACCTTGGTAGCACCAGTGCACTCGCACAACTGTGCGAAATGCTGGAACAAGTCGGCGCCGTGCTACCGCCCCCCACGAAATGCGATATCACCAGCCTGCAACTTCCCGGCCAAGGGGCAGTGCTGCCGGCGCTCACGCTTACCTACGATTTTTAGAAAGGAAAACCTATGGCAACCGGGTACACAGTCGGCCCCGGAACCCTGATCTTTGGGGAAACCGGCTCCCAACTCGAAATCAGCACCCTGACAAAATCAGCAAAAGTCACATGGTCAGTCGACCAAGAAGACGATGAGCTTTTTTTGGCCGGCAACGTTGAAGCGGGGGAACGAAAATTCACCGCAACATTGTCCGTTACCGCACGTCAAGAGCTCAAAAAAGACGGCATCGTCGACTGGTCATGGAAAAATCGCGGCAAAGATACGCCGTTCCAGTTCGTGCCTGACAGCACCGCCGAAGGCCAAGTATCCGGCCGGGTCGTTATCACACCAATTGATCTAGGCGGTGAGGTCGGCAAAAAACCCACCTCTGATTTTGAATGGAAATGCGTAGGCCACCCAACGTACACCCCACCGAATAAATAGGCAAAATGGATAACTCTGGGTTTTTCAGCGTCACTGGGCACGCCCACGGCATGCGTGAGCTCCGGCGTGAGCTCCGCCGTGCCGGCGGTGACATGGGTGAGCTCAAGGATGCTAACAGGGCGGCCGCCCAGATTGTTATTCCGGTGGCCATGGCCATGGCCCCCAAGCGCACCCTGGCGCTCACAGAATCCATTCGCGTGGGGGCGACTCTTCGTGCCGGCATCGTGCGCGCCGGTAAGAAACTCGTGCCGTATGCTGGGCCGATTCACTGGGGGTGGCCGGCCCGCAATATCGAGCCGCACCCGTGGATCAGTGAGGCCGCCCAGAAAACCGAAGAAGCTTGGCAAGTCGCCTACCAGGCGCACATCGAAAAAATCCTCCGCAAACTAGACAGAAAGTTTTAACCCCATGAAAATCATTGTTTACCCAGTTCAAGGCGATAAATTTACAGTTTCCACCATCCTGTCCGACCAAGTGGCCTACGAGAATACCGCACGCACCCGGCAATGGGGAAGCATTCAAGAATCGCCCATGCGTGCTGCCGCGTTCCTGTCGTGGAAGGCCGCCACCCGCACCGGAAAATTCGAAGGCACTTTCGAAGAATGGTGCGACAGTGTGTATGACGCCACGATCGACACCAAGGATTTCCTGGGTGGTGATACCACCCCTACCCAGATGGGTCAGCAGGGCGATTCATTGCCTATCTCGCCGTTCTAACCCACATTCCCCCCAGCGTCCTGCTGCAAGAGGACGACGCGATGCTGTTAACCATGGTTGACGTGCTAGAAGAAATGCACAGTAAGGAGTAAACTTTCCGTGGCTAAGACTGCTGTGCTATCCGTGCGCATCGTCAGCGAGGCGGCCGGCAACGGCTTTAAAAAGGCCGCCGATGATGTCGGTCACTTTGGCGCCGAGTTCACGAAGCTTACAGCGATTAGCACATCTGTCGCGTCTGGCCTGGCCATTGCCGGCGGCGCTATCGCCCAAGTGGCGGCCGGCGCTACCGCCCTAGCCGCGGTGGCCGGCCCCGCTCTAGGCGCCGTCATGCTAGGCGTTGACGGCATCAAAGAAGCCGCCCAAGGCCTTTCTGAGCCTTTCGACCAGCTGAAAGAAGCGGTGAGTGGCGAGTTCGCCAGTGCGTTGGAAGGCCCCTTCGAACGTTTAGGTGGACTCATGGGGGAGCTACAGGAACCCCTTGCCGGCCTTGGTGGGGCGGTCGGCACCCTCATGGGTGGCATGGTCGAAACTATCGCCGACAACCAGGGCGAACTGGAAAAACTCATTGCGGCGTCTGGCCAGTTCACCGAGGCCCTGGGCCCCGGCATGAACACGCTGCTAGAGGGTGTCCTTTCTATCGGCACCGGATTGGACGGTGTCGCATCAACGTTCGGTGAAGCGTTCGGCGGGGTACTCGCCACCCTAGGCGAAAAATTCACCGAATACGCTTCCACCGGCGCCACTACCGTACTTATTGAGGGCATGAGCCAAGCCCTACAGGGATTATCAAATCTGATAGGGCCCCTACTCGATTTGGTCGTTGAGCTAGGCATCGCCCTTGGTCCCTCGTTCGGCGGCATTTTCAGCGCTCTAGGGGTCGCCGTCGAGGGTCTGATAGGCCCGTTTTCCACCATCGCCCAGGTGGCCGGTCAAGCATTAGTCGAAGCCCTCAACATCTTGGCGCCGATGTTCGGGCCAGTTGCCCAGGCCATTGCCGATTTGGTGGTAGCCGTCGCCCCGCTGCTGGGGCCCCTGGCCGAGGTCGTTGCTCTCATCGGCACCGCCCTGGCCGAAGCCGTATCCGCCGTCGCCCCGCTAGTCGGCGATATCGCCGGCCTCATCGGTGACGTCCTCCGCATGGCCATAGAAGCCGTAACCCCGATTATCCCCACCATCATCGAGGCTATCGGCATCCTGGCCGACACCGGCCGAATGCTCATCCCCGTCATCGGCGAGATAGCTCAGTTTCTATTCCCCGCCCTGGGCCAAATTCTCGAAGCCGTCGCCCCGCTACTGCCCGAGCTGGCCAAATTGTTCATGCAGCTAGTTGAGGCCTGTCTGCCGCTGATACCGCCGATAATGAAAGTCGCCGAAGCCCTGCTACCGGCACTTATTCGTATCATTCAGGCGATACTGCCCATCCTTCTTCAAATAGCCGGGTATTTCATCAAACTGGTTGAAGCAGTCACCCCGCTGCTTCCGCCCCTGGCTGATTTGATCGTTGACCTTTTGCCGCCGATCGTTGAGCTTTTCGAGGCCATGGCACCCGCCACCTCAGCACTCATCGGCATCATCGCTAAACTCGCCATTGGCCTGGCCAAAGGGCTAGTCGATGCCGTGCTCAAGGTCAGTAAACACTTGGGCTGGTTGAAGGACCTGTTTGTCGGCCTCATCGAAAAGATCAAGTCTGCTTTCGAGTGGATCACGGATTTCTTGAATGCTGCTGGTGGGCTTGGGGGTATCGGCGGGGGTGACGGCGGTGGCGGGTTCTTCGCTGCTGGTGGCGGTGGCGGTGTTGTCATGGCCTCAATCAATGCCGCCACTGGTGGCTTCGCCGCTGCCGGCACCTTCCGCCTCCCCAACCTCCAGCCGGGTGGAACCACTCAAGTGACGTTCCATATTACTATCAATGGACCAATTGATAGCGTGGAAACCGGCCGCGAAATCCGCCGCATCCTCGACGAATACGACGCGAAAATGAGGCGATAATATGGGTATAGGAGAAAATATTAAAATTCAGGTCACTAATGCTGATTGGGATTATGATTATAATTTGGCATTTATACTTGATAATTTAAGTATTCACTGGGGGCGCGAGAATTTTTACAAGCCACCCAGTAACCGGACATTATCTATGGGTATTTCACTACCAAAAAAATTCATGTCCGACACGCTTTTGCACTGGGTAAATTCGGAAATCATTATCTCGTCAAAAAACCCGAATATTGTTATATTTCAAGGATTTATTGATACGGTAAAGGGCTTTCACCAGGACTATTCCAATCTGCATGATCGTCATACATTGCAGATCGAGGCCACAGAATCCCCAACCTGGTCAGTGGCATTCACTAATCAGGTGAAATACTCCGCTACTTACCGGGACTATGGTGCGCGATATAAAGCGGCAAAAAATAATTTAGGAGACTTCATATATTATCACGGAAATGACGCCTATTTAGCGATGCCGAAAGAAGCGACGCTTACGGTAAAACAACTAGCCGAATCGTTAGTGTGGCATCCTGGTGCCTGGCCGGTCTGGTGCCCTGACTGGAAACGCTTGGCTTCCACCCTGTATAGCCTAGATAACCCGACGGGAGGATCCCCATGGGTGCTCCCAGCCGATAAGGTTATTGATCTTTCCCCTACCTATCTTTTCAATGAATCGAACTCTCCCTCAACGATCCTATACACTGCCGGGGGGATTTTTGGCGAAGAAAAGGAAGAAAAGGCCGGCTACGATATCCGCCGGCACCGCGATACCGATAAGGGTAATACTGTTATTTTGGATACGCCTTATTGCCCTAATACGGGGGGGATAAGTACCATGGCCAGAAGCCATGCAGCGGTAGCGCTACTCCAGCCTGGTGGGCCCCGAAAAATGCGAGTGGACACCCGCCGCCTCCCAGGTATTATCAATGATCTTAACCTCTGGGAATGCTGGGAAGTCCCAGGTAGGCAAATTAAAATCAATGGTGACAGACTATCAGCGGACATTTGGGGGGTTAGCCAAACCATCCAAGACTACTACCCCATCGGCGGCACATTGACTGTTCATCCCAACTATGTGACCCACGACTTTTACTGCGCCTGGGGCAACCGCACCGCCACCCCCCCCACCCCACCCCCCCCACCGCCACCTA
>ERZ772973.723-NODE-723-length-14059-cov-29.1761_pt1 | contig 14059 bp, 16 predicted proteins | sample MGYA00580672_ERZ772973 | MGnify/ENA primary metagenome ERZ772973 (study PRJEB29015, sample SAMEA2737938) | human oral metagenome | biome: human oral; feature: human-associated habitat; material: dental | place: China | collected 2152 ... | reverse complement strand
CTGGGAACAGGCGAATGATCGGTCCATACATAGCTCCAAACTGAAACAGAGTTTTTGTCTGATCAAAGTTGATACCCGTAGTAATCAACATCAAGAGAAATACCAAAGCTGTCATTAGGAGAAAAAGACTAGTAACAGGGTAACGTTTATCAAAGATTTCCTTCATCGATTAGTACCTCCTGGACGGGAATATCGTGGTCTTCCGAGTTAAATTCTTGAACTTGACAAGGATAGATTGTGCTCAGGCTATGCCCAGCAAAATTCTCCAAATAACGGTCATAGTAGCCCCCACCATATCCGATCCGATAACCCTCTGTTGTAAAAGCCAAGCCCGGAACATGAATCAAATCAATCTGAGAGGTATCCACCACTTCCAAGTTCCCTTGGGGCTCCAGTAGACCAAAGGAAGTTTTTACCAACTGCTGCGGATCGTAAACCACAAACTCCATGCGCCCCTTGGGATAAGTTTTGGGTATCAGAACCTTCTTGCCATCTCTTAGCGCCTGGTCGATCAGCCCCTGCGTTTGAAACTCATGCGGAAAAGAGAGATAGGTTGCGATGACCTTGGCTTCTTGATAAAAGGAGTGATTCAAAAATCGTTTTGTTAAAGCTCGATCCATAGTATTTTTTTGCTTCTGAGGAATGGCCTTCATTTCTTGCAAGACTTGCTTGCGTAGTGCTGCTTTCATAGACAATACCTCTACTCTGCTACTTTCTTTTTCAGGAAGCTAGAGACCGCATCCACTCCAATAGCTAAGGCTTCTTCCTTGGGGCTCATCTGAGGGTGATGAAGAGCATAGGGACTATCAATACCCAGCCAAAACATAACCCCATCCACCTTTGAAAGGAGATAGCCAAAGTCCTCGCCAGTCATAGCAGGCTCGATATTAATCAACTCGATTCCCTCTTTTTCTTCAAAGAAGTCCATCAGTTCACGCGCCAAGGCTGGATTGTTCTCAACAGGAAGGTAACCTCCTTGCTTGAGTTCCACTTCGACTTCCATATCAAAGGCTGTTGCAACCCCTTCTGCGACTGTCTTGACTCTCTTTTGTACTAGTAGACTCATATCTTGGGTCAAGGCGCGAATGGTTCCATGCAAAAAGGCTGTATCTGTGATGACATTGTTGGTGGTTCCAGCTTGAAAAACACCAAAGGTCACTACTGCTCCCTCGATTGGATTGACATTGCGGCTGACCACTGACTGTACTTGGGTCACAAAGTAACTAGCAGCCACCAAGGCGTCATTGGCCTCATGCGGGAAGGCTGCGTGGCCACCCTTTCCTTTGAAACGGATCTTAACTTCGCAAGTCCCAGCAAAAAGCGTATGGGTATTGGTCGCAATCTGGCCGACTTTCAGATCCGGGCGAACATGGAGTCCATAAAACTGGTCTGGTAGCCAGTCCCCAAAAGCACCATCTTCATACATGAGCATGCCACCCGCTTCATTTTCTTCAGCAGGTTGAAACAGAAAAAGCAGATTATTCTTTGGTTGCTCCTCCAGGGCGTGCTCAAGACAGCCCAAGGCAATGGTCATATGAAAATCATGTCCGCAAGCATGCATACGACCTTGGTGTTGGGAAGAAAAAGGTAGTCCCGTTTGTTCAAGGATAGGGAGACCATCAATGTCTGTCCGCCAACCAATGGTCCGCTCCGGCTGACTTCCCTGCAAATAAACCAAAACACCTGTCCGCCACGTACGAACCTGAACAAAATCCTTGCCCGCAGTCAATTTCTCAATCACTTCCAGCAAATATGCCTGAGTTTTGAACTCTTCTAAGCCAATCTCTGGAATCTGGTGCAAATCTCGTCGAGTCTGAATCAAATCTAACATCTATCTATCCTCCGATATAGCAGAAAGAGGCTGGAAAAAGGGTTCCGCCTCTTTTTTTACTTTTACAATTACAAGGTACGAAGCGCATCCTCTAGCGCTGTTTTTTGTTGGGTTTGGGCATCAATTTCTTTGATGATACGAGCTGGAACACCTGCTACCACCACATTTTCTGGGACATCTTGAGTCACGATAGCTCCTGCAGCGACAACTGAACCACTACCGATTTGGACACCTTCGATAACCACTGCATTAGCTCCAATGAGAACATTGTCTCCGACACGAACTGGATTGGCACTGGCTGGCTCAATCACACCTGCCAAAACTGCACCTGCACCAACGTGGCTGTTTTTCCCAACGATGGCACGGCCACCAAGGATGGCACCCATATCAATCATGGTACCAGCACCGATTTCTGCTCCGATATTGATGACAGCTCCCATCATGATAACAGCATTGTCACCAATTTCCACTTGGTCGCGGATGATAGCACCTGGCTCGATACGAGCGTTGATAGTACGTTTATCTAGCAAGGGAACTGCCGAATTACGAGCATCTTGCTCAACAACATAGTCTTGATTTTCAACCAAGCCTTCGAGAAGCGGAGCGATATCCTTCCAGTCCCCGAATAAGACATTCCCTAGTTTAACAACAGAGCTGGGCACGGCAGTTGCGAGTTCTCCTTCAAAGGTTACTTTGACACTGGTTTTCTTTTCAGCATTAGCGATAAATTGGATAATTTCTTGAGCGTTCATTTTTGTGGCAGTCATAGGCGCCTCCTGGTTCATTATAATGATACCTATTCTACCAAAAAAGGCTTCAAATTTGAAGCCTCAACTATCAAATAAGCATCTTTACTTGGCTTGTTTTGCTTCTTCTATGGATAAGAAAATCATTGGAACGATAATCAACACCATAGCTAAAGCCAAAAAACCATCCATGACCAATCCCAGAAAAAGAACACTTAATAGAGCTGAAGAGAGAGGCTCGCTAGCGCTTACTACAGAGACAACGAGAGGGGAAACGAGAGAGACAGCCTTCATAGAAAGGAAGAAGGCAAAAGCGGTGCCAAACACGGCAATAATCAAACAAATCAACAGACTGGTAGCATCCAACTGGAAGGTGACATGATGAACTGGATAGAGCAGATTACTAAAGAGCCCTGCTAGAATCATCCCCCAACCAACAGTAGGGACAAAGCCATAGTGGCGGGCAAATCGTTGGGGAAGGATGACATTAAACATGACCCCTACCGCACTGAGCAAACCAGTCACTAGAGCCAAGGGCGTCATGGATAACTGGGACAAGTCCCCTTTTGTGGCCATCAAAAAAACACCTAGCATGGCAATCAAAACATAGAGAATCGCTGTAATCGAAGCCTTTTTCTGATAGACAATGCGATTGTAAAACAAAATAAAAACAGGGCTGATAAATTGCAAAATGGTCGCCGTCGTCGCATTTGAATACTCAACGCAGAGATAGAAGAAAAACTGCACAGAAAAAATACCTAGAATAGCGTAGGCTAAAAAAGGTAGATAATTTCTCTTATCACGCCAAATATCCAATAATCGAGTGCGCAACTGAAAGGCTGATAGGCCTAAAACCAAACTCCCCGCCACTAGTAAACGCATAGAAGTAATCCATCCAGAAGACACTGGATAATGAGTGAAAAAATACTCCCCTAAAATCCCACAAATCCCCCAGATCAGGCCTGAGAGCAGCGAGTATAGTGTTCCCTTAACAATCTTTTTCTGATAATGATTCATATTCTTATTGTAACACGAAACCGACAAAGAAAAAAGTAGCACGAAACATAATATTAAATGAAACCTGCTACTTTTTATTCTATCGATTTGATTGATTTGAGCGAGTTGATGAACTTGTTCCAGAACGGCCACTTGAACCTGGAAGAGTTGGGCTAGGAAGACTCGGTAAACTTCCTAGAATGCTCTTCCAAGCATTTTGATAATCGGCATCGCTCCCTCCGATGGCAAAGCGGTAAGTGGTTACTGGCGCCCCTTCTTTAGTAGCCCAATAGCTCGTTACTGTAGAACCTGAAACGGTGACTTCTTTGCCATTGATTGTGACCTTGCCTGCTTTCTCCCCTGTCGATTTGAGGACTTGAGATTTTGTCACGCTTGGATCGAGATTGAAGCGCTCATTTCCCCATATTCCAGGTTCGGCTTGCTGGATAGCATTAACCAAGTGAGCCATATAATTGGCGTTTCGATAATGACCAGCCCCCTTAGCTAGCGGTCGGTTGTCGTCGTGTCCTATCCAACCACCTAGAGTCAGTCGAGGTGTAGAAAGCATGAGCCACATATTTTCATCTTCATTGGTCGTACCAGTCTTTCCAATCCAGTCAGCACGAGCCAGACTTGGGTTGATAGAGGCTAAATCAGTCTGAAAGCTTGACGTAACTCGAGATGAAATGACATCACGAAGTAGACTTTGCATGATGGTCGCTGTCGCTTTTGAATAAACTTGAACAGGTTGACTTTTATATTCATAAATCACTTGACCCGTCGTCGATTCAATCTTGGAAATCATATGTTTCTTATGATAGACTCCATTATTAGCCAAGGTCTGATATCCGTTGGTATGCTGGGCAACTGTAACCTCAATCCCCCCACCCATCGGCAGACTTTCAATACCATATTCTGGGATTTCATAACCCATTTTTTCCATATAACCCTTGACATCAACACCCTTCTCTCGAAGTGTGCGATAAGTCCAGTAGGCTGGGATATTCCATGAATAATTGAGGGCCTCTCCCAAGGTCATCATCCCTGTGCCAGGACTATTGACATACATGATGGGATTGCCGTTTGAAAAGTTTGTCGGATAGTTTGATAAGATACTTGCGCTTCCCATCAAACCTTGGTCAATCGCGATACCATAGGCCAGTATAGGCTTAGTGGTTGAAGCTGGAGAACGCTTGGTATCAATAGCGTGATTGTTCTGATTTTCCTGATAATTACGGCCACCGACAAAGCCAAGAATAGCTCCCGTTCGGTTGTCCATAAGGACATTTCCTACCTCAGGCTGGCCTGTCGAATCATCTAGCAATCGGCCATAATTTGCCACTGCATTTTGCATAGCTGTGTGAACTTTTTTATTGATGGTAGTAGTAATTTTATAACCACCATTTTCGATTTCCTTAGCTGCCAACTCACGATATGCTTTTTGGATGGATTCATTCTTTAACTCCTGAGCAGAGACATGATCTCTCGCAACTAGATAGTCATACATCCGATCTGTGGCTTCTGATAGAGCTGCAAAATAAAGATAATCACGTGAAGCAGTACTCACACTACCTGATGGTAAGAAATCTTTTCGTACATCATAAGACTTATACTGCTCATAGTCTTTCTGACTCAAGGCGCCTGTTCGATACATATTGTAGAGGACATCTTTCCCACGCTTTAAACCGAGGGCCATATCCTCATCACTCTTCAAACTTCCGTCAGATTCATAAGGGGAATAACTAATCGGGCTTTGCGGCAAGCCTGCGATAAAAGCCGCTTGAGGTACCGTCAAGTCCGAAGCATTAACACCAAAGATTCCTTCTGCAGCTTGCTGGGCACCTGCAATGTTTTGACCCTTATGATTGCGACCGAAAGGAGCAATATTCAGATAGGTTGTCAGAATTTCGTCCTTACTCATGACACGCTCCAAGGCAAGAGCATCTATGATTTCTGTCGCCTTACGAGTCAAAGTCGGAGCATCTCCAACCACCTGCTGTTTGATGATCTGTTGTGTCAAAGTTGAGCCACCACTGGATGAACCCAACCCCACAAGCGTTCCTAAAGTTGCACGAATAACAGCCTTTGGAACTACCCCCTTATGCTCAGCAAAATGCTCATCCTCCGTCGCAATGATGGCTTTTTTAAGATTATCAGATATAGCATCCGACGCTACTGAAGTGCGCAATAAATCACCCTCAATTGAAGCAATGGTGCTCCCATCAGCATAATAAATCTCCGAAATGGAGGTAATATCCTTGACCCGATTAACCAGCTCTGCTGATTGGGGGATAGAGACTTTATCAAATAAGGCGACACCGTAACCTATAGCTATTCCAGCCCCAAAAAATCCACCTATGATAGCCAAGACGAAAAGCGTATTAAAGGTCACTTTCAAGCCATTCAAAATCTTGGCAAGGATAGAGGCTACTCTAAATCCGCCTAAGACACTTGAATCTGCGGCTTTTTTTCTTGATTTGTTTTGGTTTATTACCGTTTTTACTTCATTGTTTCTTTTTTCCATGAATGTCCTCACTTTCTTTATTATACCATAAAAGGGAAACTTTCAATAAAATAGCCACTTTCTTCCCTATTCTACTAGGCTATTGCCCAAGTTTGTGATACAATAGGTAGAAACAATATTTTAAAAAGGAGAAAAGACACATGCACATTTTTGATGAGCTAAAAGAGCGTGGTTTGATTTTTCAAACGACTGATGAAGAAGCTTTGCGTAAAGCCCTAGAAGAAGGTCAAGTTTCTTATTATACCGGCTACGATCCAACTGCTGACAGCCTTCACCTAGGTCACCTTGTCGCAATCTTGACAAGTCGTCGTTTGCAACTAGCAGGTCACAAACCTTATGCGCTCGTTGGCGGTGCTACAGGTCTCATCGGAGATCCGTCCTTCAAAGATGCTGAGCGTAGTCTCCAAACAAAAGACACAGTAGATGGCTGGGTCAAGTCTATCCAAGGACAACTTTCTCGTTTTCTTGACTTTGAAAACGGTGAAAATAAAGCTGTCATGGTCAACAACTACGACTGGTTTGGCAGCATCAGCTTCATTGACTTCCTCCGTGATGTCGGAAAATACTTTACTGTCAACTACATGATGAGCAAGGAGTCTGTGAAGAAACGGATTGAAACAGGGATTTCTTACACAGAGTTTGCTTACCAAATCATGCAAGGGTACGACTTCTTTGTCCTTAACCAAGACCACAACGTCACCCTACAGATCGGTGGCTCTGACCAATGGGGAAATATGACTGCTGGTACAGAATTACTTCGTCGTAAGGCTGACAAGACTGGTCACGTTATCACCGTTCCCCTTATCACTGATGCGACTGGTAAGAAATTTGGTAAATCAGAAGGAAACGCAGTCTGGCTCAATCCTGAAAAGACTTCTCCATACGAAATGTACCAATTCTGGATGAACGTGATGGATGCTGACGCTGTTCGCTTCTTGAAAATCTTTACTTTCTTATCACTTGATGAGATTGAAGACATCCGCAAACAATTTGAAGCAGCTCCACACGAACGCTTGGCTCAAAAAGTCTTGGCTCGTGAAGTCGTCACACTTGTTCACGGAGAAGAAGCTTACAAAGAAGCCCTCAACATCACTGAGCAACTCTTTGCAGGAAACATCAAAAACCTTTCTGTTAAAGAACTCAAACAAGGACTTCGTGGAGTGCCAAACTACCAAGTTCAAGCAGATGAAAACCACAATATCGTAGAACTTCTCGTGTCATCTGGTGTAGTTAACTCAAAACGCCAAGCCCGTGAAGACGTCCAAAACGGAGCTATTTACGTCAACGGCGACCGTATCCAAGACCTTGACTATGTCTTGAGTGATGCAGATAAGTTAGAAAACGAACTGACTGTTATCCGCCGTGGTAAGAAGAAATACTTTGTTCTAACATACTAAAAAACAGACTGGAGGCATTTGCTATCCAGTCCTTTTTTTGCTAGACTTAAACTATGAATACAAACCTCAAACCCAAACTCCAGCGCTTTGCTTCTGCTAGCGCCTTTGCCTGTCCTATCTGTCAAGAAAATCTGACCTTGGTAGAGTCCAGTCTCAAGTGTTGCAATCGTCATTCTTTTGATCTGGCAAAATTCGGCTATGTCAATCTGGCACCTCAAATCAAGCAATCTGCCAACTACGACAAGGAAAACTTCCAAAATCGCCAGCAAATACTTGAGGCTGGCTTTTATCAGGCTATTTTAGAAACCATCTCGGACTTACTAGCAACGAATCCATCCGCAAAAACTGTCTTGGATATCGGCTGTGGTGAAGGCTTTTACTCTCGCAAACTTCAAGAAAGTCACTCTGATAAAGCCTTCTATGCCTTTGACATTTCAAAAGACTCGGTCCAAATCGCGGCCAAGAGCGAAACCAACTGGGCAGTCAACTGGTTTGTCGGCGACCTGGCTCGCCTTCCTATAAAAGACGCCAGCATGGATGTGCTGCTTGATATCTTCTCGCCTGCCAACTATGGAGAATTTCGCCGTGTTTTATCCCAAAACGGCATCTTGATCAAGGTCATCCCAACTGAAAATCACCTCAAGGAAATCCGCCAAATTGTACAGGACCATCTGACAAACAAGGACTATTCCAACTTAGATATTAAGGAACATTTCCAAGAACACTTCAGCATCCAATCTCGTCAGATTGCTTCCTTAACAAAGCCCATCACAGCAGAGCAACGCCAAGCCCTGCTCAGCATGACACCGCTACTCTTTCATGTTGAACAGACCAAGATTGACTGGACTCGGTTGACTGAGATTACCATCGAAGCGGAGATTCTGGTCGGAAAAGCACTGTAAACCAATTTTTGAGATAAGACAAAATCCGCACCCTTGATTAAGGTGCGGATTTGATTTTTGAAAAAAATAGTGAGTCAACTTTTTCTATTTTTGTTTTAAACCAATTTCTCCCACTTGAGATTTTCTTTACTAACTGCATCTTGAATGGCGTTTGAAAACTCCCCTTTGATTTCCACATCAATTTGATTATTAACGGAATCAATCTCTTCCTTCGTCTTTGTACCTATTTCCTTCACTTCTTTGTCAAATCCCTCAATAATCCGAGCTGTAGCCCGTTTTTTAGCCGGAACATACAAGGTTCTGATAAGTGCTCTTTCTAATTTCTTCTCAATTTCGCTATAGGCTTCAAAAGAGCGTAACTGATCCATCCCCCAGTCATAAGCCCCGTGCATGGCACCCTCTACTTCTCTCACGCCTGGAATATTCTCCCGAGCAAAATCATTGATACCAGAAATCCCATTACCGATGTTGTCCATTGTGTCTGAAGCAAAGTCATAAATTCCAGTTCCAACATCTTCAAATAAACCCATCCGTTTCCCTCCTATTTGTCATCTGACTGACATGCTCTTAGTTCACTAGAAAGTTGTTCAACGATCGCCTCTTGCTTTCGACACTTTTTCTTATAGCTATCTTCTAAGTCGTCATACTTTCTTTCTAGTTCGTATTTCCGAGTTTTAAACTCCTCTTCATTCACCATCCTATATAGGCGAATAGTCTCCACTGCAGCATTCAGCATATCCTCAGTCGCATCCGGCATTTTTGAATATGCTGATAAAACAATAGAATGCTTTTCGTCAAATTTTTGGTCTAAACCTCTATAAAAATCTCCCAAAAAATTCCACTTAGTGTCCAACTCATTCTTTGACTGTCGATACTCATCGTCTATCTTGTAGAGTTCTTCTTGAGCATCCACTAATTTAGATCTAATCTTACTCCACTTATCCATGGGCAATTAATCCTTGTAATTCTGTATCTTTCTGAACGGTTTGTTCAATTCCCGACTTTATTTTTGTCTCCAAGTTTGCAAATGAAGTAGCTACTGTCTTCGCGGTCTTTTTAACAGTTCGACAATGACTATCTACCGCCTCAACAATAGTTCCATAGTTGATATTACATTCATTGTAAGTCTCTCTGACTTCATCAGAAGATAGAAGAAAACCGAATGGTACATCTCCGAGGCTTTTATACACAGTCAGAGCTTTATCGACTGCACTCGTCTCTTTAGCACCAATCAAATCAACCGTTGCACCGGAAATAGTCGACAATCCGCTAGCAACAACCAGCGCCTGCTCTGAGTCTAGTGCGATGAGTTCTGCCTTGGACAAGCCATTTGGAGAAGCCGTACCGATATCATTGACTTTAAAGCGTTCTTTCTTAGTCTGAACACTTTTTAAGCCTTGATCTGTATTTCTTTTAATATCGTCCATCGCAATCGTATACTTGATATCACCAGCGACTGCCCGCAAATCTCCCATCATGTGACCACCTGAATGGGGGATGACATACTCTTTACCGACATATACTCCACCAACCCGATCAGATATATTATTCAGTGGATCTTGCTGTGTCGTAATGCGTGTGATATTTCCTGTAAAACTAGTCTTGTCACTCTCTATTGCTGCAATATTTTTAGCAGAAAAAATGCTCAGGCTAGCAGGAATATAGAGAGGCGCTGCATTGTAGACAATAGTTTTCGGAGCGTTGTATTTCAGAGCAACACGCTGAGCAACATTTCCTCCCAAGGAGTGCCCTGTCAAGATGACATCTTCAGGACTCAAGCCCTCGTCTTTCAGAACTTTTTCGTAAAACTGATAGGCTGGCCCGTAATGATGGCCCATCCCAAAGGCAATACCAAATCCATCTGCCATGATCACGTCGTTTACTAAGTCACTATTAGGGTTGGTTCCTGTAAAAGCAATGATGGTTTTTCCACTTGGCTTATCTTTAAAGGCAACCCCGCTCGTCCCTGTCGCAGAATCACGAAAACTGGATAGATACTGAAAATTCTCGGGCATTATTGCATTCTCAGTTTTATCATACTCTTTAATTACATTATCATCAGTCGCTCCCTTAATTCTTGCTTTTTCAAATTCATAGGACAGTTCCGCTGCATCAAGTGTTGGATTAGTCCCATCTAGCACTGTCGGCTCATCGTACGCCATTTGTTTTACCTCCACTGATAATCTCCGCATGAGAGTTATGCCCATCTTTAATCTCAAAAGTATAACTATATGCCTTATTTTCAACAGTCCCAGACATGATATAAAAAATCATTTTTAATTCTTTATCCTGCTCTACTCTCATATAGCTATTTACTATTGAATCTGTGATCGTGTAGTCAATATCTGCGCTCCCCGTTTCAATGCTATAACCTTTCCCTCCCATTTTTAACCTTGATAAGATGTCTTTATTAATCGTGAATTCTTGGAGCAATAGTTTAGGATTCCTTATCGTTACATTTGCCTGAGGATCAGTCAATTGAATCATTCCATCCTTATAAATCACCCCTCCTTCATATACTTTTTCTACAGTCGGAGATTTTGTTCCATTCGATGTTATCTTCTCACTAACAATAGTTCCTATTATCTGTTTAGTTTCTCCATCTCCTACCAATTTTACAGATTGGAACAAATAACCTTCCCCCTCTTTATAATCATAAAGATCATCACTTTGAATCCGAAATCCACCCGGAAACTTTTCAAACAGGTCTTCCAGGTTCTCTGTCGGATAGACCTTGCTGAGCTCAGCGGCCTTCCCTTCAATAAATTGTCGACTACTCTTCCCACTACATCCAGCTAACATCATCATTCCAAGCCCTCCTAATAACATCATCATTGCAATTTTTTTAAACATGGATTGCTCCCCCTTCTCAGAATCCAAGATAGTAACTTTATTATACCAGTTTTAAGGTTCTGATTCAATCTAAGCGCCAATCAAATGATTCAAATGATGGTTTTTCCACTTGTCTCATCTTTAAAGGCAACCCCACTCGTCCCTGTCTCAGGATCACGAAAACTGGATAGATATGTGAAATTCAGGGGCTTAATTTTATATTCTTCTTCGAAATATAGACTATCAACATCTTCATTAGTCGCACCATTAATTCTGGCCTTTTCGAATTCGTAGGACAAATCCGAAGCATCAAGTGTTGGATTAGTCCCGTCTAACACTGTATAAAGTTCATTAGCCATTTACTTTACCCCCCACTGATAATCTCCGCATGTGTATTTTGCCCATCTTGAATTTCTAAAGTATAGCTATAGGTCTTATTTTCAACAGTACCAGACATGATATAAATTACCATCTTTAATTCTTTATCCTGCTCTACTCCCATGTAGGTATTTAAAATTGGATCTGTTAAAATGTAGTCAATATCTGCGCTCCCAGTTTCAACACTATAACCTTTTCCTCCCATTTTTAATTTCGACAGAGTATTTCTATTGATTGTAAATTCTTGGAGCAATAGTTTAGGATTCTTTATCGTTACATTTGCCTGAGGATCCATCAATTGAATCATTCCATCTTTATAAACCACTCCACCTTCATAGAGTACATCTTCCTTTCGTTTTTTATTCTTATCTATGCTGACTTTTTTCTCCTTAAAAATTCCTCTAACCACTTTATTCTCAGCATCACCCTTTAGTTCAATAGATTGATAAAAATAACCTTCCCCTTCTTTATAATCATAAATATCGTCGCTAAAAATACCAAACCCATCCGGAAACTTGTCAAACAAATCTTCCAGATTCTCTGTCGGATAGACCTTGCTGAGCTCAGCGGCTTTCCCTTCAATAAATCTTCGGCTACTCTTTAGACTACAGCCAGCTAGAGTCAAGGCAACAGCCCCAACTAACAAAACTACCAACCCTTGTTTTTTAAACATATATTTTCCTCTTTTCATGGGACAAATCCGAAGCATCCAGTGTTGGATTCGTCCCATCTAGAACTGTATATTCTTTATAATCGCTCATTACTAATCCTTTTCTAGTTTCCCAACAATACCTTCTGCATGATAAAGATTATCATTTCTAAAAATGATGGAATATCCATAACTTTTACCTGATATTGTTGGTTCAAAAATATTGATACCCATATTAATTTGAGCATCATTCTCTAAGCCCAAATAAGTATTGACTTGTTCATTTTTAAGTTTATAGGTGATGCTGGCAGAACCCGTCTCAGAACTATAGCCTTTCCGAACTACTTCTAGACTTTTTAAACTCGACCTTGAAATAAGAAAATCTTGCATTAAAAGACGGGAATGTTTTAAGTCACCTTTCTCTTTATTTTTTGAAGAATTTCCCTCTGATAAATGTAGACTTCCATCTTTGTAGTAGACATGTCCTTGATATAAAATTTCTTCTTCAATTTTCCCATCTGAATTTTCAAATGAGCTTTCTTTGGTAATTTCTCCTTTTATTTCTTTAGTCTCAGAAATGCCATTTAAAACTAGCTGATAACTAATTGAAGGAGAGTCTTCACTATCCTCACTAATATCTGTTATACGAATCTGAAATCCGTCTGGAAACTTTTCAAACAAGTCTTCCAGGTTCTCCGTCGGATAGACCTTGCTTAACTCTGAGGCCTTTCCTTCGATAAATCTTCGGCTACTTTTGGTAAAGCAACCAGTTAGTGTCAATAATGCTACTCCCAAAAGTACTGCTATCAGCGCTATTTTTTTTCTCATAAACTCCTCCATCAATCATTATAAAGTTTATATTTCTTTTCCTTGTAACCACTAAATAATTCCGAATGAGAATTATGCCCATCTTTGATATCTAAAGTATAGCTATAAGCCTTATTTTCAACAGTCCCAGACATGATATAAAAAATCATTTTTAATTCTTTATCCTGCTCAACTCTCATGTAGTTGTTTAAAATTGGATCAGTGAGAGTATATACAATATCTGCGCTCCCAGTTTCAAAACTATAGCTTTTTCTCCCCATTTTTAGTTTCGACAAAGTATTTCTATTGATTGTAAATTCTTGGAGCAATAGTTTAGGATTCCTTATCGTTACATTTGCCTGAGGATCCATCAATTGAATCCTTCCATCTTTATAAACAACTCCACCTTCATAGAGTACTTCTGTATGTCTTTTATTATCATTATCAAAAGTTACTTTCTCCCATAAAATAGTTCCAATAATTTTTCGAGCCTCGATATCTCCATTTAACTTTACAGATTGGAACATATAACCCTCCTCTTTATAATCGTAAAGGTCTTCACTCCAAATACTAAACCCTCCTGGAAACTTTTCAAACAAGTCTTCCAGATTCTCCGTCGGGTAGACCTTGCTAAGCTCAGCGGCTTTCCCTTCAATAAATCTTCGACTACTTTTTGTAAAGCAACCAGTTAGTGACAATACTGCCACTCCTAAAAGTACTGCTGTCAGCGCTCGTTTTTTCATCATAAATTCCTCTCTTCTTTATCCGATTCAGTCTAATTAACAATAGTATACCTGTTTTTCCTCTGTTGTGCTAGCGTTTTACCGGTATGGAGGCTCTTCTATTAAAGTCCCTACTTTTTTCTATCAAAAAAACGCACCTTTTTAAGATGCGTTTTGTTCTATAGTCTCGTGTAAAGAATCTTAGTTCAAGTGCCAGATGTCTTCGTTGTACTGAGCGATTGTACGGTCAGATGAGAAGAATCCTGCTTTAGAAA
>ERZ772973.722-NODE-722-length-14066-cov-20.8406_pt1 | contig 14066 bp, 10 predicted proteins | sample MGYA00580672_ERZ772973 | MGnify/ENA primary metagenome ERZ772973 (study PRJEB29015, sample SAMEA2737938) | human oral metagenome | biome: human oral; feature: human-associated habitat; material: dental | place: China | collected 2152 ... | reverse complement strand
TGCTGGTCTTTGATAGCCTGCGCCAGCAGGAAAAGCGCTTGCGGCAGATGGAGCTACAAATGGGAGACTTGTCAGGGGAAGAATTGACAACACTTATGACCCAGTATGACCAGCTGTCAGAGGATTTTCGTCAGAAGGGTGGTTTTACCTACGAGGCCGATATTCGAGCTATTTTGAATGGTTTCAAGTTTGACCAGTCCATGTGGCAGATGAAGATTTCGGAGCTTTCGGGCGGGCAGAATACCCGTTTGGCTCTGGCTAAGATGCTTTTGGAAAAACCAGAGTTGCTGGTACTGGACGAGCCGACCAACCACTTGGATATCGAGACCATTGCCTGGCTGGAGAATTATTTGGTAAATTATAAAGGCGCCCTCATCATCGTCAGCCATGACCGCTATTTCCTAGACAAGGTTGCGACCATCACGCTGGATTTGACTAAACATTCCTTGGATCGCTATGTGGGCAATTACTCTAGCTTTGTGGTCCAAAAGGAGCAGAAGCTGGCCACTGAAGCCAAGAACTACGAAAAGCAACAGAAAGAAATCGCTGCGCTGGAGGATTTTGTCAATCGCAATCTGGTTCGGGCTTCTACAACCAAGCGGGCTCAGTCCCGTCGTAAGCAGCTGGAAAAGATGGAGCGTTTGGACAGGCCGGAGACCGGCAGTCGATCGGCTAATATGACATTCAAATCTGATAAAGTTTCGGGCAATGTTGTGCTGACCTTGGAAGATGCAGCTATTGGCTACGGTGAGGAAGTCCTGTCGGAGCCGATTAACCTTGACATTCGCAAGTTTAATGCGGTAGCTATTGTCGGGCCAAATGGGATTGGAAAGACGACCTTGATTAAATCACTAATCGGGCAAGTGCCCTTCATCAGAGGCAAGGAGCAGCTGGGGGCTAATGTGGAAGTGGGCTACTATGACCAAACCCAGAGCAAACTGACTGCCAGCAATACGGTTCTTGATGAGCTATGGAATGACTTCAAGCTGACGCCAGAGGTCGAAATTCGCAATCGCTTAGGCGCTTTCCTCTTTTCGGGAGACGATGTCAAGAAGTCTGTCGGCATGCTATCAGGTGGAGAGCGGGCGCGGCTGCTTCTAGCCAAGCTGTCTATGGAAAACAACAACTTCCTCATTCTGGACGAGCCGACCAACCACCTGGACATTGACAGCAAGGAAGTGCTGGAAAATGCCCTGATTGACTTTGACGGCACCCTGCTCTTTGTTAGCCATGACCGTTACTTTATCAATCGCGTGGCCACACAGATTATTGAGCTCTCTGAGACAGGCTCCACCCTTTATCTGGGTGATTATGACTACTATCTGGAGAAAAAGGCAGAGCAGGAAGCCGTGCGTGAGGAGACGGAGCAGACCAGTCCTGACAAGCCTGCCCCTGCCAATGATTACCAGCTTCAAAAGGAAAACCAGAAAGAACAGCGCCGTCTGGCCCGTCGCCTAGAACAACTGGAAGCGCAAATCGAGGACTTGGACAGCCAGATCAGTCAGCTTCAGGAAGCCATGCAGGCTACCAATGACGCTACTGAACTAATGGAGAGCCAGCAGCAAATCGACCAGCTGACCGCCAAACAAGAAGAAGCCATGCTAGAATGGGAAGAACTGGCAGAGAAGGTGTAGTTTTCTAATTTGCGTAAGGAGAACATGATGGCGACTGAAAATGATTGGTTTATGAAGCAGATTAAAGGTGTAGCCGACATGATTGGTACAACTTTGCGCCTACAGATTCAGAATTTAGATTTGGGGCAGTATGAGGATGAGGAAGGAAGACTCATCAACGGGGCTCGCTATCTTCAGCAAGTCTTACAAGAGCAGCGCTTTGAAGAGGCCATTTCTTTTGTTGAAGAGCAGATGAAACGCCTACCTCTTCATCAGTATGATTTATTGGTTGATTGGCTGATTTCCTACTTAAGACAATTAGATTTTTCCGTGAAAGAAGATCAAGGATTCGACGAAGGGTACTTGCAAGAGTTAGAAAGGTACTTAAAGGAATTTAAGTGGTAAACAAATGGAAAATTTAGGCAAAGTTTTTCGCGATTTTCGTTTAAATGGACATTATTCTTTGAAGGAAGCAGCCGGTCAGGTTTGCTCGACTTCTCAGCTGTCTCGTTTTGAGTTGGGTGAGTCGGATATGACTCTCTCGAAATTTTTAAATCTCTTGGATAATATTCATGTGACTCTTGAAAATTTTATGGACAAGGCTCGGAATTTCCAGCAGCATGAGCACGTGGCCATGATGGGTCAAATTATCCCTCTTTACTACTCAAATGACATCAAGGGATTTCAAGACTTGCAAGCGGAGCAGTTGGAAAAGGCCAAGGCCAGCAACGCGCCTCTTTACTATGAACTGAATTGGATTTTGCTGCAGGGCTTGATTTGTCAGCGAGACAGGCAGTTTTGTATGAGGCAAGAGGATTTAGATAAGGTGGCCGATTATCTCTTTCAAGTGGAAGACTGGACCATGTACGAGCTTATCCTCTTTGGAAATCTCTATAGCTTCTATGATGTGGACTATGTCTACCGTCTGGGCAAGGAAGTCATGGAGCGGGAGGACTACTACAAAGAAATTGGTCGCCATAAGAAACTAGTCTTGATTTTAGCGCTCAATTGTTACCAGCATTGTTTGGAAAGTTGTTTTTTTGATAAGGCTAGTTATTTTGAGGCTTACGTAGAGAAAATCATTGGCAAGGGCATCAAACTCTATGAACGCAATGTCTTCCTCTATCTCAAGGGGTTTGCGGCTTATCAGAAGGGAGAGAAGAAGCAGGGAATCAAGCAAATGCAGGAAGCCATGCATATCTTTGAAGTGCTGAAACTACCTGAGCAAGTCGACTATTATCAAGAGCATTTCGATAAGTTTATAAAAGTATGATTTCCCAAATATGGGAAAAATAAAGGACCTCCCTCCATTCCTGATACAATAGTTTCAGAAATGGAAGGAGGTATTTTTATGAATCGAAACGCAGCGCAGCTGATTACACGAGCTGCTATTAATAAAATTGGGAATATGCTTTATGACTATGGAAATAGCATCTGGCTTGCTTCTTTGGGAGCATTGGGTCAGACGGTCTTGGGCATTTACCAGATATCAGAGCTAGTCACTTCTATCTTATTCAATCCTTTTGGGGGAGCTATTACGGACCGCTTTTCCAGACGTAAGGTTTTGATGGTGGCGGACTTGGTTTGTGCTGGTCTTTGTCTGCTGATTTCTTTTATTTCTAGTGACCAGCTCATGATTGGAGCGCTGATTTTTGCTAATGTGGTTCAGGCTATAGCCTTTGCCTTTTCTCGGCCAGCTAATAAATCCTACATTACAGAGATTGTAGACAAGGAAGACATCGTGGCCTACAATTCTCATCTGGAATTGGCCTTGCAGGTTATCAGTGTCTCAGCTCCAGTTTTGTCTTTTATCGTGATGCAGTATGCAAATCTGCGCGTGACTCTTCAGCTGGATGCTCTTAGCTTCTTTCTGGCTTTTGCCTTGGTTTACTTTCTGCCTAATCATGAGCCAAGCAAGCAGAAGTCTCCCATCAATCTTGGCAATATCCTGAGAGATATCAAGGAAGGTTTAGTTTATATCCGTCAGCAAAAAGAAATTTTCTTTCTGCTCTTGGTAGCATCTGCAGTAAACTTCTTCTTTGCGTCCTTTAATTACCTATTGCCTTTTACCAATCAGCTTTACGGTAAGACCGGCTCTTATGCGACCATTCTGAGTTTGGGCGCTATCGGATCGATTATCGGAGCTATTTTAGCTAGCAAGGTCAAGGCCAGTATGGGCAACTTACTTGTAGCCCTGCTATTGACTGGTGTCGGGGTAGCAGTCATGGGCCTCTCTGCCTTGCTACCAGTTCATCCCTATTTTTCTTATTCTGGTAATCTTATCTGCGAGCTCTTTATGACTGTGTTCAACATTCATTTCTTCAGCCAGGTTCAGACCAAGGTGGATAAGCAGTATCTAGGCCGCGTTTTCTCAACGATTTACACGCTGGCAATTCTTTTTATGCCTCCTGCGACTTTTCTGATGACTGTTCTGCCGAGTGTCCACATCCTTTCCTTTCTTCTGATTGGTCTGGGGGTAATAGGACTGGCTTTGATTTCCTATCTTTATCAAAAGAGAATGCAAAGAGACTAGGTTGGAGTGATTTCCAACCTAGTTTAATGTTTTGTCTTGCAAATCTTCAGCTGAGAATTTTTAAATTCATTACTAGCCTAATTTGGCTTAGAACTTTATTTCCAATCTACCAGCTCAAATCGGCTGATAGATTAGGAGTGCTAGAGATTTGGATAGCTGGTAGAAAAAATTTTTTCATTGGAATGTACATATAATCATTGTTCCTTGCTAGTAAAAGTAGTATGATGGGGTATAAGCAAAATTAATGGAGTGAGGAATGAAAGATTTTCATTTTGATGCAATTTCAGCATTTGAAAACTATAAAATCGAGGAGGTCAAGGACGGCCATGTTTTAGTAACGACAGAGGTCGTCCCCTCTTCGTTGAATTACTATGGCAATGCGCATGGAGGCTACCTATTTACCTTGTGCGATCAGATTAGTGGTTTGGTCATCATTTCCCAAGGAGCTGATGCCGTGACCCTACAATCCTCCATTAACTATCTCAAAGCGGCTAAGCTTGGCGATATCCTAAGCATTAAGGGAAAATGTGTCCATGCCGGCCGAACGACTAGAGTGGTGGATGTGGATATTACCAATCAAGACGGGAGAAATGTGTGTAAGGCGACCTTTACAATGTTTATCACTAGCGAAAGGGGAGAAAATGCGCAAGTTAGAATATAAGCATTATCTTTTTGACTTTTATGGAACCCTGGTGGATATCAGGACTGCCGAAGATGATCCGACTTTATGGTTGTATCTTTCCCACATCTATGCAGCTTATGGAGCAGATTATCAGCCAGAAGACTTGAAAAAGAAATATGGACAATTGGTAGTAGAGCAAGAAAGCAAGATAGCGCAAGAGAAAGGCGTGGCCTATCCCGAGGTTGATTTGGTGGCGGTTTTCATTCAGCTTTTGCAGGAAGCTCCAACTAAGCATGAAACCCAGACTCCGCTTCCAGATGTGCAGGCTTGGGGAGAGCAGCTGGCCGTGACTTTTCGGAGTTTGTCCCGTCGTCAGCTCTATGCTTATCCGAACACCCTCAAAGTTTTAAAGGCCATTAAGGACTAGGGAGGCGATATTATATTGCTATCCAATGCTCAAAGAGCTTTTACAATGCCAGAAATTGAATTGACGGGTTGTGCTCCCTATCTGGATAAAATTTATATTTCTTCTGATTATCAGATTAAAAAACCACAAGCAGAATGGCTAGAGCTTGTGTTGAAGGAGAATCAGCTCAATCCAGAAGATACGGTTATGGTTGGCAATGATTTTTCTACGGATATGGCTATTGCTCAAGCTGTTGGGATTGATGGAGTCTTGCTGAACACATTCCCATACTCGGATGCAGAGATAAACAAGCTCAATAAAATGCAGACCAGAGTCATTACGGATATAGAAGAACTGCTGGAAAATAGGAAGTAAAAGATGCCTTGGAGGTCTTCAAATGGTTTATTCACAGCCAAAACTGTGGATAACTCAGAGAAACATTACGATTTGATGAAAAATTGTGGATAACCTTTATTAATTTGCTTGCTTATGATATAATAGCCCATATAAATAAAAATAGAAGAGGTATGTGAAATGTCACGTAAACCATTTATTGCCGGTAACTGGAAAATGAACAAAAATCCAGAAGAAGCAAAAGCATTCGTTGAAGCCGTAGCATCAAAACTTCCTTCATCAGACCTTGTTGAAGCGGGTATCGCAGCTCCAGCTCTTGACTTGACAACTGTTCTTGCTGCTGCAAAAGGTTCAAATCTTAAAGTTGCTGCTCAAAACTGCTACTTTGAAAATGCGGGTGCTTTCACTGGTGAAACTAGCCCACAAGTTTTGAAAGAAATCGGTACAGACTACGTTGTTATCGGTCACTCAGAACGCCGTGACTACTTCCATGAAACTAACGAAGATATCAACAAAAAAGCAAAAGCAATTTTTGCAAACGGTATGCTTCCAATCATCTGTTGTGGTGAAAGCCTTGAAACTTATGAAGCTGGTAAAGCAGCTGAATTCGTAGGCGCTCAAGTATCTGCTGCTTTGGCTGGCTTGACAGCTGAACAAGTTGCTGCATCAGTTATCGCTTATGAGCCAATCTGGGCTATCGGTACTGGTAAATCAGCTTCACAAGACGACGCACAAAAAATGTGTAAAGTTGTACGTGACGTTGTAGCTGCTGACTTTGGTCAAGAAGTTGCTGACAAAGTTCGTGTTCAATACGGTGGTTCAGTTAAACCTGAAAACGTTGCTTCATACATGGCTTGTCCAGACGTTGACGGTGCCCTTGTTGGTGGAGCGTCACTTGAAGCTGAAAGCTTCCTAGCTCTTCTTGATTTTGTTAAATAAGAATAACAATAAATGGCTTGTTGCCCTAAAGGTGGCAAGCTTTTTAAAAGTTTGGAGAAAAAAGGTGAAATCAAAGGAACTTATCTATTTAGCCAGCACTGCCATATTGCTAGCAGCAACGGCTAACGTGGTACAGGCAGAGGAAAATACGCCGACAACCACAGACCCTGAAGTAGCTAAAGCAGAACTTCAAGTAAAAAATGATCATCAACCTCAGCAGGGAGCCTTACCAGAAGCGGTGTCTACTGACCGTCAAGTCAAACAAGAAAGCTCGGTCGCAAAAGATGAAACTAGTCCAGTATACAAGGCACCAGAAAATCTGGCACCTGCTGCTAGTCTGGTCAAGGAGAATGTACCAGAAAATAAAGCAAGTGAACAAGCAAAATCAGCTGCTTCTTCTGAAGAGATTCAGAATCCAGTAAAGGCTGAGCAAACTTCCCCAGCGATCAGCGCCAGTCCTGCATCCAAAAAAGGCAGCACTTCTTTTTATAATGCGGCTTCTTCAGCAGGACAAACAGCGCGTGGCAATTCAGAAGCAGAAATCAAGGGCTCTACCTTTGTGGATGTGAGTAGTCATAACGGCCATATCAGCGTAGAAGACTATCGCCAATTAGCATCCAAAGGTGTCGGCGGTGTCGTTGTCAAGCTGACAGAAGGAACCCACTATACTAATCCTTTTGCTGAGTCTCAGGTTCGGAATGCGCAAGCAGCTGGTTTGCAAGTATCAACCTATGCCTTCTCGCATTATACGAGTGATGCAGAAGCGAGAGCAGAGGCCCGTTACTATGCTGCTTTTGCTAATAAACTGTCTTTGCCTAAAAATACAGTCATGGTCAATGATATGGAAGACCCTAAAATGCAAACGGGGATCAACCAGCATACTCAGGCTTGGGCAGATGAAATGCGCAAGCAGGGATATGCAAATCTGATGTATTACACAAGTGCTAGCTGGGTTGACCAGAACAACCTACGCCACAAAGGTTCAATCAATACATCTCTCTTTGGCCTTGATAATTTTTGGATTGCTCAGTATCCAGCACCTAAGCTAAGTGCAAATGATGCTAAAAATTTGAAATATAATAGCAGAGCAGGAGCTTGGCAATTTACTTCTCAAGCGCAGCTGCTTTCTGGTAAACATGTTTTCGACCAAAGTATTGACTACTCTGGTAGATTTACAGCTAGAGCTACTTTGGTTAAACAACCGCTGACAGGTAAGATTAGTATTCAAAATAATAATCCAAAAACTGGCACATTTGATGTCGTTGTTTCCGAAGTTTCCGCACCGCATGGAGTTCAGGAAGTTAAACTTCCGACTTGGTCCAGTGAGCGTGGGCAAGATGATATTGTTTGGTACACTGCAACGAAGCAAGCCAACGGAACTTATAAGCTGACAGTTAATGCTGCCAATCATAAAGGTTCTACGGGCGAATACAATGTTCACTTGTATTACGTTCAAGGTGACGGCATGTTGGTCGGTGTCGGTGGCACAACAACTAAGGTTAGTCTTGCTTCAGTTGTGAAACCAGAAGGCAAGCTGACTATTGCCAACAACGATCCTAAGACCGGTACTTTCGACGTGATCGTGTCCGAAGTTTCTAGCCCGCAAGGGGTTCGTGAAGTCTTGCTTCCAACTTGGTCCAATGATCAAGGTCAGGATGACATCATCTGGCACAAGGCACAGAAACAGTCAGATGGTACTTATAAATTTACTGTCCGTTCCAGCGAGCATAAGAATTCTGTTGGTGACTACAGTGTCCACTTGTACTATATCCAAAACGACGGCAAGATGGTCGGCGTTGGTGGTACAACGACTAAGGTTTCAGTTGCTAAGCCAGAAGGCAAGCTGACTATTGCCAACAACGATCCCAAGACTGGTACATTCGACGTGATCGTATCCGAGGTTTCTAGCCCACAAGGCGTTCGTGAAGTCTTACTTCCAACTTGGTCAAATGAGAATGGTCAGGATGATTTGATTTGGCACAAGGCACAGAAACAGTCAGACGGTACATATAAATTCACGGTTCGTGCTAGCGAACACAAGAACTCTGTCGGCGACTACAGTGTCCACTTGTACTATATTCAAAATGACGGCAAGTTGGTTGGCGTTGTTGGTACAACGACTAAGGTTTCCGTTGCTAAACCAGAAGGCAAGCTGACTATTGCCAACAACAATCCAAAGACCGGTACATTCGATGTGATCGTGTCTGAAGTTTCTAGCCCGCAAGGCGTTCGTGAAGTCTTGCTTCCAACTTGGTCAAATGATCAAGGTCAGGACGACATCATCTGGCACAAGGCACAGAAACAGTCAGACGGTACATATAAATTCACGGTTCGTGCTAGCGAACACAAGAACTCTGTCGGCGACTACAGTGTCCACTTGTACTATATTCAAAATGACGGCAAGTTGGTTGGCGTTGTTGGTACAACGACTAAGGTTTCCGTTGCTAAACCAGAAGGCAAGCTGACTATTGCCAACAACAATCCAAAGACCGGTACATTCGATGTGATCGTGTCTGAAGTTTCTAGCCCGCAAGGCGTTCGTGAAGTCTTGCTTCCGACTTGGTCAAATGATCAAGGTCAGGATGATTTGATTTGGCACAAGGCACAAAAACAGTCAGACGGTACTTATAAATTTACTGTCCGTGCTAGCGAGCATAAGAATTCTGTTGGCGACTACAGTGTTCATTTATATTACGTTCAAGGTGACGGTAAGTTGGTCGGCGTCGGTGGTACAACAACCAAGGTGTCCATTGCGACAGGGGAGAAACCACAAGGAAAAATCAGTATCCAAAATAAAAACAATGAAACTGGTGAATTTGATATCGTCGTTTCTGGCGTTGTAGCTCCAGAAGGTGTCAAAACTGTCTATTTGCCAACTTGGTCCAGTCAAAATGGACAAGATGATATTCAGTGGTATGCGGCGGAACGCCAAGCTGATGGTACTTATCGCAAGCATGTTTATGCAAGAGATCATAAAAATAGCCAAGGCGAGTACAATGTTCACCTATATTACTTGAATAATCGTAATCAGCTGCAAGGGGCTGGTGGAGAGAAGACCACGATTTCTATTAAGCATCCACAATCGCCTAGCAGTCAGCGTGATCGTGTTCTTGCAGCAGCAGCAGCGATGGTTGGCGTCAAGGGAGGCAGTGCCGAGCACCACCGTCTGGTCAATGACTATAATAGCGTTAGACCGTTACCGGTTGGTTATGCTGTGAAGAATTCAGATGACTGGTGCGATATTTTCACGACAGTTATTTTCCAAAGAGAAGGCTTGAGCGATCTTATCGGTCGCGAATGCGGTGTTGAGCGCCATATTCACATCTTTAAACGTTTAGGTATCTGGAATGAAGATGGTAATTCTACACCTAAAGCCGGCGATATTATCACCTTTAACTGGGATAAAGATACCCAGCAAAACGATGGCTGGGCTGATCATATTGGTATTGTCGAAAAAGTTGAAAATGGTATCATTCATACGATTGAAGGCAACAGCAATAACGAAGTTAAACGCAATACTTACCGTATTGGTCATGGAAATATCCGTGGTTTCGCGTCACCTCGTTATAGATAAACACAAAAAAACCAAGGGAAACCTTGGTTTTTTAACGTCTTAGAATTTTCTTTATGAACTGAAGCAGCTTAAATTTGAGAGGGTTGGGATAGTAGCGGAAAGTCCCCATTTTTCTGACGATAAAGCCGTTGAAGTTCTGTTTAAAGCGCAGAACACCGTCAGAACCGTCGAAAATTCCCATAATACCGAGGAAATTATAAAATGGGATACCTCTCTTGATGCTTTCGGTCATAACGTATTCCTGCAGCAGGGCTGGGGCGTAGAATTTGTTAAACTCAGGATAAGAGCCGCTGAAGAGGTAGGTTGCTTCCTGAGGGGTGTAGATAAAGAGGCTGGCAGCCAGGATCTGGTCTTGGTCGCCGTACTTGTCAATCAGTTCTTGGGCTTCAGCTTTGCGGGTTTCAAAGCTGTCAAACTGGCTGGAAAGCTCTCGCAACTGGTTTTGTTTCTTTTCAGATTGAGGATTCTTTTCCAAGTCCGTTTGTAGCTTTTGAATTTTCTGGCCCAGTTTTTCTTGATCTTTTTGTAAGTTGTAAAGATAGTCCTTGAAGTTGAGACTGGCTGTCATAAAGTCCGCCTGCTGACCAAAGCTATCATAAAAATCTTGATAGTAGTCTAGTGGCTTGTCATCATATTCCCGCCGGTCAGAAGTGGCGGCTGTAATGTCTTTGAAAATACTGAGTTGGTCACGTTCCAGCCTTTTTAGCTTGATACCAAAGGTATTAGCCTTTTTGACAGTCGCCTTACCATTTTTACTGAAGGACTTGAGCAGGTCTTTCTCTGTCAGACCATGTAAGTCTTTGACATAATGCCAATCAGGCTCCCCGCCTGGATAGCCTGTCTGTAGGCCATCAAAGTCAAAGCCTAAATCAGTCAGTTGCTGGATAAGCTCGCCTTTTTCATCAGATGTAGGCTGGCCATTGCTGTCAAAGGTCTGATAAGTCTCGTAGGGCTTGATGATGAGCTCCAGGGCGCCTTGTTTTTTAGCGTAAGCCTGCAAGTCTTGATAGAAGGGAGTCAGGTATTGAGCATCAGTAGAGACAGGGCCGCAGTTGATTTCCATATGGAGACCGCCAGTCATAGGCATACTGTAGAGGACAGCAGACACCACTACCTGTCCCTGCGGATCAGTATAGCCCACATACTGGGTGCTGAAGCCACGCTTGCTCAGCAGCTCTGCCATTTCCACGGTCTGCATAAAAGAGCGTTGGGAGCTAGCTGAGGTATGCTGGATAAATTCTTCTTGGCTGAGAAGTTTAAAAGTCATAGGCTTCCTTTCTTTTAATGCTTGCTGCGCAGTTTCTTTCTGAGAGTGTAGGCTAGATTGGAGAGGTGGTAAAGAGGATTGGTCGGCAAGTTAAACTCACCAGCAAATTCCTCAATGGTCGGATTGAATTTCGATTTAAAGCTGTAGAGACCACCCTTGAGGTCGTTTTCGATTCCGCCCATATTTTGCCAATCAGCTCCACGCTCAAAAGCATGTTTGATCGTTTCGTACCAAGTAATGATGGCTGGCTGGTAACGGCGGTATTCCTCGTCCATTCCGGCATAGATATTTTCAGAGGTTTTGCCGTATTCTAAGACCAAGGTGCCAGACAGGGGAACGACAGTAGCACCTTGGCTGATTTTGTCCTGCAGAAAGTCAATTTCTTCTTGGAGGCGTTTCTGTTCTTGCTGGTTATTCTCAATCTTGCCGGGCTTGGTTTTCTCGGTAAATTTCTCTGCTTCCTTGAGTGTCTTAGTCAGCTGAGCCTGCAAGTCTTCCAATCGTGCCTTTAGATCAATGCTGGATAAGGTGATGTAGGAGTGGTCAGGATAATTATCCAAAAGTTTTTGGTAATAGTCTTTGCCGCGCAGGTGGATGTTTTTTCTGTTTTCCGTTTTCTTCATCAGGGCTGAAAAGTCATCCAGTAATTCTGCTCCGCCAAATTGGATTTGAATGCCTTTGTTACGGGCTGTACGAATAGCCTGACGAGTACTCTTAGAAAGCAAATCCTCGCTGAAATCTTCTTTATGGATATTGGCCTGCAAGCGAGGCTGGATGGTTTCGTCCAGAGACTCAGTCCGTCCGACCCAGATAGCGCCTGCCTGCTGCAACTGTTGAATCAGCTCAACCGTCTCGGCTTTGTCTTGCAATTCGCCACCCATCTTGCTTTCTGCCAGAAAGAGGCTAGGGTCAAACTTGACAAAGAGCGCTTTTTTTTCCTTGGCAAATTTCTTGAGCGACGCCAAAACAAAGGTCAGCAGCTCCTTGTCAGCATAGTCCATGATAGGGCCACGAGGGATATAAAGCATGGTCATCCCCAAGGGAAGTGGTTTGATCAGGATACTGGCTGCAGCAACCAAACGGTCGTTTTTATAGAAGCCCAAGCGTTCATTTCCCCAGTTATCCTTGATTTGAGCCCAAGCTGCGCTCTGCAGAAGATTGGCCTGGGTATGAGCCGTGACAAAATCGTCGTGTTCTTGAGCTGAAATTCCAATTTTGTAGCTAAACATTATTTTAAAACCCACTCTCTAATAGCGTGTGCTACGCCGGATTCGTCGTTCGACTTGGTGATATATTTGGCGATTTTCTTGAGTTCTTCTCTGCCGTTTTCCATGACAACAGGAGATCCAACGGCTTCCAGCATGGCGCGGTCGTTTTCTTCATCACCGATAGCCATGGTCTGCTCCTTGCTCAAGCCCAGTTTTTCAGCCAGATGAAGGATAGCAGCCCCCTTATTGACAGTCTTTTTGACAATTTCTAGATAGAAAGGAGCTGATTTAACCAGTGTATATTTTTCGGCCAATTCTGGTGGAAGCTTGGCAATGGCTGCATCCAAGATTTCCGGCTCATCAATATACATGCACTTAACGATTTCTTTATTGGCCATTTCCTCAGGTGTGCGGTAGAAGATAGGCATGCTGACCAGATTGGACTCGTAAACAGTATACTTGCCGATATTGCGATTGGCTGTATAAATGCCGTCCTTGGTGATGGCATGCATGTGGACACCTAATTTTCGCCCAAGCAGTTCGATATCCAGATAGTCGTCATAGGTCAGTGTCTCTTTGATTAATTCTTGACCTGTGACAGTATCCTGCACCAGTCCACCGTTGAAGGTCACGACATAGTTGTCTGGCTTATTGAGCTCTAGCTCTTCTAGGAGTTTTTGAACTCCAGCAATAGGACGGCCGGTTGCAATGACGATCTTGATGCCAGCAGCCTTGGCATCCTGAACAGCGCTGAAGACTTCAGGCGTGATTTCTTTTTGGTTGTTTAAGAGAGTACCGTCAATGTCAACGGCAACTAATTTGATAGACATATTATTCTCCGTAGGTAAATTGGTCGTTTTTGATATAGTGCATAAAGGTCTGGTTTTTCTCGCTGAAAAGTCCAGTCTCTGCCAGCATTTCCTTAGGGAAGTAAAAGCGATTATCGCCCTGTCTGGTCCCAGCTAGCGAATAGACGATAGGAGACAGGCTAGACAGTTCTGCTAAGCTACCATCTTTTTGCAGGATTTCAATCTGGGTCCGAGGTTTTTCAACGTCAGGCCGGTAGAAATCATAAGGCAAATCAAAATTACGATGAATAGCAGTATAGTAATCAGGGTCAAAACCAACCTGTCCAACTAGGTCTCGCATGATATCCAAATGCGCTTCGTTCTCCTGAGAGAAGACGATAGACTTGAAGACCTTGCGGTTGATAAAACGCTGAGCTAAGTCAGATAAAATCTTGTCCGGACTCGTCATCCAAACTTGGAAATAGGTATTCATGACACCATCATCCAAGGCCAGATAATCCTGCAGGGTCACTCTGTTTTCAAAGAATGGAATGAGATTGGGAGATGACAGTGCAAAATAATCTTTCTGAGCTGGATAGAGAAACTTGGCCCGCTTGAGCAGATTTTGCAGTAGCACTTCCATAGCTCGGCTAGCCGGGTGGAAATAGACTTGCATGTACATCTGGTAGCGGCTGACTACGTAGTCTTCTACCGCATGCATGCCATTGCGCTTGAAGGCGATGCCGTTTTCTACAGGACAAA
>ERZ772973.720-NODE-720-length-14097-cov-132.071_pt1 | contig 14097 bp, 10 predicted proteins | sample MGYA00580672_ERZ772973 | MGnify/ENA primary metagenome ERZ772973 (study PRJEB29015, sample SAMEA2737938) | human oral metagenome | biome: human oral; feature: human-associated habitat; material: dental | place: China | collected 2152 ... | reverse complement strand
GGCCAGTGTGCCCAGGCTGGTGGAGTCCAGCAGGGCGAGTCCTGCGAGTGTGGCGACGTGTTCCATGGGGTGCCTCGCTCGTTGACCGACTGTTGTCGTACGACTGTATGACGATTCTCATACGATCGTACGGGGGATAGTCTGGTGAGGCAACCGCTATTGAGCGCCCGAGGAGTCGGTGGAAGGAACGATGGTGGAGGGCGCCTGCGAAGGCACGGAGACGGGCAACCACGGAGGGCAGCGTCATGGACCAGGAAACGGACCAGCGATCGGTCCTCAATACCCTGATGTCGCCGGCGGTGAGCATGACCGCTGACGCCACCATCGCGATCATCGCTGAGGAGGGCTTTGACCGGGTCAGTGTTCGCAGCGTGGCCGCCCGGCTCGGTGTCGCCCCGGGCACCGTTCAGTACCGCTCGCCGAGCCGGCGAACTCTGCTGACCGACGCCCTCGTCCGCTCCGGCCAGCGCCAGGCCGGCCGTGTGCTCTCTCATGAGGTCGACCCCGCGCAGCCGGAGACTTTGGTGAGGGCTCTTGCCGAGCTTCTGCCGACCGGGGCCGTGCAGCGCGAGGACGCGGCTGCCTGGGTCGCCTTCGGAGCCGCCGCATCCACCAGGCCCTGGCTGGCCGATCCCTACTGGGAGGCGCTCCAGATCATGCGTACCTGGGTCGAGGGCATTCTGACGGACGCTCGGAAGGCCGGTCGTATGCGCGTGGACCTGTCACCCGCCGAGGGAGCGCGCCTAGTGACCGCCGTCGTCAACGGGCTGACCCTCGACCTGCTCAACGCCCCGCCAACGGAGTCCGACGAGGTGATCGGCCAGCTGCGCTCGGGGCTGGGCCTGATCCTGCGAGGCCTGTGAGACCCGCGGAACCTATGACGGCGTCGTCGGCCGTGAGCGCCAGGTTCAGCTGGAGGGCCAGGCCCCGACCTCGAGCTGTCCGTGGCTGTTGCTGCCGGTGGCGACGACGCCGCCGTCGGTGCGGAGCCCCACGGTGTGGGCCGCGCCCGCCGCAATGGCCACGATGTCGCGCCACTGGCTCACCTCGCACTGACCGGACTCTGATCTGCCTGCTGCGACGACGGTCCCATCGGCCCTGAGCCCGACGCTGTGGTAGCTGCCTGCGGCCACGGCGGTGATGTCGGTCCAGCGCTCGATCCCGGCCCAGAACTTCGGGCATCCGACCGCGCGAACTGTGCCGTGCTCCAGCAGGCCAATGGTGTGGAGATAGCCCGCCGACACCGCACGCATCCGATGCCAGTCGTGCACCTCGCACTGGCCTGCGGCGTTGCTGCCCGCCGCGCAGACGCTCCCGTCGGCACGAACGGCCACCGTGTGCCAGTCGCCGCAGCTGATACCCGTGAGCTCGCGCCAGTGGTCCACCTGCCGCTGCCCCTCGGCGTCGCGGCCGGTGGTCACCAGCGTCCCGTCGCCCCGCAGTCCTGCGCTGAATCTCCATCCTGCGGCAACGGTGACGACACCATGCCAGTCCTGGACATTGCACTGACCCTGCGCGTTCCATCCGCATGCCAGAACCGTTCCGTTGCTGCGGAGCCCCAGTGTGTGAGAGCGCCCGGTGTTGCCGGCCGCATGGACATTGCCGGCTGCCACGGCGACCACGTCCCGCCACTGCGAGACTCGGCACTCTCCGGCAGAGTCTGCTCCGACGGCGACCACTCGGCCGTTGGGGAGGCATCGGACGGTGTGCTGGCGTCCAGCGGCCAGGGGAGCATGAGTTGTCACGGCAGCCTCCTTCAGTCTTATCCCAGCAGAATCACCTCGCTTTCACCACCGCAGCCGCCCTCGAGAACGTACTTTTGCCGCGAGGACTGCGTTTTCCTGCAGATCGCAGATGTCGGAGCGCAGTCGTTTGTGGGAGGTCGCAGTTCTCGATCGAGAGGTACGTTCCCGATCCGACGTCGGAGCCCGAGTACGCGTCTGCGCCCCCGGAGCCGCGAAGGATCCGGGGGCGCAGTGCGTGGTGACGGACGTGGGTGGCCGGCAGCCTCAGACGCCCAGCCCCACCTGGGAGGCCAGGAGCACGAGCGTGCCCAGTACCACCAGCAGCCCGAGGGAGTAGGGCGCCGCCTTCTTGAGGATCTCGGCATCCGTGCCGGGGGCGTCCACCGCGGTCGAGGCGATGGCCAGGTTCTGCGGGGAGACGATCTTGCCCAGCCCGCCGCCGATCGTGTTGGCGGCCAGCAGGATCTTCGGGTCGAGCCCGGCCCCCTGGGCGGCGGTGGCCTGCAGGTTGGCGAACAGGGCGCCCGCGCTCGTCGCCGAGCCGGCCACGGCGGTCCCCACCCAGCCCAGGGCCGGGGAGAGGAAGGCGTAGGCGGCGCCCGTGGCGGCCAGGGCCGCACCGATCGCGGAGGTCTGGCCGGAGAAGTTCATGACGTAGGCCAGGGCCATGACGGCCGCGATCGTCAGGATCGCCATGCGCAGCGTGTAGCAGGTCTTGGCCAGCGTGGCGAAGCCCTTGCCCACACTCATCTCGAACTTGCCCGGCACCGAGCGCGCCGCGTAGACGAAGGTGACGATGATGGCGGTCAGGAAGATCCAGGTGCCCGGGTTGGACAGGGTCTGAAGCGTGTAGATGGCGCTCTTGGAGGCCTCGCCCTTGGCGTTCAGGAGCTGGCCGTACACGCCGGGCCACTTCACGGGCAGGTCGGTGGCCTTGAAGGCCTTGTCGAGATTGACGCCCAGGGTCCACAGCTTGGTGGCGGCGATGATGACAACCACCAGGATGTATGGCAGCAGGGCCAGGATGACACGCTCGCGGTCGGGAGCGTCGTCGGCGGCCACCTGGGAGCGGTACTCGTCAGGGGTCTTGGGGGTCCACACCAGCAGGAAGATGTAGGAGGCGGCCAGTCCCAGCAGGGAGGCCAGCACGGCGGTGAGCTCGTAGGAGATCGAGGGGGTGAAGAAGTGACCCACCCCGGTGGCCAGCCCCGCCACGATCGCCAGCGGCCACAGCTGCCTGACGCCGCGCGCGCCGTCGAGGATGAACAGCAGCAGGAGCGGGATGAAGGCGCAGAACACCCAGGTCAGGTGCCCCATGGCGGTGGCGACCGTGACCGGGTCCTCGCCTCCGAGCTTTCCGGCGGTGGTGGTGGGGATGGCCATGGCGCCGAAGCCCACGTTGATGGCGTTGCCGACCATGACGACGACGGCCGCCTTGAGCTTGGGCAGGCCCAGGGTCGCCACCATGGCGGCGGCGATCGCCACCGGTGCGCCGAAGCCGGCCAGCCCCTCGAGCAGGCCGCAGAAGGAGAAGGCCACGATGAGGGCCTGGGCGCGCATGTCGCCCTTGCCGATCACGTTGAACACAGCCTTCAGGTCCTTGGAGCGACCCGAGACGTCAGTGAGGTTGTAGAGCCACACGGCCGCGATGATGATGTAGATGATCGGGACGAATCCCAGGGCCATGCCCTGGGTCGCGCTCATGACCGTCATGCCCACCGGCATGTGGAACAGGGCGATCGCGGTGATGGCCGCGACCACCAGGGAGATGATGGCGCACCAGTGGGTGGCCACCTTGAACACCCCCATGAGGACGAAGAACACCACCAGCGGCAGCAGACCCACCGCGGCGGTGAGGTAGACGTTGCCTCCCACGGCGGTGGTCGACGGCGTGAAGGCGGCGGGCAGGCCCGCCAAGGCTGACTGGACGGCTGGCGTCATGGCTACTCCACTGTGAGTACTGATGAGGTCGGCCAGGTCGCGGACGGTGCCGGGTGGGCAGCCGCGGTGCTGCGTCCTGGGTACTAAGGCCTAACGATCATGCCATGGAGATGGCGGCTCGTGCACCATGCGGCGCGGTAGGTCGCCGTTTTCGCGCAGATTCCCGGGAGAAAGTGAGCGAGCGCTCAGTCCTGGTCGACGGCGGCAGCGGCGTCTGACGCGATATTGCGGCTCGGTCCGTGCGCTAAATCTTCGGCAGCCTCGACCGGTCCCGTCAGCGTCTGCGGGCCGGCCGAGGTACCAGACGGGCCGAGTTGAGGATGAAGGCGGACTCGGAGACGACGTGCACGAGAGCCGCGGCCACCGGCCCCAGCAGCCCCAGCCCGGCGGCGATCATGCCGACGACGTCGACCACGACCGTGCCCACGAAGTTCACCATGATGATGCGCCGGGCTCTGCGCGCCACCCGCACGGTCTCGACCAGGTCGGCCGGGGCGGAGCCCACGAGCACCACGTCCCCGGCCTCGCGGGCCACGTCCGTTCCGGTGCCCATGGCGACGCCGACGTCGGCCGCGCTCAGGGCCGGAGCGTCGTTGACGCCATCACCCACCATGGCTACGCACTTTCCCGCCCGCCGCAGCGAATCGATGACCTTCTCCTTGTCAGCGGGTAGGAGCCCGGCGCGCACCTGCTCCTCCGCCATGCCGAGTACGCGGGCCACATGCCTCGCTGAGGCGGGCGAGTCGCCGGTGAGCATGAGGACCTCCAGGCCCATGTCGCTCAGGTCACGCACGGCGGTGGCCGCTCCCTGGCGCAGCCGGTCGGCCAGGGCGATGGTGCCCAGGAGTCGGCCGTCGGCCCGGACCTCGACCACGGAGGTGGCCGCCGGTGCCTCCGGGTCGGACTCGAAGTCGGAGGCGGTGGATGAGACAGTGTCGGTAGCGTCCTCAGCGTCGTCAGCGTCGGTAGCGTCGTTGGTGTCGTCGGCGGCAGACCTGGTGCGGGCCCGGTCCCGACCCTCCTGATCCTCACGGCGTCCCACCGTGATCCGGCGCCCGTCGACGCGGGCGCTCACGCCGGCGCCGGGGGAGTAGGCGACGTCGTCGGGCACCGGCACCGTCAGATCACGTACGGCGGCCTCGGTGCGGATAGCCCTGCCGATCGGGTGCTCGGAGTTCCACTCCGCCGCGGCCGCCAGGGCCAGGATCTCGGCCTCGCCCGCACCGGGCTGCGCAACGGACTCCACCGGGTTCACGGACACGACCCGGGGTGCGCCCACGGTGAGGGTCCCGGTCTTGTCCAGCACCACCGTGTCCACCGCGGAGAGCTGCTCCAGGTGGGTGCCGTCCTTGACGAAGGCCCCGCAACGGGCGGCGCGGGCGATGGCCGCCAGAACCGCCAGGGGAGTGCCCGCGGCCACCCCGCAGGCCCCGGCCACGATGATGACCGAGATCGTGGCGCGCACGTCCCGGGTCGTCAGGAAGGTGATGAGGGCCGCCGCCAGCGCCAGGTAGACGATGCGGGCCGCCAAGCGGTCGGCCAGACGCTGGACCGGTGCGCGCGAGGACTGGGCATAGCGCACCGCCGCGACGATCCGCCCGTAGGAGGAGTCCTCACCGACCCGTTCGACCTCGAGCTCGAGGGCGCCGCGCGTGATCGACCCGGCCGGGACCCGGTCTCCGGGCCCGACCTGGACGGGCAGCGCCTCCCCGGTGATCCGGGACTGGTCGACGTCGGCCCGCCCGGTGCGCACGACGCCGTCGACCGGCACCCGGCCCCCGGGGCTCAGGGCGATGACCTGCCCCGGGCGCACCTCGTCCAGGGGAACCTCGGATGCCTCGTCAGTGTGCGGCCCGGTCACCACCCGTGCGGTCTGCGGCAAAAAGGACATGAGGTCGGTCAGGGCGTCGCGGCCCCGGTCCATCGACAGGTCCTCGAGGACCTCGGCGCACAGGGCGAAGACGGTCACGGCCAGAGCCGTCACCCACTCACCGATCGCTGCCGCCGCGACGATGGCCAGGAGCATCGACAGCTCCATGCTCATGCGCCGCTCGCGCAGGTCTCCGACCGCCTCGACGACGAGCGGCCAGCAGCCCACCAGCAGAGCCGCGGCCCCGACGGCGCCCACCGCCCAACCGGGCGTGCCGGTGGCCCCCGCGACCCAGGCGCCCAGGACCGCCATGCCCACCACCGCGATGCGCAGGATGTCGGACCGCTCGATCCGGTCGATGAGCCGCTCTCCCGCGCCCGCCTCGGCGGAGCCGCTGGGACCGGAGAGGTCGTCGGGCTCATCGACGGGCAGTGCCGGCGTCGAGGCCGACGGGGCCGAGGCGGGCGAGTACGTGTGGGCGGTGGGCGGATGAGCCGTCATACAGGGACTCCTCGCAAGGGGGACGGGAAGGGCCCCACGGAGCAGGCCGGGGAGCGCCACCCAGGAATCTACCGATCCGTCAAGGGGTGCAACAGTGTATGTGAGGACTAGTGGTGCAGGACGGCGCCGTCGGCGGATCCGTGGAGGAGACGGGGTCCGCCGGCGGCGCCGGGGCACTTCATGTGCTGCTCGGGCGGCTGCAGATGCTGCCACCGCCCGAGCGCTGCTGGACGTTACGCGGTCATATCACGTGTTACTCGACCACGTCCTCGTCAACCCAGTCCAGGGTGCGCTGGACGGCCTTGTTCCAGTTGCGGAAGAGCCGCTCGCGCTCGGCCTCGTCCATGGCCGGCTCCCAGCGCTTGTCCTCGGCCCAGTTGTCGATGACGTCCTGGGTCCCGGACCAGAAGCCCACCGCGATGCCGGCGGCGTAGGCCGCCCCCAGCGCCGTGGTCTCGGCGACCTTCGGGCGCACGACGGGCACGCCCACCTGGTCGGCCTGGAACTGCATGAGCAGCTCGTCGCGGGTCATGCCGCCGTCGACCTTGAGCTCGGTCAGGGCCGCTCCCGTGGACCCCGAGGCCGCAGCGTCCCGGTTCATGGCCTCGAGGACCTCGCGGGTCTGGTAGGCGGTGGACTCCTCCACGGCCCGGGCGATGTGGGCCTTGTTGACGTATCGGGTCAGGCCCACCAGGGCGCCGCGGGCGTCGGGGCGCCAGTGCGGGGCGAACAGCCCGGAGAAGGCCGGCACGAAGTAGGCCCCGCCGTTGTCCTCGACGCTGGCGGCCAGGGCCTCGATGTCCTTGGAGTCGGCGATGATGCCCAGGTTGTCGCGCAGCCACTGCACCAGCGAGCCGGCCACGGCGATCGAGCCCTCCAGGGCGTAGACGGCCGGCTCGTCCCCGATCTGGTAGCACACGGTGGTCAGCAGCCCGTTCTCACTGCGCACCGGGGTGGTGCCCGTGTTCATGAGCATGAAGCAGCCGGTGCCGTAGGTGTTCTTGGCCTGGCCCTTCTCGAAGCAGGCCTGTCCGAAGGTGGCCGCCTGCTGGTCGCCGAGGATGCCGCTGATGGGGGTGTCCACCAGCAGGCCGTTCTTGCGGCCGTAGCCGAAGACGCCGGAGGAAGGACGGATCTCGGGGAGCATGGACACGGGGATGCCCATGTCCGCGCAGATCTCCGGGTTCCAGTCCAGGGTGTCGATGTTCATGAGCATCGTGCGTGAGGCGTTGGTGACGTCGGTGGCGTGCACGCCCCCGTTGACCCCGCCGGTGAGGTTCCACAGCGTCCAGGTGTCCATGGTGCCCATGAGGAGGTCGCCGGCCTCGGCGCGCTCGCGGGCCCCCTCGACGTTCTCCAGGATCCAGGCCACCTTGGGGCCGGCGAAGTAGGTGGCCAGTCCCAGGCCGACGCGGTCCTTGTACTTGTTCGGGCCGTCATCACCGGCCAGGCGGTCACAGATCTTCTGGGTGCGGGTGTCCTGCCAGACGATGACGTTGTAGACGGGCTCGCCGGTGTTCTTGTCCCACACGACGGCGCTCTCGCGCTGGTTGGTGATGCCCACCGAGGCGATCTCGTGGCGGTTGATCTGCGCCTTGGCGAGTACCCCGCCGACGACGGAGCGGACGTTGTCCCAGATCTCGTTCGCGTTGTGCTCGACCCAGCCGGCGCGCGGGAAGATCTGCTCGTGCTCCTTCTGGTCGACGGCGACGATCCCTCCGTCGTGGTTGAACAGGATGGCGCGTGAGGAGGTCGTACCCTGATCGATGGCCAGGACGTACTTCTTCTCATCGTTGTCAGCTGTGCTGTTGAGGCTCAAGGAAATGTCCTTTCACTGCGTTGTGAGGGGCTGTGACTGTGTGTGAGGTGAGGGGAGCTGCCGGGATCAGAACAGTCCGGCGATGTGGGGGACGATGAGTCCTGCGGCGACGGCGCCGATGATCGGGCCGACGACCGGGACCCAGGAGTAGGCCCAGTCCGAGCTGCCCTTACCCGGGATGGGCAGGATGGCGTGGGCGATGCGCGGGCCCAGGTCACGGGCCGGGTTGATGGCGTAGCCGGTGGGGCCGCCCAGGCTCAGGCCAATGACGACGATGACCAGTGCCACGGCCAGCGGGCCGAGCCCGGAGGGGGTCTTGCCCGAGGCGATGATCCAGGCCAGCAGGACGAAGGTGCCCACGGCCTCGGTCACGACGTTCCATCCGTAGGAGCGCACCGCCGGGCCGGTGGCGAACACGCCGAGCTTGGCGGCGGCGTCGGCCTTCTGGTCGAACTGCTTCTTGTAGGTCAGCCACACGGCGGTGGCGCCCAGGATGGCGCCCACCATCTGGGCGGCGAAGTAGACCACGATGTTGGTCGCCGAGGCGGGGATCCCCTCGGCCAGGTCCCGTCCTGCCACCGCCAGGCCGATGGTCACGGCCGGGTTGAGGTGAGCACCGGTCTTGTAGGCGGCGTAGACGCCCACGAACACCGCCAGGCCCCAGGCCATGGTGATGACGATCCAGCCGCCGTCCTTGGCCTTGGAGGTGGGCAGTGCAACACCGGCGACGACGCCGCAGCCCAGAAGGATGAGAAGGAAGGTCCCGAAGACCTCCGAGGCGAAGATCTGGGTCAGGCTCGCAGACATTGCGGCTCTCTTTCTGCACGACGTTGTGCGGGTTCGGACATCACCGGCATGGTCCGGATTCTCGATGGATGATGCTTTGACGTGCTGCCCGCCGCCGCCGGGAACGGCGGGCAGCACGAGGGTATTGGGCTGAGCGGCGCCGGGGCGGGGTGCTCGGCCGGCAGGAGCCTAGATCGGCTCGGTGATGTGCGCCACCGCGGCGGCGTCGGTCAGCTCGGCCTCGGCCGCGGCGATCTGGGCCACGCGCTGGGCGTAGGCCTCCTTCTGCGCGGCGACGTCCTCCTTCGACCAGTCCAGCAGCGGCGCCATGATCGACAGGATCTCGTCGGCCGCGGCCAGGCCCCGGTCGCGGCGCGAGAGGTCCAGGCGCACCCGGCGCAGCAGGACGTCGTCGAGGCTCTCGGCGCCCTCGTGGGTGACGGCCCAGGCGACCTCGGCGCGCAGGTAGGTGGGGGCCTCCGCCAGCGGCTCGCCCAGGCGCGCTTCGGGATCGTCAGCGTTGTCGATGGAGGCCAGCAGGGCCGGGGTCTCGTCGCCGTAGCGGTCCAGCAGGTGGGTGACCCGCTCCAGGGTCCAGCCTCGCTCACTGGCGATCCGCCCGGCTCGCTTGGCCAGGGCGTGGTAGCCGGCCGCGCCCACCAGGGGCAGCTCCTGCGTGACGCAGGGGTGGGCGTGGGACAGGGCCTCTCCCAGGGCGTGGTCGACGGCGTCGGAGGCCATGACCCGGTAGGTGGTCAGCTTGCCGCCGGCGATGGCGGTCAGCCCCGGGGCGATCCGGGTGACCGTGTGCTCACGGGAGACCTTCGTGGAGGCGGCCTCGGCACCCGGCTTGAGCTTGGGCTGGAGCAGGGGGCGCAGGCCCGCGTAGACGCCGATGATGTCGTCGCGGGTGATGGGCCGCGACAGCACGGAGTTGGCGTGCTCGAGGATGTAGTCGACGTCGGCGGCGGTGGCCACGGGCTTGGAGACGTCCAGGTCCCAGGGGGTGTCGGTGGTGCCGATGACCCAGTACTCGGGCCAGGGGATGATGAACAGGACCGACTTCTCGGTGCGCAGGAAGACCCCGGTCTCGGCGTCGATGGCCTCCTTGGGGACCACGATGTGGATGCCCTTGGAGGCCAGGACCTTCAAGCCTCCCGCGTCGGTGGCCAGGTCCTGGACGTCCTCGGTCCACACTCCGGCGGCGTTGATGGTGCGCTTGGCGCGGATCTCGTGGGTCTGGCCGGTGGCCAGGTCGGTGACGCGGGCGCCGTGGACGTGGCCGCGCTCGTCGGTGATGAAGCCGGTGACCTTGGTGCGGTTGGCGGCCAGTGCCCCCAGGCCGACGGCGGTGCGCACCAGGTCGATGACCAGGCGGGCGTCGTCGACGCGGGCGTCGAAGAAGCGGATGGAGCCGGCCAGGCCGCTGGTATCCAGTGAGGGGGCGAGGGCGGAGGTGCCCTTGCGGCCCAGGTGGCGCTGGATCGGCACGGTCTTGCGGCCGCGGGAGCCGGCCAGGGCCAGGGCGTCGTACATGCCCACGCCGACGGCGGAGTAGGAGCGCTCGTAGTGGTGCTTGAGCGGCCACAGGAAGGGCTGGGCCTTGACCAGGTGCGGCGCGGTGGTGCTCAGCAGGCGGCCGCGCTCGGTGAGGGCCTCGTGCACGAGGGCGAAGTTGAGCTGGTAGAGGTAGCGCAGGCCGCCGTGGACGAGCTTGGAGGACCACGAGGAGGTGCCCGAGGCCCAGTCGCCCATCTCCACGATGCCGGTGCGCAGGCCGCGGGCGGCCGCGTCCAGGGCGATGCCGGCGCCGGTGACGCCGCCGCCGACGACGAGGAGGTCCAGGCCCTCGGCTGAGGACATCTCCTCCAGGGCGTGCTCGCGCTGGGCGGCGTTGAGGGCGGTGTCGTGGGTGGGGGCGGGGTAGGAGGGGGCGGTGGGGCCCGAGGAACCGGCGGCGCGGGCGGGGGTCTTCTTCTTCGAGGAGGGGGTGCGGGTGGAGGTCATGGCTCCTGTGGCTCCTACGTGTCGTGACGGCGGTTGGATCAGTCTGCGTGGCGCGGCGCGGGCCGGTAGCGCCAGCGGGTCCCCGGTCGGCGTTGACCGGGGTGCTGGGCGCCAGAGCGGACTGAGCCTCAGCTGCCGGCTGCTGATGCCGGCCCCTGTTGCGTCTGCCTCGCTCGCACGGCCACGTCGTGGCGGCAGTCACTACTCTTGCTGTGTGTGGGAGAATGCGCAAGGTCAGTGCACGAACGTGCATGCAGGGTTGGAGGCATCCACAAGAATGTCCGTCAACTGCGAGACATCCGTCCTTGCGGAGGCTGTCCGTTGGTTGCCCTGAAGGATCGGAATCAGGTCCTCCTGCGGCGCTGGCCGACCCCGGCGGCGGGGAGGGGTGGAGGAGAACGACGTGACCGGCACAGATACCACTGACGCCGTCGGGCGCGCGGCGAGCGCAGCCGACCCCGGCGGTCTCATGCGCGCCTACGAGGCGGCCTCCATGTACTACGTCCAGGGCGAGACGATGGAGGTGATCGCTCACCACCTGAGGGTCTCGCGCTCCACCGTCTCGCGTCTCCTGGCGCGCGCCCGTCAGGAGGGCGTCGTGCGGGTCACCCTTGTCCAGCCCGGCGGCGCCGGCTCCCTGGAGGGGAGGATGACGCAGGCCTTCGGGGTGCGTACGCATATCGTGCCGGTGCGTGAGGGCACTACGGAGATCCACCGCCTTCAGCAGGTCGCCTCCGTCGCCGCAGCGCACATGGTCGACCTCATCGAGGCCCTGGCCGAGCAGGCCGGCAACGGCGGGCCGCAGGCCCAGGACCCGGCAGGCTCAGGTGGTGAGGGCTCGGTCCAGGGCAGGGGCAGCGGAGGTGTCGTCGTCGGCGTCGCCTGGGGCACCACCATGTCCGAGGTCAGCGCCGCCCTGCCCTCGCGCTCGGTCCCGGGGCTGACGGTCGTCCAGCTCAATGGCGCCTCGGACCCGGTGCGCGAGGGGCCCAGCGCCGGGGAGCTCCTCTCTCGTATGCGTCTGTCGCTGGGGGCGCGCACGATCTCCTTCCCGGTGCCGGCCTTCTTCGACCACGTGGCCACGCGCGAGGCCATGTGGTCGGAGCGCTCGGTCAAGCGGGTCCTGGCAGTGACGCGCCGTGCGAGCCTGGCCGTCTTCGGCGTCGGCGCCCTCGATGCCCTCAACGGGGCCCTGCCCTCCCAGGTCTACGAGGGTGGCCACCTGACCGCCCGTGACCAGGCCGTCCTGCGTCGCCAGAACGTGGTGGGGGACGTGTGCACCGTCCTGCTGCGCTCCGACGGCTCGTGGCGTGATGTCACCCTCAATGCCCGGGCCACCGGTCCGACTCCGGCCCAGCTCTCCCGCATCCCGCGCCGCCTGTGCGTGGCCGCCGGGACCGGCAAGGCCCGGGCTCTCCTGGCCGCGCTGCGCGCCCGGACCGCCACCGATCTCGTCGTTGATGACGCCACGGCCCGCGCCGTCCTGGAGCTCGCCGAGGCCCGAGGCCAGGCGGGAGGCGGTTCTCGATGAGCCGTGAACGTGGCAGGATGTGGGCCCGGATCGCGCTGCGGTCTGCTTACGGCCCCGACATCGCCGGTGTAGCGCCGGCTCGCGGGCCGAGAGGCCAGAACTGAGCCCTACTGAATACGGACGACGATGAGCAGCACTGCTGTCATGACAGATGAACACCTGCCCGGCGGCCGGGCGACGCACCGGGCCGAGGTCTACGGGGTTGACGGCTCGCACCGCATTCTGCGGCCGGCGCGCCCGGCGGACGTGCGCGCCATCGCAGAGCTGGTGCGCCCCTATGCCGAGCGCCGCGTCCTGGTCTCCAAGGACCTCATCTCCTACTTCGAGGACATTCAGGAGTTCATCGTCGCCGAGGAGATCCCCGGCGTCGTCGGGCATGGTGGAGGAGATGACGGGGAGGCCCCGGCCGCACCCAGGATCGTGGGCTGTGGGGCGCTGCACGTCATGTGGGACGACCTCGCCGAGGTGCGTACCCTGGCCGTCCACCCCGACGCCGTAGGGACCGGTCTCGGCTCGGCCATTCTGCGCGAGCTCATTGCGCAGGCCCGGGAGATGGGACTCAAACGGGTGTTCTGCCTGACCTTCGAGGAGCCCTTCTTCGGCTCCCACGGTTTCGAGCCGATCGAGGGCACCCCGGTGGGCGCGGACGTCTTCTCCGAGATGCTGTGCTCTCACGACGACGGCCTGGCCGCGTTCCTCGACCTGGCCCGGGTCAAGCCCAACACCCTGGGTAACGCCCGTATGCTCCTGCGCCTGTGAGTCGAGCAGGCTGAGCCGGTCGGGCCGAGAGCTCGCGTTGCGGCTTGGGTGCAGAACGGGCGCGATCCTTCCGGACAAGCAACCGACAACCGTGTGACAACCATGCGACAACCGTGGAGGAGCACCCATGATCCGCAACGTTCACGAACGCGTCATCAACGCCCCGCTCGAGCCCCTGGGCGTCCTGCTCGACGGGCTCGGGCAGAAGGATGATCGTCTCTGGCCCTCGCGGTACTGGCCGCCGATGGTCCTGGACCGGCCTCTGGCGCTGGGAGCCGATGGAGGGCATGACGGCATCTACTACTACGTGAGCGAGTACGAGCCCGGCCGACGGGTACGTTTCTCCTTCCGTCCCCGCACGGGGATCATCGGTGCCCACGAGCTGAGTCTCGACGCCCTGGACGAGAGGCGCACGCGCATCCGCCACGTCCTCATCGGCCGTACCCGTGGCGCCATGCGCCTCATGTTCTCGGCCGCGGTCGAGCCTCTGCACGACGCCGTCGTCGAGGACCTCTTCGACAACGCCGAACGCGAGACCACGGGCACGGTCGTCCGTCCCGCGACGTGGTCCCCGCGGGTGCGCGTACTGCGTCGCCTCGCCCGTGGCAGGTAGCCATCACGGACTGTTCAGGGCGATGGGGAGTTCTGCCTGGGGCTGCCGCGGGGCCGAGTCGGTAGCCTGACGAGGCCTTGTCGCATTCCCTCGCATCCGAAGACCCCTTGAGGACAGTGCTCATGAGCCAGCCACCGGCCAACGGTCCCTACGGCCGGCCGTTCCAGCCCGACCAATCCGGCCGGTACGGCGTCACCTCCCGACAGAGCCAGTACGGCCAACCCGGTCCTCAGGCCCAGTACGGCCAGGTCGGTGCCGACCAGCCGGCCTATGGCGCTGCGGGCGGTCAGCAGCCGACGGCGTCGACCCCGCAGCCTGAGTACCAGCCCTCTCAGCTCGGTCCGATCCCACTCGAGCAGGACAAGGTCGTGCTCAAACCCACGGCGACGCTCGCCAGCCGTATCCAGCTCCTCGTCGGTGACGGCTTCGGGCTGGCGTGCCTGGCCGGAGCGGTCTGGAACCTCATCCACCTCGGTGATGAGGGAACGATCACTGCATTCGTCATCCTGCTGCTGCTCGGGGTGT
>ERZ772973.715-NODE-715-length-14166-cov-3.02544_pt1 | contig 14166 bp, 11 predicted proteins | sample MGYA00580672_ERZ772973 | MGnify/ENA primary metagenome ERZ772973 (study PRJEB29015, sample SAMEA2737938) | human oral metagenome | biome: human oral; feature: human-associated habitat; material: dental | place: China | collected 2152 ... | reverse complement strand
TAAAAACGGGGTTTCGAGGCGAAAGAAAGAGGAAGAGGTGATAGGCCTTAGGCCATAGGCACTAGGGGGTATATGACGGAAAAGGGAAGGGATAATTAGAGAATTAGCAAATTAGAAAAATAGAAAATTAGGAAATTAGTTGGAGAGACTCTGAGAGGCTTCTCCAACTATTAGCTACATTGGGTGCTTATATCTTCATATTTAAAAAGTTGGGAATTACGGTATCGGCGGCTTTAAGAACTTCGGGATCGCCGACTCCTATTACTTTCATTCCGGCACTCTTGGTGGCTTGTACGCCTGCGGGAGCGTCTTCGAATACGCAACAATCAGCAGGGGGAAGCCCTAAACCTTCGGCGGCTTTGAGGAATACTTCGGGGTTGGGTTTGGCTTTGCTTACCATTGTGCCATCGACAATAGCATCGAATAGGGGGAGAATGCCGGTGCGCTCCAACACTAAACGGGCATTACGGCTTGCGGAGCCCAAGGCTATCTTTTTGTGATGGGCTTTGAGGAGCTGTAAGAAGTTTAAGACACCAGGGAGTAACTCGGAGCTATCGATACTACTGATTTGCTCTAAGTACAATTTGTTTTTGCGCAAGGCGGTATTGGTAAAGTCGGTTTCGGAGAGTGTTTTGCCTGCCCATTGGAGGATTTGGTGTAAGGAGACTTCACGCCCGATGCCTTTCAGCTGTTCGTTATGCTGAGGAGTGAGCTCAAAATTGAATTCTTTGGCGATGGTTTTCCACGCGATATAGTGGTATTTTGCGGTGTCGACGAGCACACCATCTAAGTCGAAAATATATCCTTTCATTTTTTTAGTTACTTGTTACGTCGGTCTTCACCCCAGAGTAGTTTATAGCGCAGGGTGTTTATAAAGCTGTCTCCGTCGAGGCGTATCATTTTCACGACAAAGGGAGCTTTACGGACTATAATGGAGTGTTTGTTAGCAACGGGCTTGATATGTGAGTCGAGCGACATTAAAAACTTCTTTTCTCTGCCTGATACAGTGAGTTTTACTTCGGTATCTTCGGGGATTACCAGTGGGCGCGCGTTGAGGTTGTGAGGGGCGATGGGGGTAATCACAAAGTTTTTGGCGGTAGGGAGTATTACAGGTCCACCACAGCTAAGAGAGTAGCCTGTGGAGCCTGTGGGGGTGGAGATGATGAGCCCGTCAGCCCAATAGGAGGAGAGGAAATCGCCGTTGAGTTCAGTATCGATAGTAATCATAGAGGCGGTATCCTTACGAGTAAAGGTTATTTCGTTCAGAGCGAAGTTCACAGGGGCTACGGGTTCGCCTGTATCGGCGTAAACGGCTTCGATAACGGAGCGCTCTACTACTTTGTAATTTCGTTCGCGGAGTTGTGTTAGTACGTTTTTCAGGTCGTCTTTATGGGCATTTGCCAAGAAGCCCAAGCGTCCTGCATTGATACCGAGAATGGGGATTTGCAGGTTTCGTACATAAGTAACCCCTTTGAGCAATGTGCCGTCGCCACCAATAGTGAGCATTACATCGTAAGAGGAGTTGAGGTCTTCGAAAGAAGCAAAAGATTTTGCTTTGAGGAATTGCTCGGAGCGATCGTTGAGGTCGCTGAGGATTTCGCGTTCTATAAACACCTTATCGGAGGGCAATAGAAGGGTAAAAAGCTCATTGAGAATGGCTTCGTTTTCCTCGGAGTACTGACGTATATAAATAGCAATCTTCATTTTAAGCAGAAAACTAAGAATTTTTGGCAAAGATAGGGATAATTAGTGAATTAGCAAATACGAGAATTAGCGAATGGGGAGGAGCGGACTGTATAGGTAGGTAGAAGTTGTATAAAGAAATAATGAATGATGGTGAGGTAAAAGAAAAGAGCAAGATAGCGGAGGTTGTGATATGCGAATGCTATACTTTATCGGATGTCAATAAAAGAATGATAAATCTTTTACCACTTCTTTATTATTATTCTAAATAATATTTGTATCTTTGTCCCCAAAATTTTAAATCAATTCGTTTTAACAAACACATTTAATACATTTTATCGTATGAAAAATTATATCCAACATTCAGTAAAAGTGATGATAGCTATAGCGTTCATCGCTTTGGGCAGTGCTTGCAAGAAAAGCGATAGCCCAGAACCTCCAAAACCAGAAAATGGCAAAGTAACTATTGAAAACCCTGCTTTGGTAACTGCCTTAAAAGAACAAGGCTTTACTTTTGAAGGCAATACCCTTGTAGTAAACGACAAGGTGCGTACCACTACTTCACTCAACCTCAGTGGCAAACAGCTCACCGATGTAAAAGGCTTGGACGCGTTCCCAGCACTTAGTGAGGTAAACCTCAGCAACAACAAGTTTGCACAAACATTCGATTTTGGTACATTGCCTGCAACGGTAAAGAGCGTAAACCTAAGCGGTAATGAGCTGTACGACTTTAAAAACCTCGCTACTACCGACTATAGCGACAATGCCCAAGAGCCTTATAAACTCATTCGCAGTTTTGATAAGCTGGTATTGCCTGCAACCGCTAAGTACAATATGGACGTATTGCCTGCCTACGTAAAACTTGCTCCTAAGAGTAATGTACAGATGCTCAACGCACAGGGTACTGCTGAGAAATATACTACCTTGCGCGAGGTGCCTGACCCTGTGTTGTTGCAATATTTGAAAGCTAATTTTGCAAGTGTGTTTAGTGGTGATAAGATTGATATTAGCAAGAGTATAAAAGTAGATGAAAGAGCTAATGCTGTAAAAATATTAAAAGGTGAAGAAGGTTATAATGAGCCTGAATTTGCTAACCTTAAAAACTTAGAGGGGGTTGAGTATATTATAAATAGTCCTTTGTTTAGTGGAAGTGTAGAAGTATGGTTATTAGCCAATGAGAATTTCAACCTACCTAAGCTAAAAATATCAAAGAAAACAGCAAGTGTAAAACTTATTAATTTGACCACTTCTGTACTTGATTTATCAGAGGCAGAAAATTTATCCCAAATAGTTTCTATTGGTAATAAGGAAGTGAAAGACATAGATGTTTCTTCTACAAAAATAATGAAAAGAGGTACTATAGGGTATGACGGTTTTGCAGGTGATTATTTATTTTTTTCCAAATGTCCTAACTTAGAGAATATAGTATTCCCTAATCTTTCTAAAGGAGTTGTTACTCCTACTGTAGTTGGTCTTTTCGGGCTTTTAGAGCTTCCTAAACTAAAATCAGCTGTAGATATAAGTAAAATAGAAGCTGCGGGAATCATAGAATTAGCAGGACTTCCACTCGTTCCCAAAATCACTTATCCTAACGAAATTAAATACTTTTCATATGAAGAATTAGATGGAGAGGAACCCGAATTCCCAGGACAGTTAAATTTTGATATAGGCAGAGATATATTTGATAGAGCTGAGACCAAAGCGTTTATCAATAAATACCTTCCTAAAGAACGCTTGTACTTTTTTGGAGGAATAGGAGAATTTTCAAAAGATATAGAGTTTTATGACTATACTGCTACAGAAAATAAAAGTGGTAGGAATATTATCCGTAAAACAAAAGGGTATACTTTAAAAGATTTAGCGGAATCTAATAGAGCTAAAAGAAAAAAGTAGTAACTAAATCAATTTTATATGTATCATTTTTTTAAATCGATAGCTTTTGTAGCTATCACAGGAATGGCATTAGTAGGATGCCAAAAAGAAGAGTTGAACATTGCTGATAATCCAGCCAATGGAGGGAACTCACAAAAAGCTAATACAGTGGCAGTGGTTAGCGAACGTGCCTCTGTCACATCTAATTTTACTGTAGATGGTGTAGTGGGAAATTACAAAGGAGAAATTAACCAAGTAAAAATGAACGGAGAAAACAAAGCCTCTGTTTCTGATAGAACGGTAAAAATCACCAAAAACAGTAATAATAAATTTAACTTAACTGTCGATGGTTTTAGTGTAGGAAAAATGCCTGCCAACTTATACATTAATGTTGAAGGTATTACCCTAAATAGTGATGGAACTTTTTCAGGGCGTTTTAACAAAGGAGTATCGTTACTTCTTACAAATTATCCTGCCATCATCAATGGTAAATTCTTTAAGAGTGGTAATGATACCAAAATAGAGTTTACTTTGCAAAGTTACGGAAGATACTTGATTTTCAAAAAATTCACAGCTTCTGTACACTTTGACACTTACTAAAAAGTAGTAACTTTAAGCCTAAGAAGAAGCGCTAACTTTCTTCTTAGGCATTTATTATCGAATTGATAGGATAAATCATAAATCAGATTGATAAGATAAGTTAGATTGATAGGATTGGGGGGTAAATCAAAAAAAATCTTACCTTTGCAGGAGCTAAATAATTATTAATAACGTTATGGAAACTTCCTTTCTAAAAACCAAAGGAGGATATAGGCACTTGCGTTGCTACCAAGTAACGGAAGTTATTTACGATATTACTTTCTTCTTTACCAAGCATTTTCTAGAAAAAGGAGACCGTACTATTGACCAAATGGTGCAAGCTGCACGCTCTGGAAAACAAAATATTGCCGAAGGGAGTGAAGCAGCAAGTACTTCTTATGAAACACAAATTAAACTCACGAATGTTGCAAAAGCCAGTTTGGAGGAGCTCCTAATAGACTATGAAGATTACTTGCGCGTGCGCAATATTCCACAGTGGAATGCAGGACACCCTCGCTTTAACAAGATGCGAGCTTTTGCTCGTAGTGAACAAATATTCTCGCAATACCGTTCACTACTTGATAAGTGTAGTGATGAAGAAATAGCAAACTTGTGTATTACTCTTATTCATCAGGCTACTTATATGCTCCGCCGATTGCTCGAAAAACAACAAGAAATATTCTTGAAAAAAGGAGGCATTAGGGAGCAAATGAGGAATGCAAGGCTAAGCTATAGAGCGGGAAGTTAAATCATAAATTATCGGATTAATCTGATAAGTCAGACAAATCGGATTGATCAGAAAAAATAACCTTACTATGAAAAAAATACTTTTATTATTTATAGGGCTTGCTATTTTGGCTTGCAAAAAAGAAGAACAAAATAAGCCTATTGAAAATACCGACCCTAAACTACAAACGGCTATCAATATCCTAAAAGGCGATATGGTATTAGGACAACACGTAAAAATGGCGGGTACGGACAGATCATTATTACCTTCGGGCGTACCTACCAAATTTACTTTTACTTGGGACGATGCCAGCAAACGCCTCAAAATGCACCTCGAAAAAATACAACCAGGCACTATGCCTTTTGCCGTAACAATGCACGCCTCCTTGGAGGCAATGGAACTCAGCTATTGGGACAAACAGGAATACGTAGGCAATTGGATAAAATTCTACGACAAAGCTGCCGTAACTACCCCTTATATACCTGACAATTACCAAGGTCCCACTATCACTAAAGAAGGGAGTACCATTGTTACGGGCTTCTTCAACGTAGATACACACGAGGTGTATTTCTTAATCCAGTACAATATGGTGAACGTAGTGGGCACGGTGTTTAAACAAAAAATTGACCGCTCTCGCTTAGCTCACTTTCAAGAAGAACTCGATGCCTACGAAGAGGCATTGGCTGAAACAAAATTAGACACAGGGACTAAATTCTACAATGATAACAACCAGAAAGCTATTACGCTTTTGGGTGCTACTCAAACTATTACGGCTAAGCTCACCTACGAGGGTAAAACTACAGAGGTAGCCTTGCCTATCACCTTTGTGTGGGACGGTAAAGAGCCTAACAATGTAACAGGGCGTATGCAACTATCGCTTGCCAAAACGGCAGTGAGTGGAGTGAACTTGCAATTGGGTTTCAGTGGCAAAGCGCGTTTTATAGATGTGCTTACTAAAAGTGAAGAAGCTATCTACGGACAAGGCAATACCGATAAAACCAAACTCAAAGCAGCGGACGTAACCACTACCCTTTGGGATGCTACGGGTACACAAACGCTTAAAACTTCTGCTAAAGGCGAAGTGCGAATGATTGTGAATGTAGAGAAAAAAATAACCTCCTTCTCTTACCTTAACAAAGAATTGGGGCTTACTATTTATGCCAAAGAAGTAGCTATAAGACCTTAAGTTAATGAGAATCACCATATCCATTTTACTATTTCTATTAGGAGGAATCCTCTCAGCCCAACAGGTGCGTATGCGGGTGCTCGACAAGAGTACCCGCTTGCCTATAGTTGCTGCTGTGGTGAGTTATACCGAGCCTGCTTATAGTGACAAACTACAACACAGTATTGCCGATGACAATGGCATTGCCCTCCTGAAAAGGCGCAAGGGGGGTGTGTTGCATTACACGGTGCAGTCGCTGGGCTACACACTGCTAAAAGGTACGCTAAACGCAGAAAACGAGTTCACGGTATACCTCAATGAGGAAACTACCCAATTGGCGGGCACTACGCTCACAGGTAGAACGACGGGTGCTACCGTGCGCCCCACCAAAGAAACACCTACGGTGGTGCAGGTCATCACGGGGCAGGAGTTAGTGAAAGCGGGTTATAGCAATATTCAGCAGGCGCTGATGCAGGAAACCCCTGGGATGAATATCCAGAAGGTGGGTTTCGGCAACGAGATAAGTATGCAGGGCTTGGATGCGCGCCATATCCTCTTCTTGATGGACGGCGAGCGTATGACGGGTGAAATGGCGGGCAACCTCGATTACGAGCGCTTCAACCTGCACGCTGTGGAACGTATTGAGGTGATGAAAGGGGCGTCGTCTACCCTCTACGGTTCGAGGGCAGCAGGAGCAGTCATCAACATTATCACCAAGAAAACAGATAAGCCTTTTGCTATTACGGTAGGTTCGCGACACGCCGAGATGAATGAGCGCAATTACCACAACCCTGAGCGGCGCGATTTTCTCTATATGTTTGAAAAGAATGCCGATAAGCCCAACCTGCAATCCTGGGTATCGGCAGGGGCTAAGATAGGGAAGTTCACTACTCAAACGGATGTGTGGTTCAGCAGTCAGGATGCGTATTACCTTTACCAAAAAGAACCCGATCGCAAGGTGTATACCAAAGAAGCCAATCCGTTTCTCAGTAAAGATACTGTAGTGCAAGCCACCTTTTTGCGTCCGCCAATGGGTATTGAGGGGGTTGAGCATCTCTCGGCTTCACAAAAACTGTATTACGACAGCAAAAACTTAAGTGTACAGCTATACGGCACGGGCTTTTTGATGAACTCGTATGATATGGTGCAAGACCTCTATTTCTCGCAAACCAAAGACTTCACCGGAGGGCTAAAACTCTCCTACCGCCTCAAAAACTATTTCGCACTACACGGCACTTTCCATACCGACTTTTACGAGCGCTACAAACGTCACGAACGCCGTGATGTAGATAAAAAGGTGTATGACTCTAAGATTATGCAACCGCGCCTCACGCTCACCTCGCAATACTTCAAAAAGCACGACCTCATTTTGGGGATTGACTATTTTCAAGACGACCTCACCAGCGACCGCTTTGCAGCCAATCGTATGCTCACACGAGGGTTGAAGGAATGGGAGTTCTTCTTTCAGGACACCTATACCATAAGCCCTAAGTGGCAAGTGGAAGCTGGATTGCGCACCAATTACAGTTTGCAATTTGGTACGATGGCACTGCCGAAAGTAGCCATAAAATTCTCGCCTACCGAAGCCCTTTCGTACCGCTTGAATTACGCCAAAGGCTATCGTTCGCCTTCTATTAAAGAGTTGTTTTTTAATTGGGATCACTTAGGAATGTTTCAAATTATAGGCAATGAGATGTTACAACCTGAGAAAAACCATTACTTTTCGGTAGGGGCTGAATATGCGGTGCCTAAATTCTTTATTTCGGGGAATGCCTTTATCAATCAGTTTCAGGATAAGATAGAGGGGGTGTGGAAAATCTACGAGTTTCAGTATAATTTCGAGTATATGAACCTCAGCCAGCAACGGCTCTTAGGCTTTGACCTGCTCACCCGCTGGAAGATAGTGCCCGCCCTTACGCTCAACGCTTCCTATTCGTATGTAGATGTAAGTAAAACAGAAGGCTTGCGCATCAACACTACCTCACCTCACGCCGCTACCGCAGGGCTTGAATACAAATGGTATCGCGACAACTACGACCTATCGGCAAACCTGACGATGAGTATGATGGGCAAGAAAACCTTTGATGTGCAAGATCGCATCACGGTGCAGGAAGAAGTACCTTTATACGGTGGTGGTACGCAACAGCGCCCTGTGAGCAAAGAGGCGTATTTCCGTTGTGAATTGCCTGCTTACGCACTCTTCAACTTAAATGTACAACAACGTTTTTTGAAGCATTACAAGTTGAATATTGGGGTGAATAATATTTTCAATTATATTCCTTCGACTTTAGGCTCTGGAGTAACGATGTTCAACATTCCTGCTACTGCAGGGCGTAGGTTTTTTGTGCAGGTAGAGATCGATTTTTAAATTAGCAAATATGAAAAGAATCTTATATAGTATACTGATAGCTTTCTTGAGTACGGCTTGTGTGAAATATGAGGCTCTGCCTTTTACAGGCAAAGTGCTACCGCGTCGTTCGGGGTACATCAATAATGTCACCAACGATTGGATATACTATAACCTTCGTACAGGTGAGATATTCAATGCCTACCAAGTGAATGCCGATATTATAGAAGGCAATCAGAAAAATAGATTAGACTGGGATTTAGCATTCTGTGGTAATAAACTTCGCACCAATAGCGGTACCAGTGGCAACGGACACGGAGGAGCTGCTGATATGGGCTTTCAGGGGTATGACCGCTGGACGACTGTTTCGCAATTGCCTCGTGATATAGTATGGGTAGTGGATACTAACAATATATCCATCACTATGTCACAACGCGAGTGGATAAGCTATACCGTAGCCCATAATATCACAGGTATCCCTTGGTTTGACCCCAATAAAGGCCCCCAACAAACCAAAACCAATGCTAATCCGTTACTCAATAAGGCATTGGTGTTCTCAGGGCCACCCCCTTCTTATACTCCCTCGTTTCACACTTATATCATCCGCACTGCCGATGGGTTGCGCTATTTTAAGTTACAAATTGTGAGTTGGTATGACGAGAGTATTGAAATAGGTGACACAGGGGGGCGTATTAGTTTTTATTGCGATGAGTTGAAGTAAGTTTGTTTGTATAGTATTTCAAAAGAAAGTAGTATATTTGCACTCGTGATTCGTTATACTAAAATAAATTAAATGGATTTTGAACGTATCAAAGAAAAGCTAGCTATCCTTGCTGATGCTGCCAAATACGACGTGTCTTGCTCGAGTAGTGGGAGTGCTCGTAAGGCGGTGAAAGGTGAATTGGGCAACGCTGCGAACTTCGGTATCTGCCACTCGTTTACTGAGGACGGCAGGTGTATTTCTTTGCTCAAAATCTTACTTACGAACCACTGTATCTACGATTGTATTTATTGTGTGTCGCGACGCAGTAACGATATACAGCGCGCTGCTTTTAGTGTGCAGGAAGTGGTAGACCTTACTATTAATTTCTACCGACGGAATTACATCGAGGGGCTGTTCTTGAGTTCGGGAGTGTTCAAAGACCCTAATACTACGATGGAACGATTGGTGCGTGTGGCTAAGAAGTTGCGGACAGAAGAGCGCTTTAACGGTTATATTCACCTGAAAACAATACCTGGGGCAAGCGAAGAACTGATTCACGAAGCAGGACTTTATGCCGACCGTCTGTCCGTTAATCTTGAAATACCTACCAAAGAGGGGTTAAAACTGCTTGCGCCAGAGAAAGACCACCGGCAGATGCTTACCCCGATGCAACAGGTGAAAAACGAGTTGGCAATGCATTCGCTTGAAAAGAAGAAGTTTAAGCATACGCCTAAGTTTGCGCCTGCCGGACAGACCACCCAAATGATTATAGGCGCGACTGACGAAACCGACCATAAGATTATAAAGGTTGCCAGCTATATGTATGACAAACTTGAAATGAAGCGAGTGTATTATTCGGGTTATGTGCCGGTATTACAGGACAGTAGGTTACCGTCTATCCACAGCCAAGTGCCCATAGTGAGAGAAAACCGCCTATACCAAGCCGATTGGTTGATGCGTTACTACGGCTTTGCTCCTGATGAGATTTTAGATGCTCGGCAACCGTTCCTTGATTTGGAGATAGACCCTAAATTAGCGTGGGCATTGCGTCACCCTCATCTTTTCCCCGTAGATGTGAACACGGCTCCGCGTGAAATGCTCTTGCGCGTTCCAGGGGTGGGAGTACGGTCGGTACAGAAGATACTTGCGGCGCGTACTTTTCAGAAGCTCACGTATTACTCGCTCAAACAGATAGGAGTAACCTTAAACAGAGCAAAATACTTCATCACTTGTAGCGGGGCTACGCCGTTGGCAGGCACTATGGAGCCCGCCAAACTTCGCCATTTGCTTATCGCTAATAGCCACAACAAGCATAAGGAGCTTTTCGGTGGACAGTTGTCGTTATTTTGATTAATAATTCTGTGTAAGCGATGGGTTCTTCTCCATTACGTCCTTAGGAAAGGGAACGATGTACATAGGCGAATTGGGAGGCAGGGTATAGGTGCGTTGCGGTACGGTGGTATTCACCAGAGGGAAGGTGCGTTGCAAGGTTTTGGCATAAGCACTCTCGGTGTTCAATCGTTTTAAATCGAAAAAGCGATTAAAGCCCATAGCGAGCTCTCTACGGCGCTCGTCGATGATGAGTTTTACGGTCTCCTCAGTAGTAGCAGGGGTAGCGAGGGTTGCACCACTGCCTTTTATGCGTTTGCTACGGAGGATATTTACGGTTTGCATCGCCCCACTGAGGTTGCCCAAGCGCGCTTTGCACTCGGCTAAAGTAAGGTACATTTCGCCTGTTTTCATTCCTACGGTAGGGTAGAAGAATTTGGTAGAGAGCATATCCCAGTTGGCAGTGCCTGACCCCCTATCGTTATAACGGTGGTTCTTATTGAAGAAGAGCTTGAAGCGCATATCGTTTTCGGTATCAAAAAGGTTGCAAAACTCAGGACTCACGGGGTAGATGTACCAAGAGTTCATCTCGGTATATCCGTTCATATAGGCTAAGTTGAGCACTTCAGGGTTTTTGTCTATCGTAATATTGGTTGGGTGCGCCTCATAAGCTACCATATCTATCAGTTGGTTGTTGTACGACAGACTCTTTTGGGCTGCCACTAATGCCTGCTGATATTCTCTTCTGAATAGGTGCACTCTGGCTTTCAAGGCATAGCCAAAAGCTAATGAGGGGTGATATACATTCACAGGGTGTTCTTGCAAAAGAGGCAACGCCGCCTCGATATCTTCTTGAATAAAGTCATACACTTCTTTTACGGTAGCTTTGGTAGGGTGAGCTTCTAAGTCGAATTCACGCATTAGGCACACACCACCATCGGTAGTTGCTGTGGTAGGGTCGTAGCCTTTGGCATAGACGTTTACCAGCATAAAATAATCAAAAGCTCTTAGCAAGCGCGCTTCGGCTTTGGCACGTGCTTTTAGTGAGGCATCGCCTTTGGCATTATCAACGGTAGTGATAATCATATTCCACCTACCTATATAGCTGTATACATTGTTATAAAAGGGTGACGACTCGATGTAATCGGCACGTGGGGCACTTTCTTCGTAATAGAAGTTGATGCTGTTCAGGTCGGGTGTCTTACCGATGATACTACTCTCCTTCACCCAATTGTCGTCTACCAGAGTGCGGAAGTTAAAAGGAGGGTAGTTTTTAGTGGGGAGTACTACCAAATCGTAGTATTCCTCGGCGGTGTTGATAATCTTTTCACCTTTGGGAGTGAGGTCGGTGTATTTGTCGCAAGCACTGAAAAACAGGGCTATGAATATGATGGTTGCAATTCTTTTCATTGTAAAATAATAGTAATTGATTAACAATATATTGTTACTTTTATGGATTGCCCCCTTTCTTTCGGAAAGGGGGAACGGGGGTTAGGCTTTTATATTACTTTCACTTTGTTAAAATCTAAGAACTTTTACAAAGTTTGTGATTTATGGCTAAAAACTAAATGATATACCGAAAAACGCAGCTGTTGCTACGGGCAAAGCGCGTCTTCCAGAGTTGAGGTGATAGGTTTCGGGGTCTATATCGTCGCCAGCAGCACACCAAGTGAGTAGGTTGTTGAGCTGAGCGGTGATTTTAGCCTCTTGTAAGCGCATTTCTCGCAAATGTCTTTAGGAATATAACACGAAAATAACACGTTGCGCCATTTGATATAATCGGCGTTTACCACCTGATTATCGCCGAGTTGCCAAAGAGTATTCACCGTATTAGCAGTGCGTCTCAAAGTGGCTGGATAGTCGAACGACATACGGGGCATATCGGTGGGGTTTGCAGCTGTCCAACGTTGGGTAATATCGCGATGGGTTTCGCTTTCTTGATTGATGGAATAAGTGTCTTTGCGAAGTTTATGTCCACCCGCATATATAAACATCGTACCGAGCTCAAAAGCCTTATAGCGCAGTTGCAAGCTAAGGGCTCCGTTAAAGGTGGGGTTCATCGTTCCTAATCTTACGAGGGCATCTTCGCTTTTGATATCTTTAATAGTGGGCACACCATTGGCGTCGAAAGTGGTATTAGGGTTGCCGTTTTCATCTAAATAAATAGGGTAGCCATTGGTAGTTTCCTTGTACCGATAGGCATAAAGCGAGTTAAAGTCATCTCCTTGTTTGTAATAACGCAAGGGGTTACGAGCGTATTCCACGGCATTAGTGGGCTTGCTACTCACTTTCTCAGTGGTATTTTTGTTGTAGGCAAAAGTAGTTCTTACAGTAAGTTGCAAATCTTTGGCTAACTCACGCGTAGCATTCAAACTCACTTCTATTCCTTTGTTCAGTAAAGCTCCGTTATTGATGAGTCGTCTTTGAGCACCTATGGTAGGGTCGAGTTCGGTGAGTACCAACAGGTCGGAACTGTAACGACGATAAAGGTCGATACTTCCTGAGAGCCAATACCACATACCGAAGTCAATACCTAAATTGGTGGTTTCAGTCTTTTCCCAACGTAATTTAGGGTTAGGCAAATCGGTATCGTTGAACTGTAAATACTGTTGGCTAGGGTAAGCGCCTCGCACATCGGTAAGCAAACGTCCGCGTAAGAAAGGCGTAGTAGTTTGGTCTACATTACCACTGACACCATAGGTAAGGCGCAGTTTTAGCAAGTTTACCACATTACCATAGAAGAAATCTTCGCGATGCAAATTCCAGCTACCGCCTACTGACCATAGCGGACGGTATTTGTACTTGGGGTCTGCCCCAAACATATCAGCTTGGTCTACGCGCACACTCCCTGTGAGGTTGTATTTCTGATGGTATGAATAGCCCAATGTGCTATAAAAAGAGATAAAGCGGTGTTTGGTTTCGCTTTGCTGATTACGGCTCAGCGATAGCGACTGCCTGCCGTAGAGATAGCTAGTAACACCAGGATTGTAGAGGTCTTTCCAGTTCAGGGTAGGGAAGGAGAGCGTTTGCTCGTCGTAACCATATTGCATTTCCTTAGTATTGCGCGGGGTGTAGTGCTGACGCATCTCGAAGCCCAATAGTGCTGTCACATTGTGTGCCTCCGCAAAAGTGCGATTGAAATCCAATTGCTGACGGAAGGTATAATGCTGTGTCTGCCCTTTCTCCTGTTCGTAATAACCGCCTTCGGGTAGTTCAGAAGAGAATTTTTGAGTAGTAGCATCTTGTTTTACCAATTGGTTGTGGCGCAAACGCATATAATAAGTGTCTTTGCCAAAGAAAGTTTCACTGTTGTGAGTGTTTAACTCATATTGAAAATAGCTTTGGTATTGCAAGCCTTTGATGATAGATACTTGCAGATTTGCAAACGGACGCAAACTGAGGTTGTACTGTTTTTGATGTTCTTGTGCTATCGATTCCAATAAATTGAAGCTATACGAGCGGAAAGCATCGTTGTCCGCAATTTGTTCTAAAATATGTCCGTTTATGGGGGCAACTAAATTAAAACCCGCATACGGATTCGTTCCCAATAGCCGAGTGTAACGCGGTTGCTTTAAGTAATCGGTATACAAATTCCGCACTTGTTCAGCTACGGCATCAACAGCGGTATATCTGCCATTCACCCCTATGGTACTTTTTAGCCAAGGCGTGAGCTGGTAAGTGTTTTTTAAATAAAGGTTGAGAGCGCGGGTCTTTTCGGTAACGATACGCTCATCGGTGTCTTCATATTGTAGCGAAGCGTA
>ERZ772973.711-NODE-711-length-14219-cov-74.9927_pt1 | contig 14219 bp, 12 predicted proteins | sample MGYA00580672_ERZ772973 | MGnify/ENA primary metagenome ERZ772973 (study PRJEB29015, sample SAMEA2737938) | human oral metagenome | biome: human oral; feature: human-associated habitat; material: dental | place: China | collected 2152 ... | reverse complement strand
CGCCGCCGCCCCGCCGCTGCCGGCCCGGCCGAACGGTCGGCGCCGGACGCCCGAACGGGCAACCGCGCGGGCGCCGGCCGGCCGCACACTGGTCGTGTCGGCCCCGGAAAGGCTCGGAGCCGCGACAGTGCCGTCTCACCGAACGAGGTCAATGATGCCCAGCTCCAACCGACTGGTCGCCGCCATACAGCGCACCGGTTTCCCCACCGACCTGGCCGCCGGCTTCCTCGCCGTCGTCGTCTTCGTCATCGGAGACGGCATCGAGGCCGTGTGGATCACCAACTACCTCTCCAGCGACGCGGTCGGCTTCAGCGTCCCGCAGGCCTCGACGATCATCACCTCCTACGGCGTCGTCGTGGCGCTGGCCGCCTTCCTGTCCGGCGCCCTGTGCGACGCGCTGGGCTGCCGCAAGGTCATGCTGATCGGCCTGATCTCCTTCCTGATCTTCGACGCCCTGTTCATCGCCGTGGGCCTGCCCAGCCACAACATGCACCTCCTGCTGCTGTTCTACGGCCTGCGGGGCTTCGGCTACCCCATGTTCGCCTACGGGTTCCTCACCTGGACCATGATGGTCACGCCCCCGGCCCGCCAGTCCTCGGTCTCGGGGTGGTTCTGGTTCGCCTTCTCCCTGGGCATGCAGCTGCTCGGCTCCTACCTGTCCAGCCTCGCCCTGCCCGTCCTCGGCCACGTCCCGACCCTGTGGGCCGGGTGGGCGCTGGCCGCCGTCGGCGGAGCGGCCGGCATGCTCTTCCTACGCCTCCACCCATCGTCGGTCCTGACCCGGAACCGGTCGGTCCTGGAGTCGGTCGGCTCGGCCGTCTCCGTCCTGTGGCGCTACCCGAAGGTCTCCATCAACGGGATCGTCAAGATCATCAACCTGTCCGGCCAGTACGGCATGCAGGCCTACTACGTCGTCTACCTGAACAAGGTCTTCGCAATGCCGGAGTCCCGGGCGATCCTCGAATTCTCGATCTTCGGGTTCGTCGCCATCATCGGGGACGTCTTCTGGGGCGTCATGGGCGACCGCATCGGCTGGCGCAACACCCTGCAGTGGGCGGCCACGCCGATCACGGCGGCCTCGCTGCTCTACATCTACCTCATCCCCATCGTCGCGGGCCCGAACTTCCTGCTCATCGCGCTGGGCACGGCCGGCGTGGGCGTCGGCCTGAGCGCCCACGTGCCCACCACGCCGCTGATCACCGCCCACGCCCACGGCGAGACGGGCAACGCCCTGGCCATCCTCAATCTCGGCGCGGGCCTGGGCGCCTTCGTGGGCCCCGCCGTCGTCGCCCTCCTCCTGGGCGACGAGACCACCGCCGGCGGCTACCTGTGGGTGGCCCTGGCCCTGGCCGGCCTGTACGTCGTCTCCTTCCTCCTGTGCTTCGCCCTCAAGCTCCCGGGCAACGCCCGGGTGCTCCACACCGCCCCCGAGCTGTCCGACGACGCGGCCGCGCCCGCGCCCGCCGTCTGAGCCCCGGCCCCCACCGATCCATCCGCCACCGATCCGACCGCCCGCACCACCCACCACGAACAGGAATCATCATGACCGCCTCACTGGCCGACTCCCCCCTCGCCCCCGCCTACGACCGCTCCGCCATCACCACCGGCATCGTCCACATGGGGGTGGGCGGCTTCCACCGCGCCCACCAGGCCATGTACGTCGACCGCCTCATGCGCGCCGGCGGGGCCCTGGACTGGGGCATCTGCGGCGTCGGCCTGCTGCCCGGCGACGCGCGCATGCGCGACGCGCTGGCGTCCCAGGACCACCTCTACTCCCTGACCCTCAAGCACCGCGACGGCCGCCGCGAGCCGGCCGTCATCGGCTCCATCCACGACTACCGCTTCGCCCCCGACGACCGCGACGGCGTCCTGGAGGTCATGACCGCCCCGGCCACCCGCATCGTGTCGCTGACCGTCACCGAGGGCGGCTACAACATCGACGACGCCACCGGCGCCTTCCGCACCGACTCCGAGGGCGCCCGCCGCGACGCCGCCGACCCCCGCGAGCCCACCACCGCCTTCGGCTACATCGTCGAAGCCCTGCGCCGGCGCCGCGAGGCGGGCACCGCCCCCTTCACCGTCATGAGCTGCGACAACCTGCCGGGCAACGGGCGGGCCGCCCGCACCGCCGTGGTGAGCCAGGCCCGCATGTCCGACCCCGCCCTGGCCGAGTGGATCGACGAGCGCGTCTCCTTCCCCAACTGCATGGTCGACCGCATCACCCCGGTGACCACCCCGGCCGACATCGAGGAGGTCGCCGCCGAGCTGGGGGTGAGGGACGCCTGGCCGGTGGTGGCCGAGCCCTTCGTCCAGTGGGTGCTGGAGGACGACTTCCCCGCCGGCCGCCCGGCCTTCGAGCAGGTCGGGGTGCAGATGGTCGACGACGTCGTCCCCTACGAGCTCATGAAGCTGCGGCTGCTCAACGCCTCCCACCAGGCCCTGGCCCACTGGGGGCGCCTGCTGGGCATGGGCTACGCCCACGAGGCGGCGGCGGATCCCCAGATCGCCGCGTGGACCCGCGCCTTCCTGACCCGCGAGGCCCGCCCGCGGCTGGCGGCCGTGCCCGGCATCGACCTGGACGAGTACGTCGACACCCTCTTCGAGCGCTTCACCAACGCCGCGATCGCCGACACCCTGGCGCGCCTGGCCTTCTTCGCCCCCTCGGGCATGCCCAAGTTCGTCCTGCCGACCGTGCGGGCCAACCTGGGGGCCGGCGGCCCCATCCGCCTGGGGACGGCCATGTGCGCCGCCTGGTCGCTGGGCGTGCTGGGCACGGACGAGAGGGGCGGGGCGATCCCCGTGGTCGACGACCTGCGCCCCTTCGCCCGGGCCCAGGAGGACGGCGAGGCCACCGGCTTCATCGGCAACGCGCAGATCTTCGGGGACCTGGCGGACGACGAGCGCTTCCGCTCCGTCTACGCCGAGGAGCTGGCGGCCCTGCGCGAGCAGGGGGCGCGCGCCCGCCTGCGGGCCCTGGTCGCCCGCTCCTGAGCCGCCCCGGCCCCGGGCGGGCCGCAGGGTCCGGCCGCCGGTCCCGGGTCCCGGTCCGGAGCGGGACCTATTGGCGCCCCGCCGGCCCGGACCGGCCCGTAGGCTAGGGCATCGTGAATGCCCGCGTCATCCTGCTGGCCGGGCCCTCGGGCTCGGGCAAGACCTCTCTGCTGCGCCGCGTCGGCGCCAAGCGGCTCAAACTCGACGACTTCTACCGCGACGGCGACGAGGCCGGCATGCCGCTGGTGGGCGGCGGGATCACCGGCGGGGCGGGGCCGGGCACGCGGGGGGCGGGGAGCCGCGAGGCGAGCCGCATCGACTGGGACCACCCGGACAGCTGGGACGCCGAGCGGGCCATGAGGGCGATCCTGGATTTATGCGCCGTCGGCCGCACGGAGGTGCCGATATACTCCATCCCCGACAACGCGGTCGTCGGGCGGGCGGGGCTGGACATCGGCCGGGCGCACGCCTTCGTGGCGGAGGGGATCTTCGCGGCCGAGCTCATCGACCGCTGCCGCGCCGAGGGCGTGCTGGCCGCCGCCCTGGTGCTGCGCCGTCCGCGCCCGGCGACCTGGTGGTTCCGGCTGCGCCGGGACCTGGCCGAGCGCCGCAAGCCGCCGGCGGTGCTGCTGCGCCGCGGCCTGCGCCTGACCCTGGAGGAGCCCGAGCGCATCCAGGACTGGATGGAGCGGGGCTGCCGGGCGGTCTCGCGGCGCCAGTGCGAGGCCGCCATCGCCGAGCACATCGGCTCCTCCGCCGTTCCCGGCAACCGGGCCGACGGCGTCATGTGAGCGCGCGCCGTCCCCGCTCCCGCGCCTCATGGGGCCGGGCGGGGGAGGCCACGATGACGGCGAGCACGGCGCCCTCGACGGATCGGCCCCGTTTTCCGCGAGCGCGCAGGTTTCCAGTCGAACGCGCAGCTGGGAGGCGCGCGTTCGACTGGAAACCTGCGCGCTCGCGGATGTCGGGCCCGACGAGAGACCCCACCGGTCCCGGCGTTGCGGGGACGGGGGCGGGCTGTGCGCACCGCGCGTATACACCGCGTGTATAGTGGTTGCCATGGACACCCGACTCACCCTCCTGGGCCTGCTCGGCACGGGCCCCGGATACGGCTACGACCTCAAAACGAACTGGGACCGCTGGTTCGCCGGCACCAAGCCGCTCGCCTTCGGCCAGGTCTACTCCACCCTCGCCCGCCTCCTGCGCGACGGCCTCATCGTCCAGCTCGGCGCCCAGGCCGGGGCCGGGCCCGACCGCAAGCGCTACGAGATCACCGCGGCCGGGCGCGACGCCGTCGAGGAGTGGATCCGCAGCCCGCAGGTGCCCGCCGACTCCATCCAGGCCGACCTGTTCGCCAAGACCATCATCGCCCTGCTCCTGGGCGAGGACGCCGAGCGCCTGCTGGACCTCCAGCGCGCGGCCCACACCGCCCGCATGCGCGAGATCACCCGCCGCAAGGACGGGGCGGACCTGCACGACGTCCTCATCGCCGACCACGCCCTGTTCCACATCGAGGCGGACCTGCGCTGGATCGACCTGACGGCGGCCCGGCTGACCGAGCTGCGCGAGCAGGTGCGCCCATGAGCCCCGAGTCCGGCGTCATCATGCGGGCGCGCGGCCTCGCCCTGGCCTTCGGCACCACCCGCGCCCTGCGCGGCGTCGACCTGGACGTCGTGGCCGGGCAGGTCCTGGCCGTCACCGGCCCGTCCGGGTCGGGCAAGTCCACCCTCCTGCACGTCCTGGCCGGGGTCCTGGTGCCCGACGCCGGGAGCGTGCACTACGCCGGGCGCGACATCGCCCGCCTCGACGAGGCCGGGCGCTCCCGCCTGCGCCTGGCCGAGTTCGGCTTCGTCTTCCAGTTCGGCCAGCTCCTGCCGGACCTGTCCGCCCTGGACAATGTCACCATCCCCCTGCTGCTGGCCGGGACCCCGCGCCGCCGGGCCCTGGCCCGCGCCCGCGCCCAGCTCGCCGAACTCGGCCTGGACGGGCACGAGGACAAGCTGCCCGCCCAGCTGTCGGGCGGGCAGGCCCAGCGGGTCGCCGTCGCCCGCGCCCTGGTGGGCGGGCCGCGGATCCTCTTCGCCGACGAGCCCACCGGCGCCCTGGACTCCCTGGCCGCCGAGCAGACCATGCAGGCCCTCACCCGCGCCGCCCGGTCCGCCGGCGCAGCCCTGATCATCATCACCCACGACCCGCGCACCGCCGCCTACGCCGACCGCGAGGTCATTGTGCGCGACGGGCGCCTGAGCGCGGGCTCGGGCCTGGTCGAGGCCGACCCCGCCGAGCCGGCCTCCGGACGCGCGCAGCGGGGGGAGCGATGAGGGACTTCGCACTGGCGCGCCTGATCGTCGCCGGCGACCGCTCCGCCCGGCGCCGCCTGCTGGGGATCGTCGCCGGCGTCATGGTCGGGGTCGCCGTCTTCCTCCTGCTCACCGCCGCCTACCAGGCCTTCGGGGAGCGCAGCCGGCGCTCGAGCTGGCACACGCCGATCGCGGCCTCGCCCACCGCCCTGACGCCCGACACCGAGCTCACCGCGCACACGGCGGGGGCCGCCTCCACCCTCGACCACGTCGGGAACCGGACCGTGACCGTCCTGCTGGTGGCCACCACCGAGGACACGCGCGTGCGGATCCCCGGCTCCGACGTCGTGCCCCGTCCGGGCCAGTACCTGGCCTCGCCGGCCATGGCCGATCTCATCGCCTCCATGCCCGCCGACCAGCTCGCCGAGCGCTACGGCCGGCAGGCGGGCGTCCTGTCCGAGGACGCCGTGGAGGGCCCCGACTCCCTCGTCCTGGTCGTGGGGATGGAGGCCCCGCGCCTGGCCGCCTGGCAGGGCTCGGAGCAGCCGCAGGTCGTCACCGGGTTCGTCGGCCACGACTACGCCGCGCAGGCCTACCGGATCGTCGCCGCGATCGGCGCCCTGGCCATCCTCGCCCCCGTCCTGCTGCTCATCGCCATCGTCACCGACCTGGGGGCCGCCCAGCGCGCCGAGCGCCTCGCGACCCTGCGGCTCATCGGGGCGACGCCGGGGCGCGTGGCCCGCCTCGCCGCGGCGGAGACGGCGGCGACCAGCGCCCTGGGCGCCGTGGCGGGCGTCATCCTCTACCTGGCCCTCATCCCCGCCGCCGCCCGCCTGACGATCGGCTCCTCGCGCTTCTTCGCCCGCGATCTGCTCACCTCTCCCCCGGTCATGATCCTCACCGCCGTCGGCGTTGTGGGCGGGGCGACGGCCGTGTCCTGGTGGCGGACCCGGCGGGCCAGCATCGGCCCGTTGGGTGCCAGCCGCGAGCGCCGCGGCAGGAGGGAGCGCGCGCCCCGCCCCGTCTCCCTCCTGCCGCTGCTGCTGGGCCTGGCCGGACTGAGCGCGGTGCGCCTGGCCGGCGGGAGGCTGAGCACGACGGCGCTGATGACCCTGCTCATCGGATCCTTCCTGTCGACCATGCTGGGGCTGCTGTGGGCGGGGCCGCTGCTGACCTGCTGGGCGGCGCGGGCGGCGCGGCGCCGGGCCCGCACCGCCGCGCAGGTCATGGGCCTGGGCCGCCTGGTCCAGCACCCGCGCGCGGCCTTCCGGGCGGTGGGCGGCATGGTCGTCGCCCTGTACGCCGTCACCCTGTTCGCCGTGGCCATCACGGCCGCCGCCGGCGTGCAGGGGGTGAGGACCGGGCCCGGGCGCCTGAACCCCCAGGCCCTGTTCACCACTCCCGCCACCGCCGACCCCGCGGCCCTGGACTCCGTCCTCGGACGGCTGCGGGCCGTGCCGGGGGTCACCACCGCCTCGCTCGGCTACCCGCAGGCGCCGCAGCAGGGGCAGAAGGGCCGGGGCCTGCGCCTGATCCTGCCGGTCGAGGACGCGCGCGCCCTGGGCGCCGCGGGGGCGGACTCGCCGACCGGCTGGGTGAGCGTGGACTGGAACTGGCTGCTTGGGGAGAGAGCCGACCCGGCGCCGGCCCAGGCCCCGCAGATGGACGGGCCGTCGGCCGGGAGCCCGTCGGCCGGGGGCCCGTCGGCCGCCGGCGCGCCGGTGCTGCTCGTGGCCACCGACGGCGGCCCGGGGGCGGTGGAGCGGGCCCGCACCGCGATGGTGAGCGCCGTCGGGGCGGACCTGGTCTCCTACCCGGTCTCGCGCTACGACATCCGGGCCGTCCAGGCCTCCGCCACGGAGAACCAGTTCGCGGCGCTGGGCTACATCGGCATCCTCATTGCGGCGGGCGTGTCCACCGCGTCCCTGGCGGTGTCCACCGTCTCCTCCCTGCTGGCGCGCCGGCGGGTGCTCGGCCTGCTGCGCCTGACGGGGATGCCGCACGCCGCGCTGCGACGGGTCGTGGCCTACGAGACCCTCCTGCCGGTGGCCACCGTGCTGGCGCTGAGCATCGGGGCGGCGGCCTACACCGCCTGGGTCCTCATCACGGGCGTGTCCGCGCGCTCGATCGGCTGGCCGGCCGGTTCGTACTACGCGGTGGTCGGGGCGTGCCTGGCGCTGGTGGGCGCGGCCGTCCTGGCCAGCGCCAGGGCCGCCACGCGCATGGTCTCGGGCACCGCGGTGCGCTTCGAGTGAGGCCGGGGCGGCGCGGCGTCCCGGAGGGCTGAGGCCCTCGGGGCCGCCGTCGAGCCGCGCCCCGCCGTCGAGCGGGCAGGTTTCCAGTCGAACGCGCACCTCCCAGCTGCGCGTTCGACTGGAAACCTGCGCGCTCGCGGAAATCGGGGGCCCGGGTCACGGAAGTCCCGCTGGTACCGGGTTACGGCGCCGACCTATTCTTGTCAGCGCCGTCGCCCCCGGGGCGCCGCGCCTCCCGCACACAGAACCGAGGATCCCGACCATGCTACTGACCGCCGATCATGTCGAGCAGATGCACCTGCCCACCACGACCAACCGCGAGGGCTACGAGAAGAGCAGCGTCGACGCCTACCTGGAGGAGATCGTGGCGACCCTGCGCGCATGGGAGACGGAGGAGGACGGCACGGCGCCGGACTACGTCCTGCACTCCGGCGACGTGACCGGCGCCGCCTTCCCGACCACCCCGGCCACCCACGACGAGGGCTACGAGGAGACGCGGGTCGACGAGTTCCTCGACGACGTCGTCAGCACGCTCGTGCACTACGAGGCCCGGGCCGCCGCGGTCGCGGGGGGCCCGGGGGCGGGGGCCGACGCCGGGGCCGGGGCGGCGCTGACGGCCGACGGGGCCGCCCGCCGCACCTTCAGAGTCGTCAAGCTCCGGGGCGGGTACGATCGCCAGGCCGTCGACGCCTTCATGACCCGGATCGTGGCCACCCTGCGCGCCCACGAGGCGGGGACCTGGCGGCGCGGCGGCCCGGACGGGCTGCTGACCTCCGCCGACGTGCTCAACATCAAGTTCCAGGCCACCGCGTTCCGCTCCGGCTACGAGCAGGACGAGATCGACGAGTTCCTCGACGACGTCGCCCAGGCGCTGGCCGCCTACGAGGTCCGCGACTGAGGGCGGCCGGGCCGGGGCGCCCCCGCCCGGGGCAGGGCCGCGCGGCGCGGCTCAGGCGTCCGGCCCGGCCAGGACCGACTCCTCCTGCGCGCGCTCGCGGACGAACTCCCCCAGCTCGGGCAGGACGAAGGCCAGGAGCCCCTTGGCCGGAGCGGCGATGATATCGGCGGCCAGGAGCCGGGCCCGGTAGACGCCCACGTATCCGCTCGTCCTGCCCCACGCCCGCCGGACGGCGTCCACGCTCACCGGCTCCGTCGTCGAGATCGCCGCCATGACGGCCAGCATCTCCCTCTCGCGCGGCGAGGCGTCGAGCCACGCCTGCTCCAGAACGTTCGCCCGGTACATGCCCAGCGCCTCGGAAAGGGACCGGTCCACGTGCGCGGTGGTGATGCCCGCCGCGCCCGAGGAGGCGTTCCAGGCGCAGTAGCCGATCGCCTGGACCAGGTAGGGGTAGCCGCGCGACACGGTCGTGGCGAGCGCGAGGGCGGTGGCGTCGAAGGGGCGCCCCGCCTCCTCGGCGGGACCCGCCAGGGCGCGGCCGGCCTGGGCCCCGGTCAGATCGCGCAGGTCGATGCGCATGGCGCGGCGCAGGAAGGTGGCGCCCGGGCTGCGCACCAGTGCTCCGACGCCCGTCCTCAGACCGGCCCCGGCGAAGGCCAGCGCCCTGCCCTCGCGGCGGGAGAACTGGAGGACCTCTCCGATCTTGCGCAACTCGGCGACGTCGGCGTCCTGGATCTCGTCCACGGTCAGGGCCAGGCCGCCGCCCTGGTCGGCGAGCCGGTCGGTGAGCTCGTTGATCTGCGCGCGCAGCGTGGACTCCGGCGGCGGGCCGGGCTCCCACGCGGCCCCGACGCCCACGGGGCCCAGCGTCGCGCTCAGACTCGTCAGCCTCGCCCGGGGGCGGGCGTGCTCGCGCAGCAGGCGCGGCAGGTGGTCGCGGGTCAGCCGCTGCAGCAGGCCGGGGCTGGAGGACTCGCTGACGGCGAGCCAGCCGGCGCGGAGGGCGGCGTCCTCGAATTCGTTGAGCATGACCGTCTTGCCCAGGCCGCGCGAACCCACGACGAGGACCGTGCGGGCCGGGGCGCCGGCGCCGCCGCTGAAGGAGTCCCGGAAGGCGGCCAGGGCCGCGTCGCGCCCGGCCAGGACCCGGGGCGTGACCCCGAAGGACGGGGAGAAGGGATTGGACCCGTCGCTCATATAAACAGTATAAAGCAGACCTTCCCCAGTATCCGCGCCGTTTCCACCCTCCCGCGAGCGCCGTCGTATAAACGCGCCGAAAGGAGCGCGGTCCCGGTCCGAACCCGTCGGGTCGGACCGGGACCGCGCTCCGGGGCGGGTCACTCGTCGGCGCCGCCCTGCTTGACGCCGACGACGCTGACCCGCGCGGCGGTGACCGAGCGGCCGCTGTGCCTGGCGCCGGTCGCCATGTACACCACGTCGCCGGCACTCAGCTCGTGCTCGACGCCGTCGACGGAGAATCTGATCGTGCCCTCGAGCACCTGCACGACCGTCGGCATGGGCGAGGGCTCCTCCTCGTGGATCAGCTGGTCGGCGTCGAGGATGAACTCGACGACCTCCAGCACCTCGTTGTCGACGATCTCGCAGACCCTCATCTTGCCGTCGGCCACCGGGCAGGCGGCCGACAGGCCGGTGTGGACACTGGACTCGCGCGCGGAACTCGTGGTCTTGGTCATGGTGCGGATCTCCTTGTGCGGTGCGGTTCGTGCTCCACCGGACGCTCGCGCCCGGCGCACCGAACATAATCCACCCATTTTCTCCGGATCAAGCCTTGTTTATCGGGTTCCACTGTGCTCTTCGTCCGACGGTCCGCCGGCGGACCCGGACACCGGGCCCGCCGACCGAGCGGAGCGCCGACCGGCGGCCCTCAGCTGCGCTTGACCAGCGGGAAGGTGATGGTCTCGCGGATGCCCTGGCCGGTCAGGGCCATGAGGAGGCGGTCGATGCCCATGCCCATGCCGCCGCAGGGCGGGAAGCCCTGCTCCATGGCCACCAGGAAGTCCTCGTCCAGGACCATGGCCTCCGGGTCGCCCTTGGCGGCGGCCAGGGCCTGGGCCTCGAAGCGCTCGCGCTGGACCACCGGGTCGGCCAGCTCGGAGTAGGCCGTGGCCGTCTCGAAGCCGCGGATGTACAGGTCCCACTTCTCCGTCAGGCCCGGCCTGGAGCGGTGGTAGCGGGTCAGCGGCGAGGTGTCCTCGGGGAAGTCGTAGACGAAGGTGGGCGCCCACAGCTTGTTGCCGACGAGCTCCTCGAAGACGTCCTCCACGATCTTGCCGGCCACCGCGTAGTCGTCGACCTCCAGGTCCAGCCCCCCGGCGATGGCCGCGAGGCGCTCGCGCGGGGTGTCCACGGTGATCTCCTCGCCGACGGCCTCGGACACGGAGGTGTACAGGTCGACCTTGTCCCACTGGCCGGACAGGTCGTACTCGGTGCCGTCGGCCAGGGTGACGACCTCCCCGCCCTCGGGCAGGCCGAAGGCGTCGCGCGCCGCCCGCTGGACCAGGTCGCGGGTCAGCTCGGCCATGCCGTCGTAGTCGGAGTAGGCCTCGTAGGCCTCCAGGGCCGTGAACTCCGGGGAGTGGGAGGAGTCGGCGCCCTCGTTGCGGAAGTTGCGGTTGATCTCGAAGACGCGGTCGACGCCGCCGACCACGGCGCGCTTGAGGTAGATCTCCGTGGCGATGCGCAGGTAGAGATCCATGTCGAAGGCGTTCATGTGGGTGATGAACGGGCGCGCGGCCGCCCCGCCGTGAATGACCTGGAGCATGGGGGTCTCCAGCTCCAGGTAGTCGCGGCGGTGGAAATTGTCCCGCAGGGAGCGCACGACGGCGGCGCGGGTGCGCACCATGTCGCGCGCGGCCGGGCGGGTGAGCAGGTCCAGCTCGCGGCGGCGCACCCGGTTGTCCTCGCTGAGGCTGACCTCCTCGCCCGCCTCGTTCGTCCACACCTTGGGCAGCGGGCGCAGGGCCTTGGAGGCGATGCGCCAGGCGGGGACGGCGACGTCGTCGTCGCCCAGCCCGGACAGGTCGGCGGCCCCGGCGCCCTCGCGCAGGAGGGGCTCGGCCATGACGGACAGCTCCCCGCGCCGCGAGGAGATGACGCGGCCGTGGACGAACAGGTGGTCGCCCAGGTCGACGTCGGACTTGAAGGCGGCCAGGGACGTGTGACCGGCGCCGGGCAGGGCCTTGGCCGACAGCATCGCCTGGAGGGTGGTGCCGGCGCCGTCGGCCAGGGTGGCGAAGCACAGCCGGCCGGTGTTGCGCAGGAAGACGACGCGCCCGGCGACGCCGACGACGTCGTCGGTCTCCTGGCCGGCCTGCAGGTGCCCGTAGCGCTCGCGGACGGCGGCGATCGTGGTGGTGATCGGCAGCCGGACCGGGTAGGGCTCCCAGCCCTCGGCGCGCAGGCGCTCGCGCTTGGCGGCGCGGACGGCGAACTGCTCGCCGGGGCCCGCATCCTGGCCGGCCCGTCCGGGCTGTCCGGCGCGTTCGGCCTGTTCGGCCCGCCCAGCTTGTCCGGCCCGCCCGGGCTGCCCGGCCTGCTCAGCTCGCTCGGTTCGCCCGGCGTGTTCGGGCCGCTCGGGGCGGGCCGTCCCCCGGGGGGCCGCGGCGTCGGGTCGGGAGGCGTCGGACTGGGGGAGGTCGTTCTGCTGGATCGCGTCAGTCACGCGCGCGAGTCTAGCGGGGCGCCCGCCGACGGCGCCCCCGCCTCCCCCGTTCGGGCACCCCTGATCGTCGCCAGCGGGCGCCCTTCCCGCCCGAGGCGCCCCATTTCCCCGAAATACCGGACCTTGCCGTCGTCCCCAGAGGCGGTTCCCCGCACCCCCTCCCCCCGCCCTGTGAATGCCGTCACACAGGGAGGAGCATTATGGTGGCATGGACTTCGAGATCAACAGTCTTCTGACCCGCATCGACGCGCTCCACGGCGCCGCGCACTGGGACGAGGTGCTCCTGCGACCATCGGATCAGGCGGTGAAGGACGCGGCCATCGCCGTGGGAGCTCTCACTCAGCCGTATCGCAGATTCCTCGTGCGCCCCGGAACCGACCCGCGGATCGTGCGCGCCCGGCACTTCCGGGGACGGCTCACCTGCGCCAGTGCCGCGGAGGTCCTGGGATACAGGATGTGGAACCCGCCCGAGGACGTGCATATCGCCCTACCGCCCAATCATGCCGTCCGCGACTCCACGCGACGCCCTCTTGCGGGAGTGCGGATCCATCGGCCCGTCGAGCTCACCCCGGCCACCGTCGACGACTTCCCGATCGTCAGACCGGCCGAGATCGTCGCGTGCGCCCTGTCCTGTCTCGACGAGCTCGACGCGATCAGCGTCGCGGACGCGGCGCTCAACCGCAGGGACACGACGAAGGAGGAGATCGACGAGTTGCTGGCGGGCAGGTACGCGACAACAGCGCGGGAGCGGCTCGCCGAGGCCGACTCGCATGCGCGGTCCCACCTGGAGACCCGCGTGCGCCTGTGCCTGAAGAGGGCCGGACTGTCCGTGGAGACGGGCTTCATCATCGACGATCTCGGGGAGACCGACACCCTGATCGAGGGGTGGCTCCTGGCGGAGACCGACGGATTCGAATACCACTCCTCCAAGGAGCAGTTCATCAAGGACCGGCGTCGCGACCAGACCGCCCTCGCCCACGGTTACATCCCGCTGCGCCTCACCTATGACGACGTGGCGGCCGGGGAGAAGAACATCCTGCGGATCGTGGGCGGGGCGCTGCGCGGAGTTGCACATTCGAGCCGAGTCCGGATTCCGGAGAACCCCGTCGTTCTGCGGAATCTCGGATGGACCTGAGCGGGGTCGACCTCTCCCATGTGCAGAGCGACCCCGGCTGCACATGGGAGAGATTCCGCTCCGCCCCGCCTCCGGAGTCGACACCGACTTTTCCCCGCCATATCAACGATCTCCTAGAAAGGTCCTTGCTTGAAGGGCGACTTCGAATGTGCAAGTCGCCCGCACGCATCCGCCGCGCGCGCATTCAGAGCGCCCGGGCCGGGCCCGATCGACCCCGTCCCGGGCGGCTGCAGGCCGGACGGCGACCTCTGGATGGGCCGGACTGGCGCCGTCAGCGGCGGGACTCGGCGAGGGGGGTCCCGGAGGACTTCAGGCCCTGCGCCCGGGCGGCGTCGGCTCCCTCGGGCACCCGGCCGGGCTCGGCGCCCCGCTCCACGATCCGGTTGCGCTCGTCGACGAACACGACGCGCGGGACGTAGGTGCGCGCCTCGGCGTCGGACATCTGCGAGTAGGCGATGAGGATGACCAGGTCGCCGGGCGACACGAGGTGGGCGGCCGCGCCGTTGACGCAGATCTCCCCGGCGCCGCGCTCGCCGGGGATGACGTAGGTGGACAGGCGGTTGCCGTTGGTGCAGTCGCAGATGTCGACGCGCTCGCCGGGCAGCAGGTCGGCGGCCTGAAGCAGCTCCGCGTCCACGGTGATGGAGCCGACGTAGTCGAGGTCGGCCCGGGTCACGGTGGCGCGGTGGATCTTGGACGTCATCATCGTCCGGGTGCGTGCAGTCATCGCCAGACAGGCTAGACGCCGCGCACCGGGCGGAGAAGGCCCGGTGACCGATACGACAGGCGCCCCGGGCGGCCGGGCGGAGACCCCGGGCCGCGCCGCCCTGTGCGCCGGCCGGGCCCGCCGGGCCCCTCACCCCAGGTCGATGAGGGCGTTGTCAATGAGGCGGGTCCGCCCGACCCTGGCCGCGACGGCCAGGAGCACCACCCCGTCCGCGGCGACCCCGCCCGCCCC
>ERZ772973.705-NODE-705-length-14369-cov-26.5626_pt1 | contig 14369 bp, 14 predicted proteins | sample MGYA00580672_ERZ772973 | MGnify/ENA primary metagenome ERZ772973 (study PRJEB29015, sample SAMEA2737938) | human oral metagenome | biome: human oral; feature: human-associated habitat; material: dental | place: China | collected 2152 ... | reverse complement strand
ATGATGGATTATTTTGATCCAATAAATTAGAGTGAAGAATTAAAATGGATTTCTTGTAAATTTAAATTTAAATTTACATATCTAATTAAGCAATAATATAACAACAATAAAATTTAGCAATGATTAGATATCTAAGTCGTAACATTATTAGCTATTTTGCGATAAATGATTAGTTTAATGAAATACTCATCAGATGGGAGCTCTCAAGAATGCCATATGTTTGATCTCTCAGCTCAATACCTCAACAGCAATAATTGTAGACTTATGTTAATAAAATTGTTTGATTTTCCTCTGTTTTTGATTTGTCATTAGTATCCCTTTGATAGTTAGATGATTAATCAGGATGTTTATTGGGTCGATGGTGTTTGGTTTTTCGGCGAAGGCACAGGATAATTCGGTGCAACCTAGTAGTATCGGCGGATTATTGACGTGATTTTCTACATAATTATCTATTTCTACCCTCTCAAACTTAGCTATTCTTTCTACTTTCTCTAGTGCTAATTGTGGCACTGTCCGCCCAGCGATTACTGTGCGAATTATCATTTCCAGTGCTTGTTCTTCGTCCTTATCCGGCGTTAAGACGGTTACTCCGGCGGCTTTCAACGGCTTGTCATATAGTCCAGTGCGGATGGTCGTAGGCGACGCTAGTAATCGAATTGTTTTATAATGGCGGCTAGTATAATCAATTGTGGCATCCACCATGGAAGTTATGTGAACATTTAGACGCTGTTCAATGTCGAGCTGCAGTAAATGCGCGGTATTGCAAGCAATTATGATAATGTCGTCCATTGATGCGCCAATGTTTTTTAGTTCGTTTATGATAATTTCCAAGGCTTCGCTGCGCCGCGATTCGTTGGCGATAAAATCAGGAACCGGCAGCGACAAATGAACTATATGCGGAAAATCCGTGCCATCCTTCGCGCCGTTTGCCAGCGCCTGCTGAATCATCCGCCGGTGTAGCTCCAGGCTTGCTTGCGGCCCCATGCCGCCGATGATAATTATTCTTTGTTTCATAATTCCTCCTTTGGGTTATATAAAAAAGACCGCGCGCGGCCTCTATTCATGGTTGGTATTTTCAGAAGAATTTTACGAACAATTCAACAAGCCGCGGCGAAAACGTGTGCTTTGCCAGGCGGTGCTGATGAATTGCCGTTTTATGGTCATGGGGTGATTATAACGCCAACGGCTAAAATCCGCAAATATTCTATAAAACAGCTCGCTTGGATATGCGCCAAACCCATAAAATGATGTAAATAGATAAACCAATTGAAAATAAGAGCGAGAGGATAACCATCGGATTTGCTTTCCATAATATTGTCCACGTTGGCGGTGAAATGATAAATTCTACCATCGCTAAGAACCCGATTTTAGTATAAATATGCAGCGATTCAGCCAGACAAACAGCGAAACCGATTACCGTGCCGAGTATAGAGGCTGAGATTAATAAAATGACGTCAAGGAGCGGCGGTCTCTCTTCCTGGGTTATAAAACCATATATTAGACAGATAATGCCCGCGCCGATGGGCCCAGTTAGATACGATACGTAGTTCCACCGCCACAGTAGCAGCCATAGACCAATTATCATGGGGATACCTAGTAAAAATGCTAATAAAATACCAATCCAGCGCGGGCGATGCCTGCGCTGTAAATTGTAATATGGGGGCTCTTGGTTCATGCTATTTAGTATAGCATTTGACAGGAAGTATATGGTTTGGATTGGAGGATTATTTATCTGGCGGCTGCGCTTGGTCTAGGATCTTCGACAGTTCGCTAATAAGTTCGCGCAGTTGAGGGTTGCGCAAGATTGCCCGGCGGGTGGCTGGCGTCCAAATGAGCGTGCGGGAACGTAAAGTTTCTGCCAGCGTTTCGCCTGATGGCGTCAGCAGGCCCTCTTTATCCAATTGAAACAATTCAGGCAGCAGCGCGTCGCAAAGCAGTGCCAGCGGCGCTTGCGACCGGGCAATGATTCGGTCATGTTTATCGACCGGCATAGAAATTGGGTTAAATCCTAATTGCTGCAAATGGCTGGCTGCCGCCTCGGCGTTTGGCTGGTCGCTGGCGACAACCGCTCGCTGAGCGCTATTCATTAGCAAATGGACAACGGCAGCTTTCTGGTCAAGCTGATCGTTAAATCGGCGGCTGGTGTCCATAACGCTATCGTGCAAAATCATTAGACCTCTTACGGGCGGTACGGTAAAATTTTCCAGGGGCGCACACACGTGGATAATTTCGCAATCGGATAATTCTTCTGTGTTGGTGTGGCGGTCAGCTATGTCAAATTCGCGGACTAGAAAGCCGTACTTCTTAGCGCGCCGTACCAATTGCGAACCCAAATCGCCCAGCGAACCGATAACGCCTATAGTTTGTTTTACTGCTGTCATACGGCCTCCTTTGACTTTACGGGGATGATTATATTGTTAAGTATACGCTACCTGGTACAACATCCAAAACTTTAAGTTTGATGAATATTATTGCTAGTCTTCACAATCACTTTATGCAAACATATTTATGGTTTAACTTCTCTATGAAGCTAACCTCTTTTTCTTCTTCAAAACTTAAGGCTGTTATGTCTATCTGATAGGAAGTTTCCTGCTCTAGGCAATACATAATTTTACTAATATTTCTTAAAATATCCGAAGAGAAGGCTGAATATAGTAATAGAATATCAATGTCCGCTGAATCTTTATCTTTTTCTAGAATAGAGCCAAAAACATATACTTTATCAAACGCATAAAATAAGTTCATATTCCTTTCGATTAGATTAGATAGATTTGCTTTATTAAATTCCTTTGACATATTCGTAAAATTCTTTCATTGTAAGTAATTTTACCTCAAAAGTTTCAGCTAATTCTAACGCCTCTGTTGATATGCACTTTTCTCCATTCCAATTATGCAAATTTACAATTACATAATTAGGTTTTGGCGCCATTCTAGATAAGAACTCTTTACTTAAACAGTACTCATAAATAAAGGCTATGTTAGTCTCATTTATTTTGATTTCTCTTAATGTATCTTGATTACTGTATTTAAACGATATATTCCTAGAGTTTAAATATTTTAAGACAAAATTTAAACTTTCTAACCTAACACCTGCTTTCCTAAAGCAATTATTGTCATAATATAATTGCCTTAATCTAGGAGTGTCGTTGATAAATATTTTTTCATTACCTTTTAATAGTATATATGGCTCGTCTATTCCTAGTACAACTTCTTCCAGTAGGTCTTTTTTTCTAAATTTTTGCATCAATTCTTCTAATGACTCTGTAGATGCCATTAAAGAATCTCTTATTGGTTTGATTCCAAACATTGAATTAATCTCTTGTGGAAAAAGTACTGTTCTGATTTTTTCTTCATCATATCTAGTATTTTTAAATTCTTCAACATGAATTATGAAATTTTGAATTACTTCTAAATTTGAATACATCTTATTTGAATGATGCTGAAATAAATTAAGATTATTCTCAAATAGTAATTTTAGCTTTTCATTATTTAATAATATTTGAGGCTCAAATTTATCCCATAAAGATTTATCATCGCCCAGGTAGTAATTGTTATATATACTATGATTTTCTCTTAATATAGGTACAACTTTTTCCTTAAGTTTATCAAAAGAAACAAATTGGATACAGAAAAATTCTTCTAGCTCTTTTCTTCTAGTCTCTTTCCATTTTTTAACAGTGTTCTCGCTTATAAGACTGGTCTTGTCAAAATTTTTATGACAAGTTGGACATAAGATTATTAGATTTTCAAAAGAATTATTTTCTGTTTTACAGTATTCTTCGATATGTGCTTTTTCCATAATATCACTATTATTTATAAATAATCCTGCTCGACAGCCTGGATTCATACATCGTCCCATGGATTCAGCCCATAATCTACGTTTTACATTTTCAGCAATTGGTTTTCTGCTCATTTTCTAATATCCAATTCGTCTTTAATATTAAGATTCGCCTGTAGATAATTTTAAGATACTTTAGCGTGTCCAGAAAGGTTGATTGAATGCTGGTAGTGAGCCCTACCTATTTACCTCATCGTACGCCCTTAAAATCGCTCGACAGTGGGTTCTGTTATTGATATATTATATATCAATCTTTGTGCTTGCAGTGGCGGCATGGGTGTCGGCGGCGGTCTCGCCGATGGTGCGACGCACTACTCGTTCCTCGAGAGCGACAACCACGACCACTACGGACCCGGCAACGGATCCAACAACAACGGCACCTCCCGCGGCCAGTACACCGGCCCCGGCCACTAGACCCATCGTCCTGGACATGACCTGAAAAATGTCTTATCCTGAGTATGATATAAAACTACTCACTTACCTTAGAGGATTTATCATGTCAGAATGGACAGAAAAAGATTTTGAGTCGTACACCCAATCCGATTGGGAGCTTATTAAAGCAGTCAAACAGCTTACTGATGAAAATCTTGATAATGTTAAGATTTTAACACGTGCCAATGATATAGCATTGGCAATTTTTGGTATGTTGTGCGTACGGCTGCGCGATAATGGAGAAGAGGGTGCGGACGGCCTCGGTATGTCGTTACAAGAATATACAGGAACAGTCCTAGCTAATGCAAAGAGGAAGAAAGAAGATGACGGCTGGGCTGCTGAATACGCTAAGCCGATCAATCAATTTATTGCTTATGGAGAAAAGAAGTTTGCTGAGTAGGTTAAATCTGCTGTGATGGTCTGCAGTATCAATACGCAAGCAATACGCAAGCTCACCCTATTATAATAAACTCACCCTTATGTAAAGTATTGGATACATTTTTTTGCTATAACATGAAAAAGAGCAGACAAACCTATCCGCTCTTCAGTATCTTATTTGTATTTATATAAAACAAATTTAATCAATTTATTTATTAATTATATTAATTCACATATTTAATCTTTAACCAAGACTACTTTATTATAGAAGAAAAGTCAAAAAAGATATGAAGCAATTGTAATGAACTACTTGATAAAGTATAGTTGCTTATATATTCATACAACCCTTCATTTACATCTGTTTTTAATAAAATCAAATTTCCTTGACTTATTGCTCCAAACTTATCTTTATTCATTCCAGAAATTTTAATCGAATTATTAGGAATATCAATATTTTTCACAACAAATCCGAACATGATATTTTTATTGTGGTAAGATGGATATTTCGGCGGTTCCTCTACAAAACGACTAACTCCTTCATTAATATATTTTTTATTTAAACTCGAACTTCCATCAATTCGTTTGCACTCAATTATATAGTAGTCTTTTTTGTTTTTATTTACCCAATAATTATTTGATGTCACTTTAATATCGCACCTTCCTATAAAGGTGTCTGTATTTTCATCAAATGTTTCTGGCACTTCTATTTGGAATGAGATCGGAAACTTTTCACAACCTAGTTTAGTTAAAGTAGAAGTATTGTCTAAATAAAGAGAAAATAGATGGTTCTGTATGTTTACCTCATGATTATTAACTTTACGTCCTACAGAAATACAATCTTGCTTCATTAGTCTACAACATTTTTCAATGGTCTCAATAATATAAGAATAAAAACCATTTTGAAAATCTTCATTTATTGATTTTTGCTTAAAACCTCCCATCATTCATCACCTCCCGATTCCATTATTTGCTCCATAACATCGGAAAGATCAAGTTCTGCAATTGCAGGATGCCAGCACTTATAAAAATTAGGCTTTATGATAAAAAATGAGTTATCAGAAAAGTGAATGACATCTCTAATTTGATGAAACTTATCGTTGTGAGAAAACACACAAAACCTTGATAATAGTACTTTATCATCATCAATACTTTCAACTAAATCAATCGTGGTATCAGATTCTCCACCTAAAACTGCCAGCTCAAATATAGAAAATCTATTTAATACATTTGGATACAATTTAATTGCAATATGCTTTTCTGCATGTTTATAGATAGCAGCAAATTGTTTTTTAAAACATTCACTATAGTCAACTAATTCCTCAGAAGATACCTTTCTGTAAATACTCTCAATGTCTATATTCGTTAGTTCCGGTATCTGGATTTTTATTGCATAGTCAATAAATTTATTATCTTTCAATCCAAACTCCTGCAATACTAAATTATCTAGGTTTTCGATTTCAGAATCTAAGTCTGACAAACAAAGAAAATCATCTTTCTTTTTTTCACTCTGAATGTACTCTGTTTTATTTGCAATATCTTCAGAAAAAATATAAGGAAATTCTAATACTTCCCCCATAAATCTCTGCTCTCGTTCTATTCCTATTGAAGTTCCAAGCATTAGATTCAAATAAGCATAAAATGAGGAGTTTAGCAAACCTACTAAGTTCATAAAGAATGGTCTTTGCTCCTCGCTTCCTTTAATAATATACATGGTCTTTTTACAAATAAATGTTTCATCACTAAAAGCTGCTCGTAATTTATAATTATTGCAGTTCACGCCAGTTGGAGTTAATACATAAGGAGGGGAAAACAACACTTTTTCTCTAGGACGATGTACTTTCGTTTTCGAAAACAAAGTAGTTTTATTTGAATTCACAAAAAAGTGATCTACTCCTTTTTTCGAATCAAGAAGCCTTTTGTTTAGTAAATGAGAAGCGTCTTGCTTATCACCATCTTGGTACTCTACTCCTGCCCCCATAATAATAGGAGGTTCTTGTTTTTCGATTGCATCGGAAATTGTACAAAAACAATTTTTAAGTTTCATCACCAAAGTTAAATCAGCTGAAAAACCGTATACAATAGTTTTCCAAGCCCAATCAAATCTTATCAGCATATTCTGTGCTACATACTTTATATCATTTTTTTCAATAACAATAACATTAAATAGTTTGAAGAAAATATTTGGTTTTATAGATGTATAATTTATAATATTGTCTAAGTTATTTTCTTCTGAGTAACTAAAAGAAATTATTACTGCTGGTGCATCGGCATTTTCAAAAACTAATTTTCTTACTGAAGACATTTCAATTATGCTATGAATTTTAGTTTTATTTAACAAAAAGTTTCTGAATCTTTTTGAAGGTTTCTTTTGGTTATACAATAATTTAGAATGTAAAATAAAACAACAAACAGTATGTTCTTTACAAAAATCTTTAGCTCTGAAAACAAAACTTCTACAAATCTCATTATTTTGTTGTTTATTAAAGTATCCATTCTTTTTACAGTATTCTAAATGAAGACCTGTTTTTACATTGCCCCAAGGTGGATTACCAATAACAAAATCAAAGTTGATGTGACTTAACCTTCTAAGTTTCTCTTCATCAAAAAAATCACTAACAAATAAATTTTTTTCTTTTAAATTCGGTAAAGTAAAAGTTGATAATGATTTTGGATCTTTGTAGTCTAAAACAGTTAAATAAAGAGAGAATATTGTAACATCAATCGCTTCCTCATTAATATCTATTCCATAGATATTATCGGTTAAAAGAGATTTAAGCAAATTATCATCGTTACAATACATTTTTCCATTTAGGTTTTCTTCTACCATACATCGGTAACTATCAACTAAAAATACTCCTGAACCACATGCAGGATCTAATATGGTATATTCATTATGTTTTTTTAAGAAACCTAAAGTAGTTTTATCCAAAATGTATTCTACAAGATAATTTGGAGTGTAAAATGCATTATCTTTTGCTCTTACTTCTCGTCCAAGCAATATTTCATAAATATTACTTATCAGCTCTACCGGAATAATATTAAAATCATACAGTGCAAATAGTGACAATTGACCATCATTCATTGAAATTGTTCCAGATAAAAAATCTGCAAGCATATTAAATACATCTTGTGTTAATTCAGGGCATTCAATTTCATTACCTAAATCAAAAAGATTTCCATTAAATTTTGATTTTAGATATTTAAATAGATTGTATATTGAACTTTTGTTCCTTAAGCATTTCAGAAGTTCTTTCTTTGAGTGCTCAATATCACCAGAAAAATTTTCATAAGCAAGGTTAACCCCTCGATCTATCAAAAACCTTATGAAAATGAGTCTCAACACTAATTTTGTAGCAAATTCTATATGATAGTTGTTTTTTAACTCTTCCGTCAAATAAGTAATATTAGCTAACAAATAATTATTTAATTTATTGTTTGAAAATCCTTTTGAGAACTTTTCCCAGAAAATAGGGTTTGTTATTTCTAAATAGGAAAATTCCGTTGCAACAGAACATGTGTCTAACGGGATTTCCGTTGCCATCTCAAGAAAATAGGATGTTAAGTTCAAAGACAATCCATTGTAAATTTTAACTGTTTGATCATCGCAAAGCATAGCAACAGGAATTTGAGCATTCCAAACTTGTTTACTGATAGTTTTAAAGGAAACTTCATCAAAAAGCTTGTCAAAAAAAAGAATGAATGGGTTTCCGTCTATAAAGTAAATTGCGTACGGTTTTATCTCATGAACAATTTTAGATATATGATTATTATAGTCAGAATCATTAAATTCACTATAATAAATTAGGTTTTTCGAATTTTTATAACCAAGTCTTTTAATAACGGTTTCTATTGGTAATTCATAGCCTTTCATTTTTAAACATCCCTCTTTTCTTTTTCTCTAGTTTTTCAATAAATAGTAAGTATGGTTCTATCTCCAAAGCATCTGCTATTTTTTGTACATTATCCAAGGCTATGCTTCTTTTTATATTGATATTTTGACTGAGATCTGGTTGTAATCTTTTTATAACATCTCTAAAGAAGTATTCATCATCTTGACCCTCAACTAATAATACCTTGTTTAAGAATAGTATTTGCGCCGCCTGGGTATTATTTAGTATTTTTGTAAGACCCTTATGGTCTTCTGTTATTTCAGGTACATACATTACAGAATTACGCTCTTCATTTAGTGAAAATCGTTTTATGTATTTTATCGTGTTATCGTTTATGAAACCTTCGGAATGTGTTACAAGAATACACTGAATTTTTTGTTCTTTTGCTAAATCTTCAAGAATTTTTAGATATTTAGATTGGAACTGATAGTGTAAATGAATCTCTGGCTCGTCAATGACAACAAGACCACCTTTTACGTCATCTCGACCGTACGCCTCAAATATCAAGTGCATAATCGATTTTTGTCCAGCACTAAGACTGTTAATGTCTCCTAGATCCCGCTCATTTTTTGTATCGTAAAACCTAAATTCGTACGACCATCTTCGTATATTTACTGGTTCTACAGAGAGTTGTAAATTTAATATTCTAAGCTTTTCGTTTATCTTTTTGATTACTGAAGAACCATTGATTATAGCTGTGGCATCATTAATATTTTTACCCTCTTTTACTAGTTTAAAGTGATCTTCACCGAGCTTTAATTTTATGAAATCAAAGATAGCAGGCATGCCTGAGGAGTGCTCGTTAATGCTATGGGGGATTAGACGATTTTTTACATCCTGAAGTGCGTTACTCAAAGGATTATCACCATTATATAATTGTATCTGAGAGTTATCATTACCGTAGTCACGGAAAGCTGATAGCATAGAAAAAGTATTTTCAAGAGGCGCTATGTGGTCGGTGTTATCTTCATTATATACTGCTATAGCCTCGTTAATTGCGTGGTAATATTCTAAATAGAATTTTATATAATCCGGCACCGAATCATCATAATGGCTCTCATACGTATTATCTTCGTCGTATTTGGCTTGTCTAAATGTAATATCTACTTCTATATTATCTCTATCTAGGGCAAAAAATTCAGGAATTGTTATAGTTGAGTAACTGTCAAGAGTATTTTTTATGTGACTATAGTTAGCTACAATATGGGCGATATTAGCCCTATCAATACTATCAAGCTTAATTGATACTCTTACTCTCTGCTGTTCTTCTTCTGAACTCCAATTAGGTTGGAGTCTAAGACCTAATTTTCTATTGGAGTAATTATCATCAATTTGAAGCATGTTCTTTCTATCTGTGTAATATGAGCGATGACTGCTGTATCTATTTGTTATGCGCTTAAATAAAGCTCTCGTAAATATAAAATTCATAGCTTCTAAAACCGTTGACTTGCCAGATCCGTTTTCGCCAATAATAATGTTAAGGTCTGGGTCAAATTCAATCTTAAAGGCGTTGTTTATGTCCTCCTCATATTTAAAGCTCAGGATATTCGATAATTGTAAATAATTAACTCTCATTATACTAATTATTATACACTCACTAACTTTATTGAGGGGTTTGGAACTATAAAAATATAGCTCTTTCGAGCTATATTTAAAATGTGTATTTTTTTGGAAGCTATTTTTACGCTTTAAGTTTCTTATCCTTCAGCTTCAGCACCACATCCGCCTCTTTGGCCAGCTGTTTACTGTGAGTGACGACGATGACGCATTTGTCGTTTTCGTGTGCGGCCCGGCGCAGGATGTCGATGATGTCGGCGGCGGTAGTTTCGTCGAGGTTGCCGGTCGGCTCGTCCGCCAAGATGATCGGTGCATGCGAGACGAGAGCTCGGCCGATCGCCACACGCTGTTGCTGTCCGCCGGAAAGTTTCATGACGTTGCGGTGAATGTGATCGTCGTCCAGACCCATGATATGCAAGGTTTCGTTGGTAGCCTTGGCATTAACCAATTTCAAGTTTTCCAGCGGCGTCAGATAATCAATTAGATTAAAATTCTGAAACACTAGCGAGATATTGTGCTTGCGATGATGCGAATAACTCTGCTCGGCGATGTCTTGATCATCGAACAAAATCTGCCCGCCAGTCGGTGTGTCTAGCCCCGCTAGCAATCCCAGCAGTGTCGACTTGCCGGCGCCAGAACTACCGACGATGGCGTAGAACTTGCCCTTTTCAAATTGATAATTGATGCCGTTGAGCACATTGCTGGTGCCGTCAGCGTATGAATAGATGATGTCGCGTAACGTAAGTATTGACATGATAACTCCTAACTTAATTTTGCTAAAATTTGCTTTGGTGATTGGCGCATGATTGGCGCGGTGGCAGCGATGGCTGATAGCAGAACGACCATGTAGCCGAAGGCGAAAGCCTCTAGGTAGGTCGCTACTGGTGCGGCTTGCACCGCAGTCTTTTCTATGCGCTGGCTTTGGTCAGTTTGCGCTGTCAGGGCAGTAGAAATCTGCGACGAGGCGACCGAACCGATGGCGAGCGCAAACACCGAACTGACTGCGGCAATGATGGCGAGTTCCGCCAAGAACTGCCCGATGATCTGCCGCTTCGACGTGCCGATGGACAGCAGGATGCCAATTTCATGCAAGCGGCCGCGCACCCAGAACACTAGCACCAGTGACAAAACTGCCAGCCCTGCCCCAGCCGCGCCAATGGTGGCAATCGTCAAGATGTTTTGAATGCCAGCGATGTTTTGGAGGACGCCAGCGAATGCCGCCCCGTTGTCAGTGAGGCTGAATTTTTGCCAATCGACGTTTGGTAGGCTTTTGACGCGGTCCGTTAACGACTTCAGCTGATGCGGATTTTCGGCAAAATACGTCGCCCGCGTCAACTGCTGGCTACCTGTCAGCTGCTGCGCCGCAGCCAAGTTGGTGATGAGATGATTCTCCGCCATGTCGGACTGCAAGACCGCTGGCTTTTCGCCTTTGCCGCTGAAGATCCCTACGACAGTCACCGTCACCCGCCGGCCGTCTTTGGTGATGTCCAGCTTGTCGCCTGGCTTGATATTATTTTTCTCGGCAAACGTTTTGTGAATCAGGGCCGCGTTTTGATCGTTCGCCGTTAGGTGCTTGCCCTGCTCTAGTTGGTAAAATCGACCGGTGAACTCGCTGAGCAAATCGCTCTGTGTCGCGCCCGTTACTTTCGCCTCGCCAGTAATTCCAGAGTCCAGCTGCACACCACTGCCTGCCACGTCAACCAATTGCTTGCCTGGCAGTCCCGCGGTGGTCTCTGCCTGGAAATTGTGCGCCTTGACATTGTTCAAGCGCTGCACCCGTCGTGCCATTTCCATCGGCACTTCGCCCGACGGTTGCTTGCTGGCGATGCTAAAGCCGGCGCGGATGTTTCGCTCGACCGATTGCTTCAGCTGTGCCATCGTTTGCTGCACCGTCAGCGTACCGATCAGCAGTGTAAAAATCAGCGTCATGATCAGGGCGATGGTCAGGCTGCGACGCCGTTTGCGCGTCACAGCCGTCCAGGCTCGTTTGATAATCGTCATCATTCGCCCCTAGTCCACTTCAGTTAGTAATTCTTTTGGCGTTGACTGGGTAATCGGTCGCGAAGCCAAGAGCACCGCAATGATGATCACCGCCAGTCCGGCGCCCCACACCGCCAGCAGATCCGTCGGCTGCACACCAACCGTCACCTTGTCCAGCGTGCGTGATGACGTCACCGAGTCAGCGTCAGCACCAAGCGACGCACCGTTGAGGGAGCTACCCGCTTGACGCGTGGCGCTCTGTGCCGCCTGCGACACCACGTGATCACCCATTTGTTGTGCAATTAGCCCTGCGGTAAAGTACGACGCACCAAAGCTCAGCACCGCGATCATAACTAGCTCAGCGATGTATTGCAGTACAATCTTTGACTGCGGCACACCCGTCGCCAAGAGCACGCCAGCTTCGCGTTTGCGCTCATTCATCCACAAATACAGCACCATGCCGATCACCGCCACACTGACCAGCGCCGTCGCCCACAACATACCGTCGATCAAGCCGTACACGCCGTTCACTGCACCAGTCACGCCAGCCAGTTCCTGACTATTCTTATTCAATTGATACTTTTGCCAATTGACCGGCAATTTATTCGCCCGCGCCATTACCTCATCCAACTGTTTGGTGCCCTTGGTGAAGAACGTAGCGTCCTGGTAAATCTCATTTTGCGCTGTATAGGCATTCAGCTGGCGGGTCGTCGTGAGATCAGTCAGGAACAAATTCTCGAACAACTCCACCTGGTAGGTCGCCTGCTTTGGGTTCTTGCCGGTAAATATACCGACGATTTCTACCTCAACCTCGTCCTTGGATGGATGTTCGTTGTCGGTGTCGTATTGATTAGCCTTCAGTTTGATTTTACTGCCAAGCTTCAGGTTATTAGCCTTGGCGAAATCTTCGTGCACCAAAATCTTGTGCGAATCGTTCTCGGTGATGTGCCGGCCGGCGATGAGCTTGAGCGACTCGGCACGAAACTTCTTCTCGGACTCAGATTTATTGACGCCGATGATGGTGGCGGCGTTACCAAACTGCTTGTCTTTCTCGGCGTCATAGCCGCTGCCGCCGCTCGGAAGTGGCACCAGTTTGGTATTGATAAAATCGACCGTAGCGTTCTGGCGCTTGACATAATCCGTCACACCCTCCAGGTTCTTCACCGCGTCGATGTCTTTGTTCGACACCGTTCCCGAACCGCGGGCCGTTCCCGGATTGGTGCGCGGATTATTGCCCAGCGTGAAGCCGGCCTTGAGCGTTTTGTCTAGCGACTGCGCCGCCGCGTCGGTCGAATGCTTGATGGCAAATCCACTCAGCATAATCGTCGACATACACAGCAAAATCGCCAGCAAAATCAGCGTTTTGAGTTTTTTCCTGGTGATATATAACCAGGCACGTTGTATAAATGACATAGATCTCCTTTCTTGGTTCTATGTCAGTGTAGCAAGCGAATGTGAAGGGAATGTGAAATGGGCGGGGATCTTATTTAGCTATAATTTCTGGCTATATCAATTCAAATTCAATCCCAATAACCCCATTCTGCTTTTGATCATCAAGAGAATAAAATTCACTAATCTGCTCCTCCAGCCATTCAACACTCTCGCCGCCAAACTTATGCGGATCATTGTGCGAGAATAAATCGTGAAACGTTGCGTAGCGTAGTAAACCAATTACTTCAACAGTGGCAGTTTGGCTGGGCTTGTCTCGATTGGTAAAAACTATTTGATCACCGATTTGAATTTTTTGCCGCTTGTCGTCAAACAGGCGCGACTCAATGGTTTTATTGCCAGAAGTGATGGCGTTAAACGGTTCTGCGGCTAATTTCAATTGGTGAATAATCATACCGAGTTATTATAACAGATTACTTAGCGTCTAGCTCCCAGTTGGAGCGAGATATATATACTTACTTCTTCTCCAGCTCCGCAACTCGTTTCTTCAAATCGTCCAGCTCGGCGCGAAGCTTGCTGGTGCTTGCTACGGGGCTGTTTGGTTCTACCTTTTTATTTTTAGCGTCTTTTTCTTGCTGAGCTTTTTGCCCTTTGCTAGCTCTTGCGGCAGCATACGCAGAGATGACGATGCTAGCTATTGCAATCATTGATACTATATCTAGCGGAGTAATTTTCATATGTCTTCCTTTGCTTATGGATTACTAAGTTTATAATATTTGATTATACACCTTACCGACAATATATATAGCTAAGCCGCCCCGACATAATACGGAGCGGCCTGGCGTTTTATGGCTATTTACGCCCCTGGCTTTGGCGCTGGGGTGTCTTTCTTTGGTTCGGCGTCC
>ERZ772973.704-NODE-704-length-14396-cov-7.02692_pt1 | contig 14396 bp, 9 predicted proteins | sample MGYA00580672_ERZ772973 | MGnify/ENA primary metagenome ERZ772973 (study PRJEB29015, sample SAMEA2737938) | human oral metagenome | biome: human oral; feature: human-associated habitat; material: dental | place: China | collected 2152 ... | reverse complement strand
CGTCGAGACGCTGCTGATGGGGATCATCGCGCTGGTGATCGGCTTCTATGACGGATTCTTCGGCCCCGGCACCGGCAGCTTCTTCGTCTTTCTCTTCGTGCGGGTGCTGGGCCATGATTTCCTGCAGGCCTCGGCCAACGCCAAGGTGCTGAACATGGCCACCAACCTGTCGGCACTGGGGCTCTTTGCCAGCACCGGTCATGTCTGGTGGCAGGCAGGTCGGCGCCGCCATGGCGGTGGCCAACGTGGCCGGCGCGCTCATCGGTTCCCGGCTGGCACTGCGCTATGGTGCAGGCTTCGTGCGCCATGCCTTCATCCTGGTGGTAGGGGCGCTGATATTGAAGACAGGCTGGAATGCGCTGAAGACGCTCTATTGACCACAAGTCACCGCGGTCATGGACCTGCCTGCCCGGAAGACGGAAAATGCCCCCTTTTCCTCTTTCCAACCGACACCATGGCCGACACGCCCGCTGCAAAGGCCGACACGCCCGCTGCAAAACCCTTCCCCATTCCATTGAGCTACTTCGGCATCGCCCTGGGCACGGCGGGACTGGGCATGTCATGGCGCTACGCTGCCACGGTCGGTCAGGCGCCGGCCTGGCCCGGCGAGAGCCTGCTGGCCCTGGCCGGTGTGGTCTGGCTGCTACTGATGCTGGGCTGGTTCACCAAGTTCCTGGCCTTCCGGCAGGCCTTCCGGGCCGATTTCCAGGATCTGGTGCAGTGCTGCTTCATCAGCCTGATCCCCATCACCACCATCATGAGCGGCCTGTCGCTGCGTCCTTATGCCGCGGCCCCGGCCGAGGTGCTGATCCATGTGGGCATCGTCGGCCAGCTGGTCTTTGCCATGTACCGCGCGGCCGGCCTGTGGCGCGGGCTGCATACCTCCAAGGCCACCACGCCCATCATCTACCTGCCAACGGTGGCCACCAGCTTCGTCAGCGCCATGGCCATGAGCGCGATGCAGCAGCCGGAGATCGCCACCCTGTTCTTCGGCGCCGGCGTGCTGTCATGGATGAGCCTGGAGGCGGCCATCCTGGGACGACTGCGCACGGAAACGGCCGTCGACCCGAAGGTGCGGGGCATCATCGGCATCCAGCTGGCGCCCGCCTTCGTGGGCTGCAGCGCCTATTTCGGCATCAACGGCGGGCAGGTGGACATGGTGGCGCTGATGCTGATCGGCTACGGAACGCTTCAGCTGCTCTTCCTGCTGCGGTTGCTGCCCTGGGTGCTGGAAGGCGGCTTCACCATGAGCCTGTGGGGCTTCTCGTTCGGCCTGGCCGCCATGGCGGGTTGCGGCATGCACCTGGTGGTGCTGAATCCGCGACTGGCGCTGCTGGGTCATGGGCTCTGGGGCATCGGCACCGCCCTGGTGGGACTGCTGTGGCTGTACACGCTGCTGAGCATCGTGCGGGGCCGGTTCTTCGTGCGGGGATGAACGAACGACACGGGGAACGGGTGCCACCGCCCCCTTCTCCCGGCGCTGCTATCGACCGAGCCTCAGCTGGTCGGCCACGGCCCGGGCCCACTTGCGCGCCGGCAGGCCGTAATCCTCTTCCAGCACGCGGGCGCGCGCCAGCAGCTGCCGGCGGCTGACCTGCAGGGGGGGCCCCTTCAGCGCCAGCAGCACCAGGTTGCCCTCGTCCTGCGGATCCAGCAGCAGCACCTGCGGGAAGATGGCACGGATGCGCTCCTCGCTGCGTGCGAAGGAGGCGTGGCGGCCAAACAGGTTGACCACCATGATGCCCGGCTCGGCCAGGCTTCGGTAGCAGCTTCGATAGAAGCGGCTGCCGTCATGCACGGGGCCGGCCGCCTCCTCGTCGTACAGGTCCACCTGGATGACGCCGAAGCCCTCACGGTTGGCCGGATCACCGACAAAGTCGGCCGCATCGCCCTGCACCAGCGTCAGCCGGTCGTCTTCCGGGGGCAGACCGAACCACTGGCGCGCCACCCACGGCAGCTGCTGGCTGATCTCCACCACCGTGGTGGCCGTATCCCGGCAATGGCGATGGGTGAACTTGGTGAGCGCGGCCGCCCCCAGCCCCAACTGCAGCACCCGGGCCGGCGGCTCCAGGAACAGCAGCCAGGCCATCATGTCCTGGATGTAGGACAGCACCAGCTCATCGGGCCGCTCGATGTCCATGGCGCCCTGCACCCAGGGCGAGCCGAAGTGCAGGTAGCGGATGCCGTCCAGCTCGGAGAAGCTGATGACGGGCTCGGATGGGGTACGGCGGGCGCTCATGTCAATCGACCCTTCATGACGAAAGCCGAGAGTGTAGCGGCAGGCGCACCGGAAATGCAGAAACGGCGTTCCGCCCGCAGGTGCGGGACAAAACGCCGTTTGTCACAACTACCCCTCGGCAGCCGCGATCAGTGGCTGGAGGCCAGCAGCAGGTCGTTCATGCGGCGCACGAAGCCGACCGGATCTTCCAGCTTGCCGCCGTCGGCCAGCGTGGCCTGGTCGAACAGCAGGCTGGACCAGTCGTCGAAGCGGCCGTCTTCCTGCTTGAGGCGCTTGACCAGCGGGTGCTCGGGGTTGATCTCCAGGATGGGGCGGCGGCTGGGCACGTCCTGACCGGCCTGCTTCAGCATCCGCTCCAGCGTGGCGCTCATGTCGCCCCTGTCCGACACCAGGCAGGCGGCCGAATCGGTCAGGCGATGGCTGACCTGCACGTCCTTGACGCGCTCGCCCAGCGTGCTCTTGAGGCGCTCGACCAGATCCTTGAAGTCGGCTGCCGTTTCCTCGCCAGCCTTGCGTTCAGCTTCGTCCTCCAGATCGCCCAGATCCAGTCCGCCACGCGCCACCGACTGCAGCGGCGTGCCGTCGAATTCCTGCAGGTAGCTGAGCATCCACTCGTCCACCCGGTCCGACAGCAGCAGCACCTCGATGCCCTTCTTGCGGAAGATCTCCAGGTGCGGGCTCTGGCGTGCACCGGCCTCGGTATCGGAGGTGATGTAGTAGATGGCCTTCTGGCCTTCCTTCATCCGCGCCTTGTACTGGGCCAGCGAGACCATGCCGTCCGCGTTGCGGATGTCGTCATCCAGCGCATCGGCGCCCTGTTCGGCGTTGCTCTCACCCTTGATGACGGCGTCCTCGACCTCGGTGCCGGCGGGTTCAGACGCCTTGGCCTCGGCAGCCGGCACCGTGATGGCGATCGGCTCGCCGGTGGTGCGGAAGCGCAGCAGCGCGGCGATCTTCTCGCGGTTCTTCGTGTCCTCGCCCACGCCCTCCTTCAGCACCTGCCCGAAGGCGCGCCAGAAGCGGACATAGTCGGCCTGACGGTTCTCGGCCAGGTCTTCCAGGAGCGTCAGCACGCGCCGGACGTTGCCCTCGCGGATCAGGCGGATGTCACGGCTTTCCTGCAGGATCTCGCGCGAGACGTTGAGCGGCAGGTCGCTGGAATCGACCACGCCGCGCACGAAGCGCAGGTAGGCCGGGATCAGCTGCTCGGCATCGTCCATGATGAAGACGCGCCGCACGTACAGGCGCACGCCGTGGCGCTGTTGGCGATCCCACAGGTCGAAGGGGGCATGCTTGGGAATATAGAGTAGCTGGGTGTACTCGGCACGCCCTTCCACCCGGTTGTGGGTGTAGGCCAGCGGCCCCTCGAAGTCATGGGTGATGTGACGATAGAACTCGTCGTATTCCTTCTCGGTGATCTCATTGCGCGGGCGCTGCCACAGGGCCTTGGCCTGGTTGACGACCTCCCACTCGCCGGTGTCGATCATCTCCTGCTTCTCGGCATCCCACTTCTCGGCCTTCATGCGCACCGGCAGCGCGATGTGGTCGGAATAGCTGCGCACCAGCTGGCGCAGCTTGTACGGCTCCAGCAGCGAGTCGTATTCATGGCCCTCTTCGGGGTCGGCATCGTTGTCACGCAGGTGCAGCGTGACGGTGGTGCCGCGCTCGGCGCGGGTGATGGTCTCGATGGTGAATTCGCCATCGCCCGTGGACACCCAGCGGATGCCCTGGTCCTCGGCATCGCCGGCACGGCGGCTTTCCACCGTGACCTTCTTGGCCACGATGAACGAGGAATAGAAGCCCACGCCGAACTGGCCGATGAGGTTGGAATCGCGGGCACGGTCGCCGGTCAGCTGGCTGAAGAACTCGCGCGTGCCGGAGCGGGCAATGGTGCCCAGGTTCTTCACGGCCTCGTCACGGTTCATGCCGATGCCGTTGTCACGCACGCTGATGGTGCGCGCCTTGCGGTCGGTCTCGATCCAGATGCCCAGATCGCTGTCGCCGCCATAGAGCTTGTCGTTGTCCAGAGCCTCGAAGCGCAGCTTGTCACAGGCGTCGGAGGCGTTGGAGATCAGCTCGCGCAGGAAGATGTCGCGGTTGCTGTAGAGGGAGTGGATCATCAGATCAAGCAGCTGCTTGATCTCGGTCTGGAATCCCAGGGTTTCCTTTTGGGTGTCGCTCATGATGCTTGGTTGTTTTCAGATATCGTGGAAAAGCAGATAGGCGCGACACCTTCTTTTTCAAGGTCCTGGCGGGAAAGAAAATCCCGGACGCGCCCTCCGATGGCTGGCGCGGTCAGGCCGCCGGCTCGGTGCCGGGCAGCCAGAGCCGCACGTCCTTCCAGCGCGGGTCGAGCTGCTTGCCCTTGCGGCCGCGGGTGCCGGTGTTGGCGGCGATCTCGCGGGTGCTCATCGTGCGGCTCTGCGGCTTGGCCATGCGGCCGGTGCCGGTGACGACAAGGCCGGTGTCGGCCGCAACGATGACCTGGCGCAGTTTCTCCTTCTTCTCCAGGCCCATCAGGGTCACGCCCCGGCCGCCCTTGTGCAGGGTCTTCACCTCGGACACGGGGTAGGCCAGCACCCTGCCCTTGTCGCCGCCGCCCTGACCATCGCTCAGACAGACGACGGTGGCATCCGTGCGGCTGGCATCGAACAGTACGGGGGGCAGCGGCACGTCGCCTTCTTCCAGCGTGAGGAAGTGCTTGCCGGCCTTCATCCGGCTCTGCCAGTCACTGGCCACGCAGGTCAGGCCGAAGCCCTTTTCGGTGGCCAGCAGCACGCCCGCATCGGCCGGGGCGGCAAAGGCATGCAGGATCTGGGAACCGGCCTCCAGCTCGACGAAGCTGGTGACGGGCACCCCATCCCCCCGCGCCGAGGGCAGGCCCGCCACGGGGATGGAATAGACCCGACCGTTGCTGGCCAGGGCATGGAGCTGGTCGGTGGTCTTGACCTCGTATGCACCGGCCAGCTCGTCACCGGTCTTGAAGCTGAACTGGCGGGCATCGTGGCCGTGCCCCTGACGGGACCGCACCCAGCCCTTGGCCGAGATGATGACGGTGACGGGCTCTTCCACCTGACGGGCTTCGACGGCGGCCTTCTCGGCAGCCTCGATGAGCGTGCGGCGGTCGTCGCCGTAGGTCTTGATGTCGGCCTCGATCTCCTTGATGACGGCCTTCTTCAGCGTGGCCTCGCTGCCCAGCAGGCCCTGCAGCTTCTTGCGCTCGTCAAAGAGATCCTTCAGCTCCTGCTCGATGCGGATGGCCTCCAGGCGTGCCAGCTGGCGCAGGCGGATCTCCAGGATGTCCTCGGCCTGGCGCTCGGTCAGCCCGAAGGCCTGCATCAGCGCGGGCTTGGGCTCATCCGATTCGCGGATGATGCGGATGACCTCGTCGATGTTGAGCAGCACCAGCTGCCGGCCTTCGAGGATATGGATGCGGTCCTCGACCTTGCCCAGACGGTGGGCGCTGCGCCGGCGCACGGTATGCAGCCGGAAGTCGATCCATTCCTGCAGGATCTCGGTGAGCGTCTTCTGGCGCGGCCGCTTGTCCTGGCCCAGCATCACCAGGTTGATGGACACCGAGGTTTCCAGACTGGTGCAGGCCAGCAGCGTGTTGACCAGCAGCGCCTGCTCGATGCGGGAGGTCTTGGGCTCGAAGACCAGGCGCACGGCAGCCTCGCGGCCGCTTTCGTCACGCACCGCATCCATCACGTTCAGGATCTGCGACTTGGCCTGCAGCTGCTCGGGCGTGAGGGCCTTCTTGCCGCTGCGCACCTTCGGGTTGCTCAGCTCCTCGACCTCTTCCAGCACCTTCTGGGACGAGACGCCATGTGGAAGCTCGTCGACAACCAGCTGCCACTGGCCCCGGGCCAGTTCCTCGATGTGGTAGCGGGCACGCACGCGGATGGAACCCCGGCCGCTGCGATAGGCCTCGGCCAGGTCCGCACTGCTGCTGATGATCTGGCCGCCGCCCGGGAAGTCGGGGCCGGGCATGATCTGCATCAGCGCCTCGTGCGACAGCTTCGGATCGCGGATGAGGGCGATGGCGGCCTGGGCCACCTCCACCAGGTTGTGCGACGGGATCTCGGTGGCCATGGCCACGGCAATGCCCGAGGCGCCGTTGAGCAGGATCATCGGCAGCCGCGCCGGCAGCAGTTCCGGCTCGGTGGCCGAGCCGTCGTAGTTGGGCACGAACTCCACCGTGCCCTGGTCGATCTCGTCGAGCAGCAGGCGGGCGTACTGCGTGAGCCGCGCCTCGGTGTAACGCATGGCAGCCGCGCCGTCGCCATCGCGCGAACCGAAGTTGCCCTGGCCATCGACCAGCGGGTAGCGCAGGCTGAAGTCCTGCGCCATGCGCACCATCGCGTCGTAAGCGGCGAAATCCCCGTGCGGGTGATACTTGCCCAGCACGTCACCCACCACCCGAGCCGACTTGACCGGCTTGGCGGCAGGCCCCAGCCCCATCTCGTGCATGGCAAACAGGATGCGCCGCTGCACGGGCTTCTGGCCATCGCTCACGTCAGGCAGCGCACGGCTGCGGATGGTGGAGATGGCGTAGTCCAGATAGGCCCGCTCGGCGTAGCGGGCCAGTGTCAGCCCGTCGGTGCTCTCTTCCTCGTCGAGGATGATCTCGGTATCCATTCAGTCTCGATCCGTCGGCCAGCCGCAGCCGGCCCGTTGAATTCAGTCAGACGTCGGCACGGGCCTGATCGCCGTGCTCTTCCAGCCAGCTGCGCCGGCCGGCGGCCTCGCCCTTGCCCATCAGGAGCGTGAACTGTGCCTCGGTGTCAGGCACGGGCACGGCGCCATAGCGCACCTGCGACAGGCTGCGGGTGGCCGGATTCAGCGTGGTCTCCCACAGCTGCTCGGCCGTCATCTCGCCCAGGCCCTTGAAGCGCGACACGGTCCAGCTGCCCTCGCGCATGCCGTCCTTGCGCAGCTTCTCTTCGGTGTGCTGCAGTTCGCGGGCATCCAGGCAGTAGATCTTCCGCAGCGGCTGCTTGCCGCGCGCGGGCACATCCACCCGGTACAGCGGCGGGCGTGCGACGTAGATGTGCCCCGCGTCGATGAGCGCCGGAAAGTGCCGGAAGAACAGCGTGAGCAGCAGCACCTGGATGTGCGAGCCGTCCACGTCGGCGTCCGACAGGATGCAGATCTTGCCGTAGCGCAGGCCGGACAGGTCGGGGCTGGCGCCGCGCGGGTGCGGATCGACCCCGATGGCCACGGCGATGTCGTGGATCTCGTTGTTGGCAAACAGTCGGTCGGGCTCGGTCTCCCAGGTGTTGAGCAGCTTGCCGCGCAGCGGCAGCACGGCCTGGTTCTCCTTGTCGCGCCCCATCTTGGCCGAGCCGCCGGCGGAATCGCCCTCCACCAGAAACAGCTCGTTGTGCGCGGTGTCGGTGCTCTCGCAGTCGGTGAGCTTGCCCGGCAGCACGGCCACGCCCGAGCCCTTGCGCTTCTCGACCTTCTGGGCCGAGCGCTGGCGCGCCTGCGCCTGGCGGATGACCAGCTCGGCCAGCTTCCGGGCCTGGTCGACGTGCTGGTTGAGCCAGAACTCGAACTGGGTGCGCACGGCCCCGGAGACCAGCCGCACGGCATCGCGCGAGCTGAGCCGCTCCTTGGTCTGGCCCTGGAACTGCGGATCCAGCACACGGGCCGACAGCACGAAGCTGGCGCGTGCGAAGGCATCCTCGGCCATCAGCCGCACGCCCTTGGGCTGCAGGTTGTGCAGCTCGATGAAGCCGCGGATGGCCGTGAAGAGCCCCTCGCGCAGACCGGATTCGTGCGTGCCGCCCGCCGGCGTGGGAATGAGGTTCACGTAGGATTCACGCGCCAGCGGTCCGTTCTCGGTGAAGGCCACCACCCAGTGGGCGCCCTCACCTTCGGCAAAGCTGTCGTCGCCCCGCCCGGCGTACTGCTGGTCCTCGAAGAGCACCAGCGGCTCCACGCCCGGCTCCTGCGCCAGCTCTTCCTGCAGATAGCCGCGCAGCCCCTCGTCATACTGCCACTGCCGGGTCTCGCCCGTCTTTTCCAGGGTGAGCGTCACGCGCACGCCCGGCAGCAGCACGGCCTTGCTGCGCAGCAGCCGCTCCAGCTCGGCCACCGGAATGGTGGCGCTGTCGAAGTACTTGGGGTCGGGCGTGACGGTGACGCGGGTACCGGACGAGGGTTCATCGCGCGTGGCCGGCCGGGCCACCAGGGGTTCGGCCAGCTCGCCGTCGGCAAAGGCGATGGTGTGGGCCAGCCGGGTGCCGCTGGCGTCCTTGTCACCCTTGCGCCAGACGGTGACCTCCAGCCGGCGGGACAACGCATTGGTAACCGAGACGCCCACGCCGTGCAGGCCGCCCGAGAAGCTGTAGGCGCCGCCCGCGGTCTTGTCGAACTTGCCGCCGGCATGCAGCCGGGTGAAGACGATCTCGATGACCGGCACGCCCTCGTCGGGGTGCAGGCCCACGGGAATGCCCCGACCGTCGTCGGTGACCTCGACGCGGCCATCCTTGAAGAGACGAACATCGATGTGGCGCGCGTAACCGCCCAGGGCCTCGTCGGCCGCGTTGTCGATGACTTCCTGGATGATGTGCAGCGGGTTCTCGGTACGGGTGTACATGCCCGGCCGCTGCCGGACCGGCTCCAGACCCTTCAGCACCCGGATGGAGGCTTCGGAGTAGTCGGCGCCGTTTTTGGATGAGGATGAACGAGTTGCCATCCGGGGATTATCGCCGATGATCTCCGGCGGCGCGGCCACGATGCCGCCTGGCGTCGCTGACACTGCCACACTCCGGCCCATGAGGCCGCCGAAAACCCGGATGGCAGATGCGGCATCGTCAATCATGGTTAAACGGGAATTACAATAGGGGACAGCCCTGCTCCCACAGGCCTGTCCGGTGGACGGATCGGGGGTAGGCATGGTCGCGGAAAGCCAATGGCACTCCTGCCGGGCGGCCCGGGCCCTTGTGAAACCTCAGGAGAGTCACATGGCAAAAGGAAGAAAGATTTCGGTGGTGGGTGCCGGTGCCGTCGGCACGGCCGTCGCCTATGCAGCCCTGATCCGTCAGGTCGCCAACGAGATCGCCCTGTATGACATCAACACGCCCAAGGTGGAGGCCGAGGCCGCCGACCTGGCGCATGGCTCGCACTTCACGGGCTGGCCCCATGTGAGCGGCAGCAGCGACATCGCGGTGACCAGCGGCAGCGATATCGTGGTGATCACCGCCGGCGCCAAGCAGAACCCGGGCCAGAGCCGGCTGGAGCTGGTCAGGGACAACGCCCGCATCCTGAAGGCGATGATCCCGAAACTGGTGGAAGCCTCGCCCGACGCGATCTTCATCCTGGTGACCAACCCGTGCGACGTGCTCACGATGGTGGCGCAGCGCATCTCGGGCCTGCCCACCAGCCGGGTGATCTCCAGCGGCACGGTGCTCGATTCGTCGCGGCTGCGCCGCCTGATCGCCGACCGCGCCCGCATCTCCACGGCCAGCGTGCACGCCTCGATCATCGGTGAGCACGGCGACAGCGAGTTCCCGATGTGGTCGGTGGCCCGGATCGGCGCAGTGCCCATCGCCGACTACCGCGTGAACGGCCACCAGGTGTTCCCGCCCGACGTGCTGAACGACCTGGCCCACCAGGTGATGACCAGCGCCTACAAGGTGATCGCCGGCAAGGGGGCCACCAACTTCGCCATCGGCCTGTCAGCCTCGCGGATCTGCGAAGCCATCCTGCGCGACGAGCACTCGGTGCAGCCGGTCTCCAGCATCCTGCACGGCCAGTACGGCATTGAAGGCGTGGCGCTGTCGCTGCCCAGCGTGCTGGGTGCGAGCGGCGTGGAGCAGGTGCTCGACACCCCGCTGAGCGAGGACGAAAAATCCAAGCTGCGTGCCTCGGCCGATGCGATCCTGAACAGCTTCAAGCTGGTCGAGAAGGAGCTCTGAAAGCAGACATGCCGTGACGCTGCCCCCTCCGGGGGCGGCGTTGACCGCAGCAGCAAGCCCCGGTTTCCCGGGGCTTTTTCATGCCCTCAGGCCGCACACCGGCACCTCTGTCGGGAGCTGATCCGGGCGATTCCCGGGCATGCCCCTACCCTCCAAGGCAAGAGAAAAGCCCCGGGACAGGTTTCCCTGCCTCCGGGGCTTTTCAGAGGTTCCCGTCATGGGCTCCTGTCGCCTGGGCGATCAGGCAGCCTGCGGAATCAGCGCACGACCGGGGTCGCCATGATGCTGGCCTGGATCTTGCTCTTGCTGCTGCTGCGCAGCAGGAGCGGGTTGCTCACCCCATAGGGGCTCTTGAACTTGGTCGCGAAAGGCTTGCTCTTGCCATCGTCCAGGCCGCAGACAGGCACCGGGCCGAAGCGGGTGGCGATCGGGTTGGCCGGATCATAGATCCGAACCTTCTGCATCATGCCCTCGTCTTCGTGGTCAAGGATGTGGCAGTGCAGCACGAAGTCGCCCCAATACCGGTTGTACTGGGTCCGTACGGTGACCGTGTACTGGCCAGCCGTACCCTGGGTCGGGAGAGACTTGATGAACAGCGTGTCGCGCCACGTCCCCTTCATGCCGCGGTACTGGGTGTCGGCCACGCCGCCACTGGCACCGGCGGTGTCCGGCGTGTCGAGGCCGCTCACGTCACGCCCCTGCGGGTCGAGGATCGAGACGACCTGGAACGGATTGACGTGGACGTGGTGCGGGTGGCCGCCATTGATCGACTTGATGACCCAGTCCTGCACGGCGCCCAGCTTCAGTTCGCGCGGGGCATCAGTCTCGCTGAACTCCTTGCCATCGACCGTGAAGCGGGGGCCTGTACCGCCCTGAGCCGGCGGAAGGATCGCATAGGTCACCGTCTGCGGTGTCGATTCCGTCACGTCCGCTTCGGTCAGCGTCTTGTGCGGCGTGTAGCGCGACAGCTTCAGCCCGTCGTTCAGGTCGGCCACCACACTGGCCCGAACGGACTCAGGCACATTGGTGTTGGCCAGGTTCAGCATCTGCTGCTTGACGTAGCTGGGGATGTCGGTGACGTTCATGTTCACGCCATTGCCCACTTCCACGATACCGACCAGCGTGGTGGCCGGCGGCTCGTTGTTGACGGCGCCGGCTGCCGGTACCGACTTGTCCAGCACGCAGTAGAAACCGGACTGCGGGAAGACCGTCACCAGATCCCAGCGATAGCCGGGCTGGAAGGTGGTCTGCGTGGCCGGCTGCATGCTGTCCATGGTCATGCCATCGGACGCTACCCGGTAGTGCGTGAGCGGTGCGCCCGTGCAGTTGTTGTTGATGAAGCGCTGCAGCGGCTTGCCACTGAGGTTGCGCACGTCGCTGACCGGCATGTTGTTCAGGACGGCCTTTCGGAATTCCAGGTTGACGGAATCGCGCACACCACCGTGGATGATCCGCCAGCGCTCGAGCCGGCCCGCGACTGCACCGACAAAGCGCGGCAGCGTCACACCGTTGACCGTGGTGAAGCGGCCGCTGTCGCGCCAGCTGTTCGGCCCCAGCAAGGCATCGTAGTTGTCCACGCTACCCACGTCGCCGTCATCACAGCGCAGGGGCGGCAGGCGGGCATTCGGCCCCTGATTGTCGCCCCCATTGGCCGGCATGCGCTTGAGCTTGCCATCGGTCCCCACGCAGCCATACGAAATCTGCTGCAGCATCAGCAGCCGTTCCTGCACACGGGTGCCTGCCGTGGATTTGAGCAGCGTGTCCAGGTCACCGTTGGTGTTGCCACTGGGAAGGCGATTGCCACGGATGATGAGCGCACCGGCCATGCCGCTGGACACCTGCAGCGCGGTGGAACCGTGGAAGTGGCTGTGATACCAGAACGTGCCTGCCGGGTGGTCGCTCGGCACGTCAATCTCGTAGAGCTGCGACTGGCCCGGCTCGACCTTCAGGAAGATGTTGTCCGCATTGCCCCGGGGGCTGACCCACAGGCCGTGCGTGTGCAGGTTGGTGACGTTGAAGCACCGCGGGTCATTCTCTTTCGCGTCCTTGCAGTCCTGATCTTTCTCCGGCTGCAGGTTGTTGGTCAGCTTCACGTTCAGCCGCGTACCGGGCTGGATCTCGATGGTGGGCGCCACCAGCGGGCGGCTGGAATCACCGTGGTAGCTACGCAGGCGTACACGGTCGTACTTGTCGTTGTTCGGGTCCCAGATGTAGGAATCCACATAACCGACATCCAGCCGCACGTTGCGCTGACGAGCCGGTGGCAGCGTGGCCTCGCTCACATTGCCCTGCGCCTGGATGCCGGAACCGCCGGACGCGGCGTTCACGTTGTCCTCACCCTGGAACACCGGCGGGTTGCGCACGACGCTGAAAAGGGTGGCATCCTGCGCCTGGGCTGACAGCGAGGTCAGCCCGAGCAGCGCAGCAGACAGGGCCGTCAGCGCCGGCAGGGCCGGTCGCGAAACGACCTTTCGACGGGACGATGCCCGATGGGTTGTCGCATGAGACACGATGGTTATTCTCCGCCTGATTGAGGGGTACTGAATGACTCATCACGACACCTGCAGACACTGTCGATTGACACGACATTTCGCCCAGATTCGTCGTCATTCAGGCCTTTGTGTTGAAAGGCAGGCGAAGCTTAAGGGGCGGGGCTAAAAAATCCTGTTCTCCAAACTTAACGAAACACAATGAACGTAAACCCTACTTACACGCGACCGGAGCGCCAAGCGGATGGTCGTCTTGAAAAACTGGGATACACAACGTGGTTCCCTTTGAAATCAATGGATTGCCATGCCCTGCTTGATGAACATCAAGCCTTTTATGGCTGACAGCGCTTACCATAGTTACATATAAGGCAGTATATCTACAAAGCATCTACGCTTTTTCCGTGACTTGCCCATTGCACCGTCATTCTTTTGCGAAAACCCTGCCTTGATGCGCCAAATTCCTTGCGTGATGTTGGAATTCAATACAACTTGAGCAGTCCCTGATGCGATAAGGACCTCTTGTGGAAACGATCGATATACTGGCGATATGGTCCCTGCCCCGGCTCATCATGTCTCGCCTGCCACTGCCCCTGCCCTGCCACCACCTGCTGCTACCCTGGCTGATGGCGGGTGCGCTGCTTGGCGGATGCGACTCTCGGCCCCCTGAGCCGGATACCGGAACAGGAAGGCCTCCGGCATCCGGACCGGTAGCCAGGCCAGACGCGCAGACTTCTCCTGCACGGCCCGCCACGGCATCTACCGGGCCCGCGCCCTACAGCAGGAACACGGAGGGGACCCGGCCGGACGAAGGCACCCTGGTCCTGCCATCCGATCCTCCCGTGCCCGAAACGCCCGCCCCGTCATCAGCAACCCCTGATACCGGGCCATCCCGCCCGCAGACACAGAACCACGAGTCTGTCTCCCAGGCCATCGACGACGCAACGGCCCTGCGCGTGCTGGAATCGAACCACTGCACATCCTGCCACCAGCCTGAACGCAAGGTGGTAGGGCCGGCCTTCCGTGACATCGGGCAGCGTCATGCCGGGCAACCCGATGCGAGCAGGCAGCTGGCCGAAAGCATCCTCAGGGGAGGAAACGGGAAATGGGGACCGGTACCGATGCCGCCGCAGCCACACGTGAACGACCGCGACCTGAAAATCATCATCAACTGGCTCCTTCAGCAGCGCTAGAAAATGGCGCTGAATCCCGAGGGCCCCATGGCCATTGATTCGAATCAAGATACGTTTTCGGGGCCGGCGCATATTCATTCATATCTATTCTTTCTGAACCATAAAGGAACCTCCTGCATGCAGAACGCTACCCACCCCACTCAATCTGTCACCGCGGACGGCCCCAAGGCCTCGGACAGCCTGACCGTCGCAACGCCTTCCGAAAATGCATCCGGGACGCGCACGCGCCGCAGTGCCCCCAAAGCCGCCACCACGGCCACCCCAAACCGGCGCAAGGCCGCTCCGGCGGGGCCGCTGCCCACCGAAGTCCGCCGCGTGGCCAAGGGCGACACGCCGCCCAGCCTGAGGAAAGAGGCACTGGAAAAATTCGTGACCGGCCAGAAGATCGAGGCCTCGCAGGAAAAGAAGGTCGAGGCCGTGATCTCCGTCCTCGACAACATCGACAAGAAGACCGTGCAGGAGCGCGCCAAGGCGCTGCGCGCCATCCTGGAGGGTGCGGCAGCCGACGACCGGGAGGTCATCCGCAAGGCCCTCAAGGGCAAGATGCCCAAGA
>ERZ772973.703-NODE-703-length-14399-cov-85.1316_pt1 | contig 14399 bp, 4 predicted proteins | sample MGYA00580672_ERZ772973 | MGnify/ENA primary metagenome ERZ772973 (study PRJEB29015, sample SAMEA2737938) | human oral metagenome | biome: human oral; feature: human-associated habitat; material: dental | place: China | collected 2152 ... | reverse complement strand
GGGTCGGTTCCGGTATTGAGCGTCAACGGCGTTGAGGCCGGAGGAGAGGGCCCGGGCCAGTCGGGACATCGCCTCGCGATCCTGGAGGAGCGGGACGACGAGAGCGGGCGCCGCGAACCGGGCGACGTCGACGGCCGTGCGCGGAGCTCCCGCCGATGTCAGGTACTGGTTGACCAGGTCCATGCCCGAGGCGAGGCCCCGTTTCGCCGCGTGCGCATCGAGCGCCGTCGCGATCGCCTCGAGGGTGGCGCTGGAAGTGCTGAGGGCATCGCGCACCATGGAGGCGAGATGGTCGTCATCGGCGTAGGCGGCGGCCAGATCCGCGAGCGTTCGGGGGACGGCGGTGACGGGCATGTCGTTGACCAGGGTGATCTCGGCGGGGTCGAGCGCCGCGCGGTGGTAGCGGATGTCGGTCTGCCGCGTCTGCTTGCGCTGCGGAGCGGTGAAGGAGTGCCGGATGGGGATGAGGTCCCCATGCGGTGCAGGGCGGACGCCGAGGCGTGCGAAACGACGGGGGTGTCGACGGCGCGGGCCCGCTCATCGGCGAAGCGCCGGGGGTCGGTGCTCAGCCATGCTGCGCGAAGATCCTGATCGGGATCGCCGTCGGATGAGGGCAGGACGTACACCCCGTGACGAATGCGCGCGAGCGCTTCACCGTCCACGAGGCGGGCGAGCGCGGTGCGACTGATGCCGATCCGGGCCGCCTGCGCGGTTGTGATGAGACCGTACTGCGAGACGGTCGCAGTGTGAAGCGTTTGGAGCGCCTCTGCCGTACTCATGAACTCACCTCGCTGCGTTTGCTACATCATGCTGTAGCAAACGCAGCGGAGTGAGCGGGGCGCCCGGGGCCGCCGGACAGACGCCGATCCGCAGCGTCTCCGTGAGCGGCGGGGGCGAAGCAGCGGATCAGGGCGCTGGCCGGGCGGGCGCGCCGGATTCGTGTCGCAGTGCGCCGTTATCCTGCGAACATCCGATCCCGCCGGTGAGGCGACGGGGATCGGCGACGATAACCGCACGAGGAGACTCCATGACCAACACCTCAGTCCGAGATCTGGTCGACCGGGCGCTGCTGCCGCTCCGGGCGGTGGACGGGGCCCTGCACGATCGCGCGGTCGACTACGTCGTCGACGGCGCCCACCCGCAGGTGCTCGGCGAAATCGCCTCCTTCGGGGAGGAAGCGGATGAGTGCCTGAGACCCGCCTGCCCGATCTTCCAGGTGGACAGCGCCTGGAAATCGCGGCTGAGGCGACTCGGGGTCGTCTGGATCAACGGCAGCCACGAGGGCAGGCCGATCCTGGAGCTGCGCAGCCCCCTGTACCGCAGCGGTGCGCCGAGCGCACCCCAGTGGGCGCGCCTGGGCCGGCTCCTGGACGCCGTGCACCGCACCGCGGCCTCCCCCAGGCTCATCACCCCGGGGGCCGTGCCCGCCTGGCTGGACGTGCTGCTCGCCGACGTGCTGTGCATCCCCGGCGTCTGGTACCGCAGTGCGCAGACCGCCGAGATCGCCAAGGTCGCCGAGATCGCCGAGATCGTCGAGGCCAGGCCGGGCTGGGACGCCGATCGCGTCGTCGAGCTCCTCTCCGAGGGCGGCACGGGCGAGCCGGGCCTGCCCGCCGCCGTCTTCCTGACCGCCTTCTCCGACGCCGAAGACCCCAGACGCTACTGCTACCAGCACGTGCGCTGCTGCCCCCTGCCGGCGGTCCTGCCCGGCATGATCGACTACCTCGCCGACCACGCGGACGCGCTGCCCGCCTCCCTGATGGACGGCCTCGCCATACATGAGCGGCGTCATGTGCTGACGCGCATGAAGACCGACCCCTTCTGGGCGGTCGCCGGCGTCCACCTGCTGGCCGCCCTGTCCGTGGACACCTCCAAGGAGCTGCGCCGGGGGGCGGTCGAGCTGCTCAGGGGCGCGGATCCGGCGGCGAGGGACGCGGCGGTGGTCCCGGTGCTGGCCGGGGCCCCGGCCTCCCGTGCCGTCGAGCTGGTGGAGCTTCTGGCCGCCGAGGGCGGGGACGAGGTCCTCTCCGAAGCGGCCGGGGCGAATCGGAGGCTGGCCGGTCTCATCGCCCGGATCCGGTCCCGGCGCGACGCCCTGGCGGCGGAGGAGGCGCCCGTCGAGGTGCCGCCCTTCACCCCGATCGAGATCGGGCCGGATGCCGCCTCCGTCAAGGCCGAGTTGCGCGACGTCCTGAACCGGCTCGCCGGGCGCACCGACGCCGATGCCCGGCAGAGCCTCTTTATTCGCGATCGGGCCGACATGGCGCGCCGGACCACCGACGCGGATCTCGACGAGCTGGTGGCCGTGGCCGACGGCAAGAGCCGCAGGCGCCCCGAATTCCTGCGCCGCTTCAGCGTCCACTGGATCGCCGACCAGGCTCCGAGCCTGACCTTCGCGCACGCGCTGCGACTCCACTGCGCGGAGGATGAGGGTACCGCCGCGTACTGGTGGTACAAGATGACGCTGAACCGCTACATGGATCCGGACACCGACCCGCGCGCCGTCGAGGAGCTCATGGCGCGCACAGGCTGCGACCGCGACAGTCTCATCGAGAGTTTCCGCACCTACGTCTTCCAGGAGACCGACGTCGAGGTGTCGTGGGCGTGGTTCGCCGAGCGTCCGGGGCTGCTGCGCGAGGCGCTGGGGAGGCCGGATTCGGTGGTGCGGGCCTTGGAGATCCTGGGGGCCATGCCGCGCGTTCCGGCCGGGCTGTTGACAATGGTGGCCGATGTCGCGGTGGGCGATTCGAAGGTGAACCGGCCCCTGGCGCAGGGGGTGCTGCGCTCGCATCCGCGGGTGCGGGTCCTGGCCGAGCAGGCCCTGGGGGAGGGGCGGGCGCAGGTGCGGGCCTCGGCGGCGGCCTGGGTCGGCTCCCTGGGGCGGGAGGCGTCGGTGCCGGTGCTGGCGGCGGCGGTGCGCAAGGAGAAGAAGGACGTGGTGCGGGCCGCGCTGCTGGCCGCCCTGCGCGAGTGCGGCGGGGACCTGAGCGAGTTCCTCTCGCCGCGGGCTCTGGGGGCCGAGGCTGCCCGGGGTCTGAAGTCCAGGACGCCGGCCTCGCTGGCGGCCTGGTTCGATTTCGATTCCCTGCCGCCGGTGCACTGGAGTGATGGCGCCGGCGAGCCTGCGGATCTCGTGGATCCGGCCGTTATCCGGTGGTGGGTGGTGCTGGCCGACAGGCTGAAGGATCCCAATGGGAGGGGGATCATCGCCCTGTACCTGTCCCTGCTGGAGCCGTCCGACGCCGCCGCCCTGGCCGGCCATGTGGTACGCGCCTGGGCGGAGCGGGACGCCCGTCGCCCCGACCCGGAGGAGAGCCGCGCCCACGCGCAGGTCGCCGGCAGGCAGGCCTACGACGGCGCCCAGCAGTGGCTGGCGCAGTGCCGGGCGGATAAGAAGATGGCGGACTCCCTGGAGTGGGCGGAGAGTCAGGCGGCCATCACGCTGGAGGAGCACGTCGCTGCCGCTTATGCCGAGCACCAGCGCATCTATACGGGTTCGGCGATGGCGGACAAGGGTCTGCTGGCCTTCGCGGTGGGCATGGACGACGGCGAGCTCGCGGGGCTGGTGCGCGCTTTCATGCGCGACAACCCGGGGCGCCGGGCCCAGTTCGACGCCCTGGTGCGCGCCCTGTACGCCAATGGGCAGGATCGGGCGCTGCAGGTGCTGCTGGGTGTTGCGCGGCGTCACAAGATGGCGGGCGTCCAGGCCACGGCGGCCGCCCTGGCGCGGGAGATCGCTTCTGAGCGGGGGTGGAGCGATGAGGAGCTGGCGGACCGCACCGTTCCGACCGCCGGTTTCGACGGTGATGGCCTGCTGCGCCTGTCCTACGGGGATCGTGAGTTCACCGGCCGGTTGACTTCGGACTTCAAGATCGAGGTGAGTGATGGGGCCGGGAGGACCCGCAAGTCGCTGCCGCCCGCTCGCTCCGGTGAGGATGCCGAGGTCGTCAGGGCCGCCAAGAAGCGCCTGAGCGCGGCCCGCAAGGAGGCCAAGGAGGTTCTGACCCTCCAGTCCGAACGGCTGTACGAAGCCATGTGCGCCTCCCGCACCTGGTCGGCCCGCGAGTGGGGGGAGCTGCTGGCCGACCACCCCCTGGTGGGTCGGCTGGTCACCCGCCTGATCTGGACGGCCGCCCCGCCTGAGGGCGGGCCCTTGACCTTCCGCCCCACGGAGGACGGGGAGCTCATCGGGGTCGATGACGCCGTCGTCGAATTCGAACCGCACGCCGTCGTCTCCCTGGCCCACCGCGTGCAACTCGCCGACGAGGAGGCGGCCGCCTGGCGGCAGCACCTGGCCGATTACGGGGTCGAGCCCCTGTTCGACCAGCTGAGCGCCACCGCTCCCCGGGTCGCCGAGGGCCAGATGAAGATGCGGGACCTTCAGGGGCACATGACCGACACCTTCGCCCTGCGCGGCGCAGCCGTTAAGCGCGGCTACAAGCGCGGGGAGGTGATAGTCGCGGGCTTCTTCGACACCTACGTCAAGGACTTCGCCGCGCTGAACCTGACCGCGGTGCTCGGCTTCACCGGGGCCTGCCTGCCCGAGGAGAAAATCCCCTGCGCCACCACGGGCCTGTCCTTCACCCGCAGGGGCCGCCCGGTGCCACTGGACCGGGTGCCGCCGGTGCTGCTGGCCGAGTGCCGCGCCGACTACGAGGCCCTGGCCGCCCTGGGCCCCTACGACCCCGACTGGGAGGTCAGCGCCTCGCCGTGATGAGCGCCCATCGGAGCCCGGCAGGCGGGGTCCGACGGATTTGGTGTCGTACCCGGTCGTTAGTCTTCGAGCAGTAGGAACCGATCTCACCGGTGGAGCGGTGAGAGCCGGAGACAAGGAGACCCCATGACCAACACCTCAGTCCGCGACCTGGTCGACCGGGCGCTGCTGCCGCTCCGGGCGGTGGACGGGGCCCTGCACGATCGCGCGGTCGACTACGTCGTCGACGGCGCCCACCCGCAGGTGCTCGGCGAAATCGCCTCCTTCGGGGAGGAAGCGGATGAGTGCCTGAGACCCGCCTGCCCGATCTTCCAGGTGGACAGCGCCTGGAAATCGCGGCTGAGGCGACTCGGGGTCGTCTGGATCAACGGCAGCCACGAGGGCAGGCCGATCCTGGAGCTGCGCAGCCCCCTGTACCGCAGCGGTGCGCCGAGCGCACCCCAGTGGGCGCGCCTGGGCCGGCTCCTGGACGCCGTGCACCGCACCGCGGCCTCCCCCAGGCTCATCACCCCGGGGGCCGTGCCCGCCTGGCTGGACGTGCTGCTCGCCGACGCGCTGTGCAGCGCCGGCATCGGGCTCAGCGGGGACCCGACCACGGCGGAGACCGCTCGAATCATCCGGGTCAGACCGGGCTGGGACGCCGATCGCGTCGTCGAACTCCTCGCCGAGGACGGCACGGACGGGCCGGACCTGCCCGCCGCCGTCTTCCTGACCGCCTTCTCCGACGCTGAGAACCCCGGTCGCTACGGTCGGCGCGTGCGCAACTGCCCCCTGCCGGCGGTCCTGCCCGGCATGATCGACTACCTCGCCGACCACGCGGACGCGCTGCCCGCCTCCCTGATGGACGGCCTCGCCGCACAGGAGCGGCGCCACGTGCTGACGCGCATGAGGACCGACCCCTCGTGGGCGGTCGCCGGTGTCCACCTGCTGGCCGCCCTGGCCGTGGACGCCTCCAGGGAGCTGCGCCGGGAGGCGGTTGAGCTGCTCAGGGGGGTGGATCCGACGGCGCGCAACGCGGCGGCGGCCCCGGTCCTGGCCGGGGCCCCTGCCTCCCGCGCCAGCGAGCTGGTGGAGCTTCTGGCCGCCGAGGGCGGGGACGAGGTCCTCGGCGGAGCGGCCGAGGCGAATCGGAGACTGGTCGGCCTCATCGCCCGGACCCGGGCCCGGCGCGATGCCCTGGCGGAGGAGGAGGCGCCCATCGAGGTTCCGCCCTTCACCCCGATCGACACGGACGTCCGCGCGACCCCGGCCAAGGCCGAGCTGCGCGCCGCCCTGGACCGGGAAGCCAAGCGCGGCCGGGCGGGCCGCGCGAGAACCGGTGCGGACCGGGTCGCCGACGCCGACCTCGACGCCCTGGTGGCTGTGGCCGACGGAGAGAGCCGCGACCTTCCCAAGAGCCTGAGGCGCCTCGGGGCGTGGTGGATCATCGTCCACGCCCCGAGCCTGACCCTGGCCCACATGGTGCGGCTCATCGCCGCTGAGCCCCGCCCCTCCTACGGGTCGGTGATCCACCGCTGCATAGCGGACCGCGCCGATCCTCGCGCCCTGCTCGACCTCATGACGCGCTCCGGCCTGGACGCCGATGAGGCGACCGAGAGGATGGAGAAGGCCGTCTTCGACCGCTTCGATCCGCGGGTGTCGTGGCCGTGGTTCGCCGAGCGCCCGGGGCTGCTGCGCGAGGCGCTGGGGAGGTCGGATTCGGTGGTGCGGGCCCTGGAGATTCTGGGGGCCATGCCGCGCCTTCCGGTCGGGCTGTCGGCGGTGGTGGCGGATGTCGCGGTGGGCGACTCGAAGGTGAATCGGCCCCTGGCGCAGGCGGTGCTGCGCTCGCATCCGCAGGTGCGGGTCCTGGCCGAGCAGGCGCTGGGGGAGCGCAGAGCGGAGGTGCGGGCCTCGGCGGCGGCCTGGGTCGGCTCGCTGGGCCGGGCGGACTCGGCGCCGGTGCTGACGGCGGCGGTGCGCAAGGAGAAGAAGGACGTCGTGCGGGCCGCTCTGCTGGCGGCGCTGGGCGAGTGCGGCGGGGATGTGGGGGAGTTCCTCTCGCCGCGGGCCCTGGGGGCCGAGGCCGCCCGGGGCCTGAAGTCCAAGACGCCGTCGTCGCTGGCGGCCTGGTTCGATTTCGATTCCCTGCCGCCGGTGCGCTGGGCCGACGGTGCCGGCGGGCCAGCGGGTCTCGTGGACCCGGACATTGTCCGGTGGTGGGTGGTGCTAGCGGACAGACTGAAGGATCCGTCCGGGCGGGGGATCATCGGCCTGTACCTGTCGCTGCTGGAGACGGCGGACGCCGCCGCTCTGGCCGGCCGCGTGGTGCGGGCCTGGATCGCCCGGGACGCCCGCCACCCCGACCCGGAGGAGAGCCGGGCGCATGCGCAGGTCGCCGGCAGGCGGGCCTACGACGGCGCCCAGCGGTGGCTGGCGCGGTGCCGGGCGGATAAGAACTGGGCGGACTCCCTGGAGTGGGCGGAGAGTCAGGCGGCCATCACGCTGGAGGAGCACGTCGCTGCCGCTTATGCCGAGCACCAGCGCATCTATACGGGTTCGGCGATGGCGGACAAGGGTCTGCTGGCCTTCGCGGTGGGCATGGACGACGGCGAGCTCGCGGGGCTGGTGCGCGCTTTCATGCGCGACAACCCGGGGCGCCGGGCCCAGTTCGACGCCCTGGTGCGCGCCCTGTACGCCAATGGCGGGCGGCAGGCGCTGCAGGTGCTGCTGTCCATTGCGCGCCGCCACAAGATGGCGGGCGTCCAGGCCACGGCCGCCGCCCTGGTGCAGGAGACGGCCTCCGAGCGGGGGTGGAGCGCCGAGGAGCTGGCGGATCGCACCGTTCCGACGGCCGGCTTCGACGGCGACGGTCTGCTGCGCCTGTCCTACGGGGACCGCGAGTTCACCGGCCGATTGACGCCCGATTTCAAGATCGAGGTGAGCGATGAGACCGGGAGGACCCGCAAGTCGCTGCCGCCCGCCCGCGCCGGTGAGGACGCCGAGACCGTGAAGGCCGCCAAGAAGCGCCTGAGCGCGGCGCGCAAGGAGGCCAAGGAGGTTCTGACCCTCCAGTCCGAGCGGCTGTACGAGGCCATGTGCGCCTCCCGCACCTGGTCGGCCCGCGAGTGGGGGGAGCTGCTGGCCGACCACCCCCTGGTGGGCCGACTGGTCACCCGCCTGATCTGGACGGCCGCGGCGCCCGCCGCCGATTCCACCAACCCTGCGAAGGGCTCGGACCGTGACGCGACCGGAGATGCGGACCCCGCGGCGCCCGCCGATCCCGGGACTCCCAGACAGACCCCGCTTGAGGGTGAGACCCTGACCTTCCGCCCCACGGAGGACGGGGAGCTGCTGGGGGCCGACGACGCCGTCGTCGAGCTCGAACCGCACGCCGTCGTCTCCCTGGCCCACCGCGTGCGGCTCACCGACGAGGAGGCGGCCGCCTGGCGGCAGCACCTGGCCGATTACGGGGTCGAGCCCCTGTTCGACCAGCTGAGCGCCGTCGTCCCGCGCATTGAGAAGAACCAGAAGGTCCTCACGGACCTTCAGGGGCACATGACCGACTCCTTCACCCTGCGCGCCGCCGCCCTCAAGCGCGGCTACAAGCGCGGGGAGGTGATGGACGCGGGCTTCTTCGACGCCTACGTCAAGGACTTCGCCGCACTCGACCTGACCGCGGTGCTCGGCTTCACCGGGGCCTGCCTGCCCGAGGAGAACGTCTCCTGCGCCACCACGGGCCTGTCCTTCACCCACGGGGGCCACTACGAGGTTCCGCTGACCGGAGTGCCGCCGGTGCTGCTGGCCGAGTGCCGCGCCGACTACGCCGCCCTGGCCGCCCTGGGCCCCTACGACCCCGACTGGAAGAAGAAGGCCTTCATGTGAGGGGACTCGGAACCGGGGCCGACGTCGGCAGGAACCCGCGGCCGGGACCGGGGACGCAGTCGGCTGCGATCTGCTTCACGGTGGGGCGTCCCCGGCCGGGGTGCGGTCGGCTGAGACCTGCTCCACGGCCGGGGCGAGGCCGGGCCCGGCGGACCGGGCCACGGCCGGGACTGCACCCCCTCCCGGCCGGGGCCGCCCTCAGCCGAAGGCCCGCCCGAAGTTGACCACCGTGTAGGCGCCGGTCTCGTCGGCGCGCAGAATGAGCCAGGAGGCGTAGGACTCCGTGCCGTACTGGCCGACCTTGAGATGCAACCAGGGCTTGTCCGGATCGTCCGTGGTCACCGGGCAGACGATGGATCCCTGCGGCAGGTTCGTGCCGCGCGGGTTGTACGTCGTCTCTTCGGGGCCCGCCAGCTTGCACTCCACGACCCGGCCGCCCTCGGGGAACTGGAGGGCGCGCACCGTGGTGGAGGGGGTGGGCTGGCCGCCGCCCAGGTGCCCGTCGAGCCTGTCGAGGACATCCTGATCAACCAGACCGGCGGCCGCGGCGTCATCGCCCGAGGCGATGGCGTCGTAGGCGACCTGGACGTCCTGCGCCGTCGGCACCCGGACCGCCCCCGAGGGCAGGCGGTAGAGGACGTCGACGATATCCAGGGAGTCCCCGTCCCACTGGGCGGTGATCGTGGCCTCGGCGCTGCCCGTGCAGGCGTGGCAGTAGCCGTCGCCGGCGGTCTGGAGTCCCGGCATGGTGTAGATCACCGTATTGCCCACGGAGCGCAGGTTCTCGATGGGTGTGTCCGCGAAGTAGTTGGAGTTGTCGGTCGGGAGATCCACGGAGCCGATGAGCGCCTTATCGGCGTCGTAGGCGACGACCGTGCTGTGCTCCCAACCGGCCCCGCCTCCGATGCAGGTCAGGATGGCGAGCATGACCGGCGAGCCGTCGAAGACCCCTGGCAGCACCTCGGTCATGGTGCCGGTCGGCAGTATCCCCCCGATCCCGTCGGAGAGGGATCCGGTGGCCACGCCGTCGACGAAGGTGGCCATCGCCGTCCCCGTGCTCGGGTCCTTGGGTCCGATCAATGAGCAGCGCCCCTCGGGGACCTCCAGGGTGGAGTTCCTCAGGTCGTCGGGGCTGAGCGCCGGCGCGCCCCCGGCGACCGGGGCCGACGTCGGCAGGGCGGTGACGGGCTCGGAACCGGAGTCGAAGGACAGCAAGGACATGGTCGAGCCGTTGAAGACCACCACGGTGTCGCCGGAGGCGAACCACGAGGTCACCGCGCCGTCGACCCGCCATGCGGTGGCGCCGTCCGCAGGGTCGATGGCGACGACGGCGTCCGGGTGCGCCACGACGATCGCGTCCTGGCTCACCAGCCATCGCGGCGGGACCGGGGCGCCCAGGCCGTTGAGCGCGGCGGCCCCCTCCGGCAGGGCGCTCGACCACAGCAGGGTGGAGCCGTCGACGGCCGCCATGGTCGCGCCGTCGCTGACCACCCACACCTGACGGGTCATGGGCAGGTCGACGCCGACGAGTTTGCGGGGCACGTCGACGCGGACCGCCCACACCGGCGCGGCGCCGTCGAGCGTGAGCCCCTTGACCGCCGTCCCGTCGGCGGTCAGGACGCCGTCCGCGCTCACCGCCAGGGGCACGACGTCGGAGGCGGACTCGCCCAGCCGCACGGAGGCGTTCGAGGCCGGTGCCGCGGACGCGCTCGCCTCCGGCGCCGTCGTCGCCCCGGGCGTCGTGGCCGCTCCCGACGGCGTGTCCGTTCCGGGTGTTGCGTCCGTCCCGGGCGTCGTGTCCGTCCCCGGTGCTGTGCCCGCTCCGGGCGCCGTGCCCTGCGAGGGGGCGGAGGGCGCCTCGGAGGGGTCGGCGCTGGGGGCCGCGGCCGATGTCATGCCGGACTTGGCGACCTGGTTGATTCCGGTCGTCAGGTCGATGCGCAGGAAGTCGCCGCAGTCGAGGACGTCCTGCGCCAACTGGCAGTCGAGCGTCGTGCCGACGAGTTCGTCGGGGATGGGCGTCTGCCACACCGGGAGGCCGGACGTCGAGGAGATGTCGGCGGCGATCATTGACTCACGGCCGTCGCTGACGACCCGCATCATCCGCAGCTTGTCGGAGGCGAGAAGCGCGGAGCCCTTGGAGTCGATCGGGGCGGGCATCAGGTTCCCGCCGAGGTTCGACAGGTCGAGCACGGCCTGGAGGGAGGGCGGGTTCTTGTGGGTCTCCGAGCTCCTCGAACGGATCACCATCCATGTGACGGTTCCGGTGATCACGAGCACCAGCACGAGGACCACCCCGATGACGGCGCGGCCGCGGCGGCCCAGACGACGACGGCGCGGCGCCGACACCGGCGACGCCAGCTGCGGGGCGGGTGCTGCCAGCGTTGGTTGCGGGACTGCTGGCGGTGGTGGCGGCGGCGGTGCGAGTCGATCCTGGGCGGGACCAGGGGCCGACTCGGCCTGGGGGGCTCCGGGTTCGGCGGGCGGGATCGGGGTCGATTCCGGCTCCGGTCCGGTCGGCGCTGATGCGGGGGGCTCGGTAGACATGCGATCAGCGTAGAGTCTATCCGGCCGGATGCAGAAATACGTATTCGATCAGTGGGCGCGCATGCCGACCCGCGTCTCGCCTGGTTCCGGTCCTCCGTCCCATCCCAGTGCGTCGCGGCCCGCCGGCCCGCGCCCGGTTCGACTCCTGCTCCGGCCGAGTCCGCTCCTGCTGTGGCCAGTAATCAACAAAGTGACGTCCCCTTGATTTCGGGTGCGGTTGTCGGAGGGGTGTTCGTCCGGGTGTTTCCGGGTGCGGGTCCGGAATGGCGGGCCGGTGTACAATCTCTCCATGACGGTTATTGTGTTGACCGATGAGGAGCGGGATGCTCTCCGGGCTCATAGGGAGAATGCCCCGCACAAGTTGATGAGGCGGATGGCCGAGGCCATTCTCATGCTGTCGAGGGGGGCGAGCAGGAGGTTCGTGGCGGATTTCGTCGGGCGCTCCGTCGGGACGGTCGGCAGGTGGGTCGGGAAATGGCGGAGGAGCGGCCTGGATTCCATTCGCACCGGGCACGCCGGGAACAGGAACTCCTGCCTGCTCACCGGGGAGCAGGAGGAGGAGGTGCTGAAGGCCCTGTCCCGTCCGCCCTCGGAGCAGGGACTGGATGCGGAGTTCTGGAGCGTTCCCGACCTGGCGGGGTGGATTCACGGTCGTTTCTCCGTGAGGCGGGCGTCGGACGCCTATTACCGCTGTCTGCTGCACATGGCGGGGTTGTCCTTCCACCTGCCCGAGAGCGTGGACCGGCGCCGCGCCCCCGAGGAGGAGATCGAGGCCCGCATGGCGCGGATCCGCGACGAGATCGGCAGGATCACGGGGAAGAAGCAGGACGGGGAGAAGGAGGACCGGGGCCGGCGGGAGACCGGGAGGAAAGAGGAGAACGAGAAGAAGGCGAACGACGAGAAGGGGGTCCGCGAGGATGTCATAGTGGTGTCCGCCGACGAGGTGGGAATCGAGCACGAGGCGGTCCTGCGACGGGCCCGGTGCGCGAAGAACACCAAGGTGAAATTGCGGGTCGACCGGGAGAGGAAGTCGCAGAAGTACATCGGGTTCCTCCACGAGTCGGACGGGAGCGTGGACCTCATGCGCCTGGAGCGGGGCAACACCGAGAACATCGTGAAGGCCCTGATCGAGTTGACACTGAAGTACCCCGGCAAGGAGATCGTCGTGGTGTGGGACAACGCGAGCTATCACAACTCCAAGGAGTTGAACCTGAAGATGGAGGAGGTCGAGAACCTCAGGAGGGTCCAGTTCATCTACCTGCCGCCCTACAGCCCCGACAAGAATCCCATCGAGCACGTCTGGAACGAGGCCAAGAACTCCATCAGCAACATCCAGCGCGCCGACTTCGAGGACACCCGCGACGCATTCGAGACGTTGATCAGGGAGACGAAATTCAAGTATAGGCTCATGAAATCATCTTGATGATTACTGGCCATGGCCCCACTCCGGCCGAGTCCGCGAGATCGTCACTTGACCCGCGAGCACGTCTGCTGGAGTGACGTGCTCGCGGGTCAAGTGACGATCTCGGCGGTTACCCGACGATCTCGCGGACCGCGGCCCGGCGCTCTCGCGCGTGCGGCGCCCCGAGTCCCTGGAGGGCGTCGACGCCTTCGGCGGCGAGGGAGTTCCCGCGCGTGCAGCGCCCCGGACGCGTCGGCTGGGCGGGACGGGCCGGAAAAGGTGGCTGGCGCATATCTTTCGGGTGTGTCGGCGCTGGTGCGCGCATGGGGAACGGCGTCATTGCGCCACTTCAGGACGGGAGGGGCGTGGGGCGGCGGGTGAAAGATAAGCGCCAGCCACCTTTTCCCAACGTCAGAACCCTGACAATGAACAGCGACACTGGCGAGTCCCTTGGCCCGGTGGTGGTTCCCGCGGGGTCCCTCCCCGTGGCGGCCGCCCGGCCCCGTGCTCCCGCGGATCCCCCGCGTTCGGCAGGGGCGCGGTATCGCTCGGAGGCGCCGCCGGGCTCGGCGACACGCCCCCGCGCTCGACGGGGCACCCTGGCTCCGCGACTCCGCCCGGCAGCGCGGCGTGACACGCCCGCGCTCGACGGGGCACCACTGCCCACTTGGGGCGCGGCGGGCACCGGACGCGGATACACTCGCACCGAGGCCGACGCCCCGTGACCCCGATCGGGCCCCATCCGTCCCCCGGCCGAGTGCCCCGGCCGACTGCGCCGCCCGGTGGCGACGGACGGTCGCGACCCGGACCGGGGGGAGAGTCCCGGCCCCGCGATCCCATCCCGCCGAACCGCCTTCACCGCCGACCGAAGGAGCACCATGACCGAGTCCGATGCCCCCGACCCGGCACCAGCGCGACCGCGTGGTCGGGCCGACGGGCCCGCGGATCGCCGCACCGTCCCCGGGACGGATGACGGGCCGATTCGCAGGGCGGGCGCGGGTGGGGGCGCCGCACCCGAGACGGGGACGGACGAGGAGGCGCAGGCACGGGCCGGGGCGGATCCGGGCCCGCCCGTCGAACCGCCGCCCTTCGCCTCCCTGCTGGACGCGCCCTCGGCCGCCCCCGCCAAGGCGGAGCTGCGCGAGCGGATCAACGCCCGGATCGGCGAGTGCCCCGAGGACGACCCCGACTCCCCCCACTGGGAGCGCCGCCGGCTGGAGCAGGTCACCGACTCCGACATCGACCGGCTCATCGCCATCGCCGACGGCGCGGAGGGGGAGGTTCCCTCCAGTCTCCAGGACCATGACGTCCGCGCGATCGTCAAGGACTGCCCCCGCCTGCACCTGCTGCACCGGGCCCGGATCGAGGCCCGCGCGCGAAGACCCGACTTCGCGGGGCTGCTGTACGACCCGCCCGTCAAGCGCCTCGACCCGCGGGCGGTCGAACAGGTCCTCCGAGCGACCGACCTGCCCGAACGCGACTGGGCGACCTGGTTCGACAACTGGTTGTGGTACCACCACGACCCGCACAGCGTCTGGCCGTGGGCGCTGGCCAACCCCGACCTGGTCATCGAACGACTCCGGGACACCCGCCTGGCCGCCCAGGCGCTGCAGACCCTGGAGCACATGCCCACCGTCCCCGAGCAGATCCTGCCGACCCTGGTGCAGATCGCCATCGGCCCCTCCACGGTCAACCGGCCCCTGGCGCGGCGGATCGTGGCCCGCCATGCGCGGACCGGGGCGCCCGGCGGGCCGGACGAGGACCCGGACGGCGCCGGAGCCGACTCCCCGCGGGTCGGGGACCTGGCCGCCCGGGCCCTGGCGGGAGGGGCGAAGCAGCGCGAGGCCGCGGCGCAGTGGCTGGCCGAGCTCG
>ERZ772973.700-NODE-700-length-14427-cov-5.914_pt1 | contig 14427 bp, 12 predicted proteins | sample MGYA00580672_ERZ772973 | MGnify/ENA primary metagenome ERZ772973 (study PRJEB29015, sample SAMEA2737938) | human oral metagenome | biome: human oral; feature: human-associated habitat; material: dental | place: China | collected 2152 ... | reverse complement strand
TAATACAGATTTTACCTCACGTGTTCGATTAAACCTGTTTTTCGTCACTGTCCACGAAACGTGTAGCACTCTAACGCTGCTCATCCAACCGCACAACACACCTCCAGAAACTGTTGTTGCGCACACCCTCTGAACCCGCCTTCGCATGTCTGGGATGGGGATGTCCTCAACCGGCGGTTCGGGCAGGAAGAGCATTCCGAAGGATGCGTGGGTGGCGGCAGCGAATTTCTCCACCTGTTTGAGAGTGGGGCGTGTGGTCCCGTCGATCCACGCGTCGAGCTTGGGTGCGCGTTTGCGGACAGTTTCCTCGTCCCAGTGTGCCCGTTTCACGGCCCAGCGCAGCAGGTTGGGGGCGATGTCAACGCGGACGGTTGTCACGGCCCCTCCTCTGCGTTCGGCTCCGTGTACCAGTCTGCCTTACTTGTACCTCTGGCATGTTCCGCATGAACGGCGAGGCTGACCGAGTAACGGTGTGGGTGGAGGCTTCCGCTGGTGGAGTGTCGCCATGGCTTGTCCGAAGCACTCACCCGACCACCCCAGGAGCACGGGAACTGCGACCAGCCTAGGGTTCAGCTCTCATCTACCACGTCGGGGAGCCACCATCGAACCCTGGTGTCCGCGCTGGGAGTTCCTACTTTGCAGGTTCTTCAGAGTTGAGGTGGGGGTTGGCAACGCGCCAGACTCGAGGCCGCGATCCTCGCCGACGAACGCCACGACGGGGTCTACATCACATGGCAGTGCGCCTAGCAACTGCGCTCCGCATACCACGTGCCGAGCATGACCGAAGGCCGACGCATCGCCGAGAAGGTCCTCGCGTCATTCCCGACCTGCCCGATCCCAGAAATCAAACGGCTCGGCACGATCCTGAAACGATGGCGAGACGCGTTCCTGGCCTACTTCGACACCGGCCGCGCCACCAACGGCGGCACCGAAGTGGTCAACGGACTGATCGAACTCCAACGACGAATCACATGAGGATTCCGCAACCGAGACCACTACCAACTCCGCATGCTCCTCACCGGCGGCGGACTCACCCGCCCCCACCTCAGATAGGAAGAGCCACCATAGCCCATTCCTCACAAACCCCAATCACACAGAAACTAACGACATGCGATACTAGACACCATCCCAACAGGGGTGCCCGCTGAACCTTGTCAGCACAGCTCTTCTAAGATTTGGCCATGTTCAACGAGTCCTGGCCTTGGAAGAGAGACCTTGCCTGTGCGGCTGACAGGCTCGAACGCGCTCAGTTCGGACTTTCGGCCAGCCTTTATGCTCTGGAGCTGTCGGCTGACGACGAGGGAGACGGGTACGAGGCTGAGACAGAGGTCCTCTATCGCATTGAGCGAGACGTGATGAACGGAGCTTTCGCAGTCCGACGGCTGATTGGCATGCCCTCCAAAGTGACCAAGGCTGTGCTAGAAACGAAGGCGACTGTCGTCCGTTATCCGCTGCGCGAAGGCTTCAAGACCCCGGATGTGTTCGATGCCCTGGGAGACTTGGACATGTACGACATGAGCAGACCAGCGGTAGTGGCTGTCAGCGCGAACAAGCTTTGCAACCTCTTCGTTCACAGCCTCATCCTTCGCTTCGCGTGGACTCTGAAAGGCATGGAGTTTCACAACTGGTGGTGCTTAAATGAAAACGATCCCCAGAAAAGCATCTTGCCCAATGAACTCGCAGGGTGGCTGGTCGCGTCCGACAAGTCCAGTGCTCAGCACCTGACGCTGGCCCCTCTTCCCGAGCTAGTACGGATCATGCGCGTCTTTGCTGGTGACGAGGTGACATGTCTGACCGGCGTCCGAGATCGCAATGGCCGGATGCACTTCAAGGCCACTTGATCAGAAGCGCCGAAAGTGGCAAGGATGGCGAGGTGCTTTCCGGTCACATGCTGGAGGGTTGCAACCATGAGTGTTGGCGGGCTGGGAGGTTCGGCCCCTCGGCCCGTGAGGCCCAGCTCGAGGTCCAGGCCGAAGACCACACCCTCGCGTTGGGCTAAGCGTCGGTCGAGTTGCGGATCTGGAAGAAGAGCGCGGAGGGCCGGCTGGTCCCTTAGAGGACCTCGAGGTAATCCGGATCGACGAGGGCAATATCGACCTTGAGGTTCTGCGAACTGCCCGATGTTCCTGAACAGGGCCTGCCCGGTGCAGGTAGGCCCGATCCCGCACTGGGCAGCCCGTGAAAGGCCCGTGGTCCGCCCCAGTGCGTGGCCAGCAGCGAGACACGGTGGCGGCAATTGGCAAGCAAGCACCCAGCTTGGGGACATCGTAAGATCTGGGCCATGGTGCGCCACGCCGGGCACCATGTCTCGCCGTCGACGGTGCTGTCGATCATGGCCGACGAAGACCTGTTGCTGCGCGCTGACCACCAGAAACAACGGCGGGAGCTGGCCCGCCAGCGCAAGGCTGTATTCGCTGCCCTGCTCACCGGGGGCGAATCAGGTCTGGCAATTCGAGTTCAGCGAGTACGAGACCATCAGTGGCGGGTTGCTGGTGTCGCCGATTACTTCTCGAAGGCACGAGTTCGGTTGGCATTGGTCACCAACTGCGAACCAGCACAACTTCATCGCCGGGGTCGAGTTCGCGCTGGCCGAGGCCGAAGCCATGCTCGACGGCGTCCGGCTGGTCGATCACCTGGCCAATCCCGTCACCGCCGGTGATCGTCCCCTATCACCTTGATCGCCGACAACGGTGGACCGTTCCGCTCGTTCCGGTTCGAGCATTTCATCAACGCCCACCCCGAGCTGCGTCACGTCCGCACCAGGGTCAAGGTGCCGGGCCATGACGGCGTCCGAGAACGGGCCTTTGAGTCCTTGAACTACGAGCGGCTCTACCGCGAACAGAACGACGACGCCCTCGACCTGGTTCGACAGGCGGTCTTCGCGTCTAGTGCGTCCGGGACGGCGCGCGTCCCCAGCATCACGGTGCTGTTGGCTGAGTGGGTGTAGGTGGTCCAGGGGCACAGCAACGAAGCGCCGATGGCGCACCGCTGCCGACCTCCTCGCCGCTGAACCGAGTAGCAGTCCTCCAGTTGGTGGAGGTTTGAACAGCTGATACAGTTGTTTCAGATATTGCATCTATGCGAGTGAAGGTCTGTCTCATGTCCACGACGCTGACTGCCGACAAGGTTTCTGCTGACGAGCTGGCTCAAACAGAAGAGTTTGCTCAGAGTCTGCCTCAGGGCTCGCCTCTCGCGATCATGCTCGAAGGCCTGCTTGATGCGGTGCGACGCGGTGCGGACGTGACGCTGCTCGCCTCTGACAAAGAACTGACCCCCAATCAGGCGGCCCAACTGTTGCAGGTAAGCCGCCCACATCTGGTGAAGATCATGGATCGCGGGTTGTTGGCCTACCGGCTGGTCGGGTCGAACCGCCGGATCGCGAAGGCCGACCTGCTTGACTACATCGAACGCCACGAACGCGCGAACGCCCATGTCAACCAGCTCTTGGGGACGCGCGCCCATGCGCAACTTCAGGCAATGGACAAAGCGGCTCCACTGACCGACGAAGACCTAACTGCCTTGGACGCCCTGGTCGCGGAGTGACTCGATCAGGGCCGCGGCCGCCTGAGCTACGGGCTTGCGACGCTCACACTCAGGACAAAGCGGCAGGTCAGCGCTCTCGTCTCGTGTCGGGACGAACCACAGCCCGCACACAGCTCGAGTTGCTGCTCCTATCACCAAAGCCTCGCTGAGGTAATGGCAACCGACGTAGTGCAGATGGCTCAGGGGAGTGCAGGGTGGATTCGGATCAATCTCGCCGTCGGAGATCCCTACCGCAGCCAGAAGCTGAAACAGCTTGGCTTGAGAAACGCTGACCCACAGTTCCAACTCACCGTTCTGCGTGTACGTGGAGTCGATCATGCTGATGTCGGGCTGGAGCACGGGCAAAACCAACTGGACGAAGCTGTCACAGGAACCGCCCAGCCGTAGCTGAAGTGTGACGAGCGATGAGTCCGTTTCAGGTGCCCCAGTGGGAGCGTCATGTTCCAAGGCGATGGACAAGGTTAGGTGGGTGTTGTGGTCATAACCGGGGAAGGAGAAGGTGTCCTTTCCAGTATTCACAGCTTCAGCCACCGCCTGACAGAAGAAGGCGATTGTCTCCTTATGCCAGACGGAGAGTCTGTTGGCCTCGGCGTCGCGGTCGCGCAGTTTGTACTCCGCAGCTGTTGGCATCCAACGGTCCAGGTTCTTGAGCACGTCGCAGATTTGGGCATGGAACTTGTCATGGGGTGCCGCCCACACCAGCCACGGGTCACCGTGCTCGTCAAGAACGGCAGCACCTCGCCACGCCGCTCCCGTCCTTGAGCGAACCTCAAATACCGCCCGACCGAGCTGTTTTGATGCCTCCTGGTGCCGGTCCGGGAGCCCCTTAGCGAATCGCCGTATCGCGTCGGCAATCAGAGGATGCTCAATAGAGTCAATACGCACCTGGGACCATTCCCGGGTCTCGATAGCCTGCAGAGCACCGGGCTCGGGGAAGGACTCCCGAGGAAGGAGCCGGAGAAACCGTAGCGTTGGCCGGGGCGGGCGACGCCCAGAGAGGTCAGTCATGATGCCCGGGGCTTTCGGTTGGTGCGGCACCCAACCCGAGGAAGCGGTCGAAGAAGGCGCTCAGCCTGGCAATCACCCGACGTTTCTTCTCGTCGTGACCGCCGCTCGGAGCGAAACGGGAGACCGGCGGCAGGATCTTGGTGATGGCCGTCCCGGTGGTGCGCAACTCGCCGTTGCGGAAGGCGTTCTGGACGAACTCCTGAGCGGCCTCCGGCTTGAGGTTCTCGTCCGCGATGATCCTGGCGAGCTCGGTCTTGCGCTCGGCCTCGATGAAGGCCACCCATTCGTCGTCGATGTGCCCGTCAACGGAAACCGAGTCGACGAAGGCCTCGATGAGGTCCCTCTTGTTGCGCAGCGTCGGGCTGGCGTTGACCGCCCGGGTGATCTCGGAGCGGATCTCTTTGTCGTCGCCGTCGCCGTGCTCGTCCCGGTACTTCTGCACCAGCATGAGGATGTAATCGACATTGATCTCCACCTGTTTGATGAGTTCGATCTCGAAGAGAACGTCGTCGTTGATGACTTCCTTCTCGGCGTCCTGGCCTTGACGGAACTGGGCGTAGAGGTCGAGGTAGATGCTGCGGTAGTCCTGCCCCTGGCGTTCGCTGAGAATCTCGTTCCCGGCGAAGTCGTCGAATGAGGAAAGGATGTTCTGCAGCCGCAGAATTACACCAAACAGTGCGATGAAGGCCTTCTGAGCTGCCTCTCCGATGATCGGCTGCCCGAGCGGGAATGCCTCCAGCAACTCGGCGACCTTGTCGGCGTATTCGCGGTAGTAGTCCTGGTAGGGCTTGAGCAGGACGACGCCGCGGGCCTCCCGGTTGCCGAACAGTTCCAGCGCGGCGTTGGTCTCGTCCTCCAGGTTGCGGAAGGCGACGATATTGCCGTAGGTCTTCACCGAGTTCAGGATCCGGTTGGTCCGGGAATAGGCCTGGATGAGGCCGTGGGCGCGCAGGTTTTTGTCGACGAAGAGGGTGTTGAGGGTGGTGGCGTCGAAGCCGGTGAGGAACATGTTCACGACGATGACCAGGTCGATTTCCCGGTTCTTGATCCGCTGGGAGAGGTCCTTGTAGTAGTTCTGGAACTTCTCGGCGCTGGTGTCGTAGCTGGTGCCGAACAGATCGTTGTAATCCTGGATCGCGTCCTCCAGGAAGCTGCGAGCATCGGCGGGCAACTCGTCGGTGTCGAAGGCCTCGTCGTCGATGATCCCGTCGCTGGCGGCCTCGTTGGCCCCGTAGGAGTAGATCAGGCCGATCTTCAGGCGGCGTCCGGGCGGCAGTTTTTCCTGCAGCAGCGCAAAGTGGTTGTAGTAGATCCGGGCGGCCTCAATGGATGCGGTGGCGAACAGCGCATTGAAACCGCGCACGCGGCGACGTCCCCGAAGTACTTCGGCACGGTGAGAGGTGCGGCTGGATTCGGCCACATTGGTGACGACCGAATGGTCGTAACTGGAGGCGCGTTTCGTTTTCTGGTCGAAATGCTCAAGCACATAGGAGACGATCTTGCTGATGCGTTCCGGGTCGAGCAGCGCCCGCTCGGTGTCGATGGCCGACACCTGTTTGTCGGTGACGCTGCCCACTTGCACGGTGCTGACGTAGTCGATGCGGAACGGCAACACGTTCTTGTCGGTGATGGCGTCCACGATCGTGTAGGTGTGGAGTTTCTCCCCGAAGGCCTGTTCGGTGGTTTTCAGCTGGGGGTTTCCGCCGCTGGCCGCGTTGACCGCGAAGATCGGTGTGCCCGTGAAACCGAACAGGTTGTACCGCTTGAACGCCTTGGTGATCGCGGTGTGCATGTCCCCGAACTGGGAGCGGTGGCATTCGTCGAAGATGATGACGACGTGCTGGCGATAGACGTCGTGGCTGGGGTTGGCCTTGATGAAGGTCGAGAGTTTCTGGATCGTCGTGATGATGATCTTGGCGTCCCGGCCTTCCAGCTGGCGTTTGAGCACCGCGGTGGATGTATTGGAATTGGCCGCACCCTTCTGGAAACGGTCGTATTCACGCATGGTCTGGTAGTCCAGGTCCTTGCGGTCCACCACGAAAAGCACCTTGTCAACGCTGTCCATCTGGGTGGCGAGCTGGGCGGCCTTGAAACTGGTCAGGGTCTTGCCCGAGCCGGTGGTGTGCCAGACGTAGCCACCGGCGTCGATGGTGCCGAGCTTCTTGTAATTGGTGGCGATCTCGATGCGCTGCAGCATTTTCTCGGCGGCGACGATCTGGTAAGGGCGCATCACCAGCAGCATCTTGTCGACGGTGAGGACGCAGTACCGGGTGAGAATGTTGAGCAGCGTGTGCCGGGCGAAGAAGGTCTTGGCGAACGCGATCAGGTCGCGGATCGGCTGGTTCTTCGCGTCCGCCCACCACGAGGTGAACTCGAACGAATTGGAGGTTTTGCGCCTGCGGCTGGCCTGCTGCCCCTCTTTCAGGTGCTGGCTCCGGGTGGTGTTGGAGTAGTACTTGGTGAGCGTGCCATTGGAGATGACGAACAGCTGAACGTACTCAAACAGACCGCTGCCCGCCCAGAAACTGTCCCGCTGGTACCGGTCGATCTGGTTGAACGCCTCACGGATGTCCACGCCCCGGCGTTTGAGTTCGATGTGCACCAGCGGCAACCCGTTGACGAGGATCGTCACGTCGTACCGATTGGAATACCTGGCGCCGCCCTCACCCTGGCCGATCTCGTACTGGTTGATGACCTGGAGCCGGTTGTTGTGGATGCGCCGCTGGTCGATCAGCAGCACATTCTTGGTGGTGCCGTCGTCCCGGCGAAGCAGCTGCACGTTGTCTTCGCGGATGCGAACCATCTTTTCGGTAATGCCGTCGTTCTTTCCGGCAATGCAGGTGGTGAAGAACCGGTCCCATTCGGCATCCGAGAACCGAAATCCGTTCAACAGTTCCAGCTGGGTTCGCAGGTTGCCGATCAGGTCGGCCTCCGAACGGATCGGCAGGTACTCGTAGGCCTGTGACTGCAGCACCCGGATGAGTTCGGCCTCCAGGGCCGCCTCCGACTGGTAGGTTGTCTCCTCGTGTGGGTCAGGGGTGTACTCCGCGACGACCGTGGACTCCACCGAGACCGCAATCGGGTCGTAGGAGACGGCCGTGGCGGGTGTGTGGTCGTTCGGTTTCATCGTGTGGCTCACAGGGCGTCGAAGAAGTCTTCGTCCAGACGGACAAGGCTGGGGGTGGGTTCCGACTGCACTCCCACCCCGTAGTGGACGAGCAGTTGGGCGAGGCGCTGCCCGTCGATCAGCTCGATGCGGGCGTTGATGCGTTCGGCCTCCTCGCGGGCGCCGCGGGTGAAGGTGGCGGTGGTGATGTAGACGCCTCGGTCACCTTGTTTGCTGAGCAGAGCACCGGCGAATCGCTGGATCTCGGGCCGGTCGACGCTGCGATGCAGGGCCCAGCACTTCGCCTGCACGTAGATGTGGTCCAGGCCGAGCGGGTCTTGGCTGATGATCCCGTCGATGCCGCCGTCGTTGCTGAGTGGGGTGTGTTCGAGAGAACCACGCTGGCCGTAACCCATCGCGGCAAGCAGCTGGATCACCAGGTGCTCGAACCCCGCGGGGGAGACATTCACCGCCGCGGCGAGGACCTCGGCCTCGACCACCGCCCGGTTCGCTTTGATGGCCTGCTGGATCAGGTCGGCGGGAGTGGAGGCTGCCGAGGATTCCGCTGCTGCCGCTTGCTCCGGCGAGCCACCCGAGGTGCCGGTGCGCTGGAGGAACTCCCGGAAGGGCGGGTATGACTCCAACGTTCTGGTGTCGATTCGCTCAGGATGAGCCGCCAAAGCTTCACGCCCGGTGCCGGTGATGCGTGCGTGCCCACGGGTTGGGCGTTCGATCAGGTCGGCTTTGAACAGATAGGTGATCGCCCAGCCGACCCGGCTGGCCATCACCCGCTGCTTACCGCTGGGCAGCAGCGCGTTCCGCTCCTCGGGGGTGAGGTGAAACTCCTCCTCCAGCGCAGCAACGAGATCCCGCTTGCGCCAGGTCTGGCCATCGGCGAGCAAAACCAGCACCGGCCGCATGCACGTCTGATAATCGGGGATCATCGTTTCTCCTCAAAGGTCAGCAGCCGGTCCCGGTAGTACTCGTACTGCTTCCGCCGAGCCGCCAACTCCGCCGGAAGACCAATACTGAGATCGTTCACTAAGGAGTCGAACTTGTCCAGGACCGAGACGATGCGGCGTTGTTCTTCGAGGGCTGGCAAAGGCACTGGAAAACTCTTGATGAGTCTTGCGTTGAGGTCTGAACGAGCGCCACGGCCAAGTGACTTGAGATCTGAGTATTTTGAGCTCACCCAGAAGAAAATGTACTTGTAGTCAGCTTGCTTCTCGTCGATCCTCAGGTTGCAACAATGCTGATTTGTTGTCAATGGGATCTTGTTTATCGCCGACCGTCCGGCGGTGGCGCCAGAAATGGCTATTATAACGCAGTTCTTGTCAATCCATGAAGTTCCAGTTTTCTTTAGGGCGTGCTCTGTGATTTTTACTTCAGTGTCCCAGACCTCCCTGAAGGAAACCTCATTAGTGCGAAGCCATGGTATGTTTCCGTTCTCGTAGTACTCAGGTGCGCCAGCTTTCGGCGTCGCTCCTGATGAGACTCGTGTGGAGATTTCGCCGAGAGTTGACCATCGCACATCCATGCTGCTGGAAAAATCAAATACCCTGGCCCGGTAGTGCTCGTACTGGCGGCGGCGGGCTTCCAGCTCCGCTTCCAGCTCCGCTTCCAGCTCCGCTTCCAGCTGGGTGAACTTATCTAGCACTCTCGTGATCTCCCGCTGTACCTCAAGTGGTGGGACGGGGATGCGGAATTCTTGGATGCGGCTGTCCGGAATAGATGGATAATTGCCTAGAATCTGGTTGGCTTTGAGGTATTTCAGAAAACTTGTAGTGCCAAGGGTGTGTGCGAGATAATTTGTGATGATTGAGGATCTATCTGGGCGGATAACGCAGTAGCCCGTGCTGACGACCTGTCCATCGTAAGAATCTGGAATCACAGCCCATCGGAGTTGCGTCGGGCGCGTAGTGGCGAAAATTATGTCGCCGGAGTGAACGATCTGCTGGGCTCGGCTGGGTGCGTTGCAAGAGTTGATTGTCTGTGTTTTGCCGATTTGTCGTGTGCGAGGTTCGACTGCGCCGAGGTCGATATATTGGTACTCGGCATTCCCAACTTGCGCCCATTTGATTTTGCTTCCTTTTGAGGAGACATCGGCGATCCGTTTGAACTCGACCCCGTCTGGGCATAGGTCTGCGATCAGTTTGTCGATTTGGCTCATTTCTTGCCTTCGATCTCGCGCTGGGCGCGTTTGATGGACTCCAGGTAGGCTTCCTCAACCTCGGTCGGGGTGGTTGCCAGCTGGGCGCGATACTTGGCGTATTCGCCCTCGGCGTGGGCTACTGCCCGTTCGCGGCTGACACTGCCGGAGCCGCGCAGGACAGGAGCGTCCATGGCGACGATGAGGCGGTCGAGGTGGGCGAGCCAGTCGCTCATGTAGGTGGGCTCGTGGTTCTGCGCACGGAACTCCGCCGCGTCGAAGTAGGCCGACACCAAGGTGTTGAGCTTCTTCAGCTCAGACTCGCCCAAGTAGTTCTTCGCGATCGTGACATCGGACTTGCGGGGTCGCTCGCCGCTGAACGAAGTGAGCCCCATGTTCGGCTTCGTGGCGTCGGCTCGGGCGGCGATGACCTCCGCGGAGGTCTGCCCGTGCGCGGCGTAGTGAAGCTTGTTCTGGACGATCTTGAAGAACTCGGTGGTCTCTGGTGCGCGCGGGTCGTAGTCCACACTGGTGGCGTAGAGGTCCAGCACCTGCCGGTACAGCACCTTCTCACTACTGCGGATGTCGCGGATACGTTCCAGCAACTCACGCCAGTAACTGCCGCCACCAAGATTCTTCAGCTTGGCGTCATCCATCGTGAAACCCTTGATGAGGTACTCTCGCAGGCGTTCGGTCGCCCAGATCCGGAACTGGGTGGCGACCCTGCTCTTCACCCGGTAGCCGACTGAGATGATGGCATCAAGGTTGTAGAACGGGATCTCCCGGGCGACCTGACGGGAACCCTCGGTGCGAACCTGTCGGAATCTCCGACAGGTTGCAGCCTCGTCCAACTCTGCTTCGTTGTAGATGTTCCGAAGATGCTCGACGATGTTGGTGCGGGAGGTCTGGAACAGCTCGGCGATCTGCTGCTGGCTGAGCCAGACGGTCTCTTCCTCCAGGCGTACCTCAAGCGCGGGGGCGCCGTCGTCGCGCTGGTAGAGGATCACCTCACCGGCTGCTCCCTCGGTCACGACGGCCCTCCCTCCAGGTCTGCGACGATGGCGTCAATCTCGGTGCGAAGCTCGGCCTGGCGGGCGACGATGCGGGCGATCTCGGCGTTGAGGGCCTGGATGTCCACGGCCTCGCGGGTGTCCTCCTTCTCGACATAGGAGGACACCGAGATGTTGTAGTCGTTGGCCGCGAGGTCTTCGTTGGTCACGAGCGTGGCGACGTGATCCACGTCGCGGCGGGCGGTGAAGGTTTCCAGGATGTGATCCTGGTTCTGCCGCAGCAGCTTGTTCTTGTTCCCAACCCGGCTGAACTCACCCGAGGCGTCAATGAACAGCACCGTGTTCTCGGGTTTCGATTTTTTCAGCACGATGATGCAGGTGGCGATGGTGGTGCCGAAGAACAGATCCGGCGGCAGCTGGATCACGGTATCCACGTAGTTGTTGTCGATGAGATATTTGCGGATCTTGCGTTCCGCACCTCCGCGATACAGCACGCCGGGGAACTCGACGATCGCCGCGGTGCCGTTGACGCTCAGCCACGACAGGATGTGCATGGTGAATGCCAGGTCCGCCTTCGACTTCGGCGCCAGCACCCCGGCGGGGGCGAAACGTTCGTCGTTGATGAGCAGCGGGTTGTCGTTTCCCTCCCACTTCGTCGAATAGGGAGGATTCGACACGATCGCCTCGAACGGCTCATCATCCCAATGCTTGGGATCGGTCAGGGTATCGCCGTGCTCAATGCTGAAGTGCTCGTAGTTGATGTCGTGCAGGAACATGTTAATTCGCGCCAGGTTGTACGTGGTCAGGTTGATCTCCTGCCCGTAGAATCCGTTGCGAACCCGGTCTGGCCCGAGAACCTTGGCGAACTTCAGCAGCAGCGACCCCGACCCGCAGGCCGGGTCGTAGACCTTGTTCACCGCGGTCTTGCCGACCACCGTCAGCCGGGCCAGCAGCTCCGAGACCTCCTGCGGGGTGTAATACTCCCCGCCGGACTTGCCTGCCTGCGAGGCATACATGCCCATGAGGTATTCGTAGGCGTCCCCGAAAAGGTCGATCGAGTTGTCTTCGAAATTGCCCAGTGGCAGATCGCCGATCGCGTTCAGGAGCTTGACGAGTTTCCCGTTGCGCTTGTGCACCGTCGGGCCGAGCTTGGAGCTGTTGACGTCAAGGTCGTCGAACAGGCCCTTCAACGCGCCCTCGGCCGCCGTGCCGACCGCCGACCCCTCGATGTTGCGGAATACCCGCTCCAAGGTCTCGTTCAGTTTCTCGTCCCGGGACGCCCGCTCGCGGACATTGGCGAACAGCTCCGAGGGGAAGATGAAGAACCCCTTCTCTGCCACGACGCCGTCAAGAATGCCGGAGGCCCGGTGATCGGACTCCTCGATGTAGTCGTAATTGGGATCCCCGGCCTCGTGCTCGCCCTGGTTGATATGGGCGGTGAGGTTCTCTGAGATGAACCGGTAGAACAGCATGCCTAGGACATAGGCCTTGAAGTCCCAGCCGTCCACCGAGCCGCGCAGGTCGTTGGCGATCCGCCAGATGGTCTTGTGCAACTCGGCCCGCTGGGCCTCTTTGGTGGTCGGTGCCATCGTGTGTCTCCTACGCCAACGGCGCGCTAAATGCTGTTCTCAGCAGGTGTGCTCACACCGTACTAGAGCCCACTGACAAAACCGGGAGAGGCCATGCCTGACAACCGGAACTGCATGCGGCGGGCCACACCCTCCCGGTGTTGGGGCGCCGTACCCGGGCGGTCGCGCATCAACCCAGCCCGTCTCGCAGGCAGAACACCTCACTGCTGCATGGAGTGGCGACGGACCTGTCCTGCGTCAGGCCGAGCAACCTTGGCCTGAAAGCACTGCAACACTGTAACAAGCTGTAACAATGTTGCAGTTACTCTATGACCTCGGCAGTCGTGGATCGTAGCCTGACGTTGACCCCAGAGCAGGTGGGGCCAGCGCTGCTGACCCTTGCGGAAGATCAGTGGTTCGAGCGCAAGTCCGCTCGCGTGTCGCCACGCGATCTCGCGGTCCCGCTGGCGGCTATGGCCAACGCCGATGGCGGGGTGATCGTCGTTGGGCTCCATGACGGCAAGGTGGAGGACGTGCCAGCGCAGCGGCGCAACGAGCTGCGGCAAGCCTGTCTCGACTACACCGAACCGCCGGTACGCGCCCGGGTGGAAGAGGTTGAGGCGCTGGATGCCGAAGGCGAGCCGGCCACTCTCGTCCTGCTGAACATTGCTCCGGGGGAGACCGTGCACGTCACCCAGAAGGGTGAGTGCTACCTGCGGGTTGGCGATGAGTCGCGGCGGTTGACTGCCGCGCAGCAGCGTGAGCTCGTGTTCGATCGGGGCATGGCGCACTATGAAGCCACTCCCGTGAACCTCACCCTGGCGGACCTCGACCAGCAGGCCCTGGCGGATTACGCCGAACGCATCGGAGCGGCGACCATTGAGGGTGCGCTGGCCGCGCGCGACCTGGTGGATCGCCGGGGTCGGCTCACCGTGGCCAGCGAGCTGCTGTTCGACGAGCGTCCCCAGCGTGAGTTTCCCAATGCCGTCGTCCGGATTCTCAAGTACGGGGCGGAGCATCGGGGCGTGGGACGAAACATGACGCTCGAACAGGACCGCCGGGTGGAAGGCTCCCTGCTGCGGCAGATCTCCGAAGCCATCCGCCAGATCGAGGACATGATGCCCGCCTGGCAGCAACTGAGTGACGCGGGCACCTTCGAACCCATCTCCCGGATTCCCCGGGATGCTTGGCTGGAGGGACTGGTCAACGCCGTCGTTCATCGCTCGTACAGCACCATGGGCGACCACATTCGCTTTGAGATTTTCCCAAGCCGGATCGAGATCACCTCGCCAGGACGATTCCCGGGCATCGTCGAACCCCAACGCCCGCTCGATATCCGGCGCTATGCCCGTAACCCGCGCATCGCCCGGGTGTGCGCCGACTTGGGGTACACCAGGGAGCTCGGGGAAGGGATTGCGCGGCTATTCGCTGAGATGCGTGGACGTGGGCTCGTCGATCCCCACTATTTCCAATCCTCTTCCTCGGTGACTCTCACCTTGTCGGCGCAGGAGGCGCTCCCCGAAGAAATCCGTTCCCGGCTCACCCGCAGTGCGATCGCCATCCTGAACACGTTGCGCCAGACGGGGGAGCCGCTCTCCACCGGGGCGCTGGCCGAACTGGCAGGGGTAGCCCGCATGACTGCCACCCGGGCGCTAGCCCAGCTGGAAGAACTCGGACTCGTCATCCGGGAAGGCTCCGCCAAGCAAGACCCACGCGCCACCTGGCACCTCACCTGAACTGTAATGAACTGTAACAAGCTGTAACAATGTTGCAGTTCCGTCTCCGAAGTTCCCGGCTGGAGTGCTCACCTTTGCCTGGGCCGCGGCCCGCGCCACCCTGACCGTTCTCGGCTACGAGGTGTTGGTCTTCCACGCCACCGGGGCGTGAGCGCCATCGACGTCGATGGAGTCCCCTTTCCGCCAAGAGGTCCTCGATCGCTTCCGCATCCCCACCCCGCCCGGGATACGCCCGCGAACCGGGGGATGGGTGAGTCAGTCCTTGACGATGAGGTAGAAGGTGGTGTCGTCGATCTGGTCGAGGCTG
>ERZ772973.697-NODE-697-length-14450-cov-81.0377_pt1 | contig 14450 bp, 10 predicted proteins | sample MGYA00580672_ERZ772973 | MGnify/ENA primary metagenome ERZ772973 (study PRJEB29015, sample SAMEA2737938) | human oral metagenome | biome: human oral; feature: human-associated habitat; material: dental | place: China | collected 2152 ... | reverse complement strand
CCTGGCCTCTGGCGGCGCCGGCGCGGCCTTCGCGGCCCTCGCCGCGCTGTCGGGCCCCGACCCCGATGAGGACGGCCCCGGCGGGGGCGATCCCGATCCCGGTGAGAGCGGCGGCCCCGCCCGGCAGGGGCCCGCCCCGCCCCGCCGGGGCGCGCGGATGCGAGCGGACCGGCCCGCCCCCGAGCAGGAGTCCGTCCCCGAGCAGGAGTCCGCCCCCGAGGAAGGGAACCGCCCATGACCCGGATACTGCTCGTCGAGGACGAGGAGAACTACCGCGTGCCCCTGGCCTTCAGCCTGCGCCGCGACGGCTTCGACGTGGTCCAGGCCGCGGACGGGGTCGCCGCCGTCGAGGCCTTCGAGGCCGCCGGCCCGTCGGGCGGCGGGGCCATCGACCTGGTCCTGCTCGACCTTATGCTGCCGCGGCTCAGCGGCATCGAGGTGTGCCGGCGCATCCGGCGCACCTCCACCGTCCCGGTCATTATGCTCACCGCCCGGGACTCCGAGGCGGACACCGTCGTCGGTCTGCGGATCGGGGCCGACGACTACGTGACCAAGCCCTACTCCTACCGCGAGCTCCTCGCCCGCGTGAACGCGGTGCTGCGCCGCAGCCGCGGGGAGGAGCAGGAGCCCGCCGAGCCGGTGCTGGAGGTCGGCCGGGTGCGCATGGACGTCGGGCGCCACGAGGTCGCGGTCGACGGCGAGGCCGTGGCCATGCCGCCGCGCGAGTTCGAGCTGCTCGAGCTCTTCATGCGCAACCCGGGCCGGGCGCTCGCGCGCGGCGAGATCATCGACCGGGTCTGGGGCGCCGACTACGTGGGGGACACCAAGACCCTCGACGTCCACGTCAAGCGCATTCGGGCCAAGATCGAGGTCGAGCCCGGCGAGCCGAAACTGCTGATCACGGTGCGGGGAGTGGGCTACAAGCTGGCGGCCGGAACCTGAGCCTGTGAGGTAACTCCCCGGCGTTTCCGCGGGATCCCCTGATAAACTGAGGCCCCTTTACTCGACTGGAGTGACGTCACCCATGACCTTTGAAGTCGGCGAGACCGTCGTCTACCCCCACCACGGCGCGGCCCGGATCATTGATATCCGTCAGCGCAAGGTGCGCGGGGAGGAGAAGACCTACCTGCAGCTCGAGGTCGCCCAGGGGGACCTCACGATCCTGGTCCCGGCCGACAGCGTCGATCTTATCGGCGTGCGCGACGTCGTCGACGAGGCCGGGCTCAAGAAGGTCTTCGAGGTCCTCAGGGCGCCGCTGACGGAGGAGCCGACCAACTGGTCCCGCCGCTTCAAGGCCAACCAGGAGAAGATCGCCTCCGGCGACGTCATCAAGGTCGCCGAGGTCGTGCGCGACCTGTCCCGCCGCGACACCGACCGCGGCCTGTCCGCCGGGGAGAAGCGCATGCTCTCCAAGGCCCGTCAGATCCTCGTCTCCGAGCTGGCGCTGGCGGAGAAGACGGCGGAGGACGTCGCCGAGTCCAAGCTCGACGAGGTCCTGTCCTCCGGCACCGCCGCCTGACCCCCCTCGCCGAAACCGGCGGAAAAGACTCGCGAAACCGGCGGAAACGACATGCGAATCGACGTACGGGGGGCCTCGGACGACCCCGAAGGAGCCGACGCCGCCGCGGCCCGCGCCGGGAGCGCGACGGACGACGGCGCCGTCGTCGCCGTCCTCACGGCCGCGGGAGCGGGGACCCGACTGGGCGCGGGCGGGCCCAAGGCGCTCGTCGAGGTCGGCGGGCGGAGCCTGCTGCGGCGGGCCGCGCAGGGCCTGGCGGATTCCGGGGTCGTCGATCATCTGGTGGTGACCGCGCCCGGCGAGCGCGTCGAGCGCTTCGCCGCCGAGCTGGCGGGGCTCGCCGGCGCGGACATGGGAATCCGGGTCGTCGCCGGTTCGAGCGCATCGCGTCAGGCCAGCGTCGCCCTCGGGCTGAAGGCGGCCCTGGAGGCCTGCCCGCGGGCCGCGGTCGTCCTCGTGCACGACGCGGCGCGCGCGCTCACCCCCCCGGAGACGGTGCGCCGCGTCGTGGCCGCCGTGCGCGCCGGGCACGACGCGGTCGTGCCCGCCCTGGCCGTGACCGACACGGTCAAGGAGGTCGCGCCGGTCGCCGGCTCCGGGGTCGAAATCGTCGTCGGCACGCCCGACCGCTCCCGCCTGCGGGCCGTCCAGACCCCGCAGGGCTTCGCCGTCGCCGCGCTCGTGCGGGCCCACGAGCTCGGGGCGGCGCGCGGCGCGGACGAGGCGCTCGCGGCCTCGGACGACGCCGGCCTGGTCGAGGCGGCCGGGGGCCGGGTCGTCGTCGTCGAGGGCGATCCGCTCGCGCTCAAGGTGACCACGCCCCTGGACCTCGCCCTCGCCGAGCTCCTCGCCGCCGGCCCCGCCCCCCTTTCACCGGAACCGGCGGGAACGACGCGCGAGACCGGCGGAAACCGTGCATCCTGTGGATAACCCGGCGCGCGTCCGCACTGCGCAACGACCCCCGCGGCGATCGCGGCGGCCGTAGGCTCATCGCATGACCCCCGCATCCCCCTCCCAGGGCGCGAGCGCAGCCGCTCCCGACTCCAACCCCACCACCCCGCACGGCAGGCTCCTGACCTGGCCGGTCATCGCCTGGGGCCTGTGGGACTGGGGGTCGGCGGCCTTCAACGCCGTCATCACGACCTTCGTCTTCACCGTCTACCTCACAAGCGCGTCCTTCGGCGACAAGGCCGACAACGAGTTCGCCCTCTCCGTGGGCCTGGCCGTCGCCGGCGTCTTCATCGCGCTCCTGGCCCCCGTCACCGGGCAGCGGGCCGACCGGGCGGGGCGCACCGTCTTCTGGCTGGGCGTCTACACGGCCGTCGTCGTCGTGATCAGCGCCATGCTCTTCTTCGTCCTGCCCGAGCCGGGCTACCTGTGGCTGGGCATCGTCCTGCTGGGGCTGGGCAATGTCTTCTTCGAGCTGGCCAGCGTCAACTACAACGGCCTGCTGTCCCACCTGGCGACCAAGGACCGGGTCGGGGCGGTCTCGGGCCTGGGCTGGGGGATGGGCTACCTCGGCGGCATCGTCCTGCTGCTCATCCTCTTCGTCGGCTTCATCAACCCCGAGGTCGGCTGGTTCGGGGTGACGCACGAGAACGGCCTCAACGTCCGGGTCTCCATGCTCGTCGCGGCGGCCTGGTTCGGGCTGTGCGCCGTCCCCGTGGTCGTGACGCTGTCGGGGGAGAAGGCCCGGCGCCGCCGCCGCGCCCTGGCCGAGGAGGAGCTGCGGGGCGGGGAGCGCGAGCTCGCCGGGCTGGAGTCCGAACCGATCGAGCCGACGGAGCCGGGCGCGCCGATTCTGCGGCCCGAGTCCATCGTGGTCTCCTATCGGCGGCTGTGGCGCACCCTGGTGGCGCTCTACCGCTCCCATCCGGAGGTCCTGTGGTTCCTGCTGGCGGCGGCGGTCTTCCGCGACGGCCTGGCCGGGGTATTCACCTACGGCGGCATTATCGCCCGCAACACCTTCGGCTTCTCCAGCGGAGACGTCATCGTCTTCGCCATTGCCGCCAACGTCGTCGCCGGTGTGGCCACCATCGGGCTGGGGCGGCTCGACGACGTCGTCGGGCCCCGCAAGGTCATTATCGGCGCGCTGGCGGTCCTCGTCGTCGCCGGTATGCTCATCTTCTTCCTGCACGACGGCGGAGCGCGGATTTTCTGGGTGCTCGGCATGCTGCTGTCGGCCTGCGTGGGGCCGGCCCAGTCGGCGGCGCGCTCATTCCTGGCTCGCCTCATTCCCGAGGGGCGCGAGGGGGAGATCTTCGGCCTGTACGCGACGACGGGGCGGGCCGTGTCCTTCATGGCCCCGGCCATGTACGGCTTCTTCCTCTGGATCGGGGCGCGGCTGACGGGCGGGGGCGCCGGGTACTGGGGAATCCTCGGCATTGTCTCGGTCCTCGCCGCCGGCCTGGTGCTCATGGCGCGGGTCAAGGATCCCAGCGGCCACATCTCCGACCTGGGGGACTGAGCCGAGCCGCCGCGGTCGGGCCGGGCGGACGGCAGGATCGGGCCGAGTTCGCAGAATGACGTCGGCGGGGCGGAAAAGGCGGCCGGCGCGTGACTTTCGGGTGCGCGACGGCTCCTGCGCGCCCGGGGAATGGCGTTAGCGGGTCTTTCTCGTCGGGAGCGACGGGCCGTGGGTCCGGATCGGCGCGGTGACGGGAGTGGGCGAGCGCGTGGTGGTGTGCGTGGGACTCCTGGGGCGGTCCGGGGCGGGGGCGTGTCCAAATCTGCCACAAAGGCGCCCCGGGCCGGGATCGACCGCGGATGAAAGCGCGGAATATCAACGATTCTCTTTCGGTGCTCCGGCGCGATCCGGGCCTTTGTGGCAGATTTGGACAAACGGCGCCGCCGCGGGCCCCGGGAGGGTCGACGCGGGCCCCTGCACGGACGGCGGCCGCGGCGATCACCCCGCTCTCGGGCCGGTCCGCTCCGCCCCCGGGCGCCGAGACGTGCACTTCGCACTCGAAAGTGCAGTTCCAACCGTCATTCTCGAGTGCAAAATGCACATCTCGGCGAAGAAACGGACCGGTCGCGGTCGGCGCGGACCGCGGCGACGGCCCCGCCCGCACCGCCCCGCGCCCGCCCGCACCATCATGACCGGCCTACGAGCCCGCCGTTCCCGGTGAGAAAGGCTCACTGAGCCTTTCTCGTCAGGAGTATCCCGGGGTGGGCCGGGAGCGGAGCGATGACGCGGGAGGATGGGTGCGGTGCGGGATCGGGTCCGCGGTGTCGGGGCGGGTGCTGCCGGGCTCGGGTGCGCGAAGCGGGCCGGCAACCGTCGCCAAGAAGGAGGATGCGGGCCGCGGCCGGGCCCGGGTGTGCGGTATCGGGGCGGCCTGGGCGGTGTTGCACATTCGGCCGGGACCGGCTGGCGGCGGATCGGCGGAATCATGCGGAAACGCCTCGGCGCTCAACGCCGTTGAAGTCCTCCCATGTGCAGAGGGATCCGCTCTGCACATGGGAGCCCGTCCACTAAAAACCGACGTTCTAGTAAGAGCCCCGGAATCGCAAGGAAAAGCCCGAACCGGCCCGCGCGGGAGGCGCCCTCCAATGTGCAGCACCCCCGCACGGGCCGGGAGGAGCTTCTCGGCGGAGGCCCCGCTCCCGTCAGATGAAGCGGCATTCCCGCAATCGGCCCGGGAAGACCCCGGCCCGCCCGGCGGCGGCCCTCCGCCGGTCCGCACGCGCCGTCCTCGCGCGTCCACGCCACGGCGAGCCCGTCCTTCTGGCCGAAGCGCGCCAGACGGGTACCGACGGCCCGCTCCAGGCGCTCCAGTTCGACGTCGGTCGCCGTCAGGGTCATAATGAGCGCGCCCCCTTCGCGGGCGAACTCGACGATGCCAGCTGTCTGACCCCCGCGCGAGACAAGGCGTCATCGGGGTGCAAGGTGCGTCTCGGTGGGTGCGTCGGCCCCCGCGCGCGAGACGAGGCGGCGTCGGCCGGGGCCACCCGGGCGCCGTCGGTACCTGACCCCCGTGCGCGAGACGAGGCGGCCGGTGGCGGCGTCCCCGTGGCCGCCGGCCCGTTCCTCCTCGACTGCTCCGAGTCATCCGCAGGATGTGCACTTTCCGCCGGTCTCGCGTGACTTTTCCGCCGGTTTCGGCGAGGACGGGAGGGGCGGGGCGTGCGGTTGACGCGGCGTCGCCGGCGGCCTACGCTGACCCCCGCAAACAGAAATGATCGTTTCTCTATGGGGTGGCCGGGTCCCCGGACCCGCCCGCCCGGACCCGCCCGACCCCGTCTACGAAGGACCCGATATGTTCACTCGCATCGGCCGCGCCGTGTCCCGCCACCCCGTGAGCGTCGTCGTCGGGTGGGCGCTGCTGGTCGTCGTCTCGGCCGCCCTGGTCTTCCACGGCTGGGGCGCCGGAGGCCTGTTCGAGCGGCTGGCGAGCGGCGACGTCTCCACGCCCGACAGCGAGTCCGGCGTCGTGGCCTCCATGACCACGTCCGACGACAGCGTCGGCGAGAGGATCTCCATCGTCGTCCAGGGCGTCGACGTCGCCGGCGACTACGCGAGCGCCGCCGCCGCGGTCGGCGCCGCGCGCGAGGAGCTGTCCGGCCTGGACGGCGTCGCCTCCGTGGCGGACGCCTTCGCCCTGCCCGACCCCGCCTCGCAGCAGGCGCGGGCCATGCTGTCGACCGGCGGGGACGGCTACGTCGAGGTCGTCACCCTCGACGCGGGACTGTCCGACAAGGAGATCGACGCCGCCAACGAGCGCGTGGCCCGGGCGGCCGAGGGCGCCTACCTCGACTCCCTGCGCCAGTACGCCCCGGAGGCGAGGGTCTACGCCGTGTCCCCCGAGCTCATCGGGGACTCCATCGGCGAGGTCGTCCAGCAGGACCTCGCCCGGGGCGAGTCCGTGAGCCTCCCCGTGGCCCTCGTCCTGCTGGTCATCGTCTTCGGCGGCCTGCTCGCCGCCGGCCTGCCGCTGCTGGGCGCGCTCGTCTCCATCCTCATCGGCATGGGGGTGCTGTGGGGCCTGACCTTCGTCCTGGACGTGTACTCCTTCATCCTCAATGTCATCTCGATCCTCGGCCTGGCCCTGTCGATCGACTACGGCCTGCTGCTCGTCAGCCGCTACCGCGAGGAGGTCGCCATCCAGCTGGACGAGGCCGGCCACCGGGACGGCGACCTGCCCGTCGGCGCGGACATGAAGGAGCTCGTGCGGCGCAGCGTCGTGCGCACCGTGGCCACCGCGGGGCGCACGGTCTCCTTCTCGGCGCTGACCATCGCCTGCTCCATCACGGGACTGCTCATTATCCGCTCCCCCATATTCAAGACGATCGCGGTCGGGGCGATCAGCGTGTCACTGGTCGCCGTGGCCTGCACGCTCACGCTCGTGCCGGCGATTATCACGCTGCTGGGCGGGCGCCTGGTGCGCCCCAGCGCGCTCAGCCGGGTGCCCGGCGTCGACCGCGTCCTGCGCGCCGTCGGCGACTCCTCCTCCGACCACGGCGTGTTCAGCCGGTTCTCCCACCGCGTCGTGGCGCACCCGTGGATCGTCATGCTCGTCATCGCCGCGGTGCTGGGCCTCATGGCCGCCCCCATCGGTTCGCTGCGCATGCGCACCAATGTCGCGGAGTACATACCGCGGGACTCCGCGGTGCGCACCGGCTACGACGTCTTGCAGAACGACTACCCGGCGCTGGCCACGCCCACGATCAGCATCGTGGCCCGCACCGACGTCGAGGGCGCATCCGGACTCGTCTCGGACATCGGGGCCATGGACGACGTCGCCCACGTGAACGCCTCGGATCTGACCGGCCACGAGGGCATGGTGCTCATCCGCGTCCTCATGGACGTGGACGACCCGGTGGGCCGGGAGGCCGTCGACGCCGTCGAGCGGATCCGGGCGCAGGACACCGGCTACCGGTTCTGGGTGGGCGGCGCGGCCGCGCAGCAGACCGACCTCATCGACTCCATGGTCGAACGCGCGCCGTGGGCCGCGCTCATCGTCATCACGGCGGTCTTCGTGCTGCTGTTCTGCATGACCGGGTCGCTGGTGGTGCCGCTCAAGGCCCTGCTCATCAACGGCTTCTCGCTCATCGCCTCCCTGGGCGTCACGTCCTGGCTCTTCGAGCACGGCCACCTCGGCCTGCCGCAGACGCCGGGGCTGCAGACCTTCATCGTGGCCTGCCTCATGGCCTTCGGCTTCGGACTGGCCATGGACTACGAGGTCTTCCTGCTGGCCCGCATCAACGAGTACTGGGAGGCCGGGCACGACAACGACGAGGCGGTCGCCCGCGGCCTGCAGCGCTCGGGGCGCATCATCACCTCGGCGGCGGTGATCATCATCGCCGTCTTCCTGGGCTTCGTCTCCGGGGAGATGATCTCCATCAAGGAGATCGGCGTGGGCCTGGCCGTTATGGTCGCCGCCGACGCCACGCTGGTGCGGCTGCTGCTCGTGCCCGCGACCATGACGGTGCTCGGCCGCTGGAACTGGTGGGCGCCCGGTCCGCTGACCCGCCTGTACGGGCACTTCCGCCAGAAGGTCTGAGGCCGCGGCGGCCCGGGCCGTCGGTGGGGTTCAGCGGTTGTCGAAGTGGGAGTCGAAGGCGGCCCGGGGCGGGTCGTAGACGTGGTCGCGGGCGTACTTCAGGGCCGGGGGGCGCCGGTAGTCGGTGCGGGTGGATTCTCCAGGACTTGATGCGGGCGATGGTCCGCTCTTCCGGCCCGGCGAATCCGGCTGATGCTCCGATTGGCCTCCTTCGCGGCCTCGCCCGGTTCGCCGTTGGGGGGCTTCTTGTACGGGATGATCATTCCCATTCCCACGTATCCCCTGTCGTCGATCCATCCGGAGGGGTCGATTCCGTCGAGCAGTCCGGAAGGCGCCTTTTCCGCGGTGAGCAGCAGTCCATTCAGGGTCCGGGTGAAGTCTCCGTCAGGACCCTGACGGCCCGCGAAACAGTGGGCTGCGACATGCCCGGGAACTCTCCGATAGCTGCCTGCACAATGTTATGGCGCAGGTATATCAGAGTCGCCCGCAACGACCCGGACAGGCCCGGGATCGGTCGCGGATGAAAGCGCAGAATATTGATGATCCTCCTCCGGCGCTTCGGCGCGATCCGGGTCTTTGCAACAGATTTGGACAAACCGACGGCCGCGGACCCCTGCACGGACGGCGGCTGCGGCGATCACCGGTCCCCGGGCCGACCCACACCGCCCCCGGGCGCCGAGACGTGCACTTCGTACTCGAACGGGCACTTCTAACTGCACATCTCGAGGGCGAAATGCGCCTTTCGAGAGCAGAATGCACATCTCGACGAGCACAGGACCGACCCGCCCCCGCCAACCCCGGACGGCCCCCGCCTGCGCCACCCCGCGCCGACCCCGGCCCGCGGACCGCGACTCCCGGCGAGAAGGGCTCAGTGAATTGGGCGACGACGTCAAGGGGTCGACCGCATCGCCCTCACGATGGGGAAGCACCCCGAGGGTGGAGGGGCGCGCCTGCCGACGCCGGGGAAGCAGCTCAGCGGGGTGCGCCCTTCGGGGATGGAGAGGCGCGGAGGTCTTGACAGTGAGGCACCTCACGGAGCATCCTACCAAGGGCATCCACCCCGCCATCCTTCACCATCCTTAACCTCTCATCCTCATACCTCCGGAGGTCCCGATGCACTCCACGGACCCGGTGCGCGTCTCGCGCGCCGTCGTACTGATAATTGTCTCCGCCCTGTCCCTGAGCGCCTGCTCCGCGCGGACGCCCGCTTCCGGCGGAGGGGGCAGCTCGGGGACGGGCGTCTTCGGGGGCCAGGCGTCGGCGCCCGTGGCCCCCGACGAGGTCCTGGGAGTCAAGAAGGATCCGACGACGTGGTCACTGCCCTTCGACCGGGTCTACGGCGGCCCGCTCCTGCGGCTTCAGGTCTATGCATCCGACATCTTGGTGGACCAGTGCATGTCGAATGCGGGATTCGATGACTTCGAGGTTCTGACTATATCCTCGGCGCCCTTCCCGGAAACTCAGCCCCACGGGAATGCGACGCTGTTCAATGTGGAGATCGCCCAGAAGTACGGGTACCGGATGGCCCCGGATCCGGGCTACAAGCCCTCCCGGGAGAATATCGACCTCCATGGCGGCGGCTACTACGACAATAAGCCGGAGGCGTTCAAGAATCAACTGTACACCTGTCAGGACGAGGTTCAGCTGGAGCTGTCCGGGCCGCGGCCGACGGCCGAGGTGCCGGTGGACGAGGGCGGGAACATCCCCATCGAGTCCCAGCTCAACCGGTTCACGGTGGACACCTCCTCCCCACAGCTCCAGGAGGCCGCGGCGCAGTGGCGCACCTGCATGGCCCCGCAGGGGATCGCGGACCTGCCCCAGGAGCCCTGGGCGACCGAGATCCGCCGCGAGATGCCCGAGTCCCTCCAGACGAGGCTCAATTTCCAGTTGACCGGCCAGCCCAGCGCCGATGAGATCGCGGTGGCCACGGCGGACGCCCAGTGCCGGGAGTCCTCGGGCTGGACGAGTCTTCTGTACGAGGCCACCTGGAACCAGCAGGCCGCCTTCATCGCCGCCCACAAGGCGGAGATCGACACGGTGGTGGCCAATAACGACGCCGAGGCCGAGCGCATGCGCGGAATCATCAGGGAAGCGGGCGGAACCCCGTGAATCCGGTGCGCCGTCTCCTGCCGTGGGCGGCGCTCCTCGCGGGAGCGGCGCTGATCGCGGCGGGCACGTGGGTCGTCGCCCTCCGCTTCCAGTCGCCGGCCCAGCGGGAGGCCGCGGCCTCGCCGCCGCCGGCCGGGCCGGTGACCGTCCAGGTCACCCGCGGCGACCTGACCGAGCAGACCACGGTCCTGGCGACGGCGGCCCGCTCCGAGGCCGTCTCGGTCGCCGTCCCGGCCCCGGCCGAGGGCCGCGGCGTGGTGACCCGATCCGGCGCGATCGCCGGCGGCTCCGTGTCCTCGGGCGGGGCGGTCCTGTGGGTCAACAGCCGCCCCGTCATCGCCCTGGCGGGGCAGTTCGCCCTGTACCGGGACCTGTACCTGGGCGCGCGGGGCGACGACGTGCGCATGGTCCAGCAGGCCCTGGCGGACCTCGGCTACGACGTCGGCGTGGACGGGGAGCTCGGGGCGGGCACCGCCGACGCCGTCCGGGACCTGTACAAGAGCCTCGACGCGCAGGCCCCGCAGGACGCCGACGCCGGGCAGGCCGCCCCCGCGCCGCAGGCCGCCTCGCCCGCGCCGTCCGGCGACCCGACGGCGGCGCCGGGATCGTCCGGGGCGCAGGCGCAGCCGGCCCTCGTCCTGCCGGCCGCCGAGGTCATGATCGTGCCGACGCTGCCCGCCGTCGTCACCTCCGTCCCCGCCGTCGGCGCGACCGTGGACGGGCAGGCGGCGGTCGTCTTCGGCGCGCAGGAGGTCACCCTCTCGGCCTCCATGCCGGCGGGCGTCCAGGCCCGGATGACCCCCGGCCTGACCGGCACCGCCGACCTCCAGGGGCAGTCGGTGGACGTCGCGGTGGCGCAGGTGCGCCCCGCGTCCGCGGAGGGCCGGCCGCAAGGGGCCGGGGAGACGGCCGCGCCCGCCGCCGAGGCGGGCGTGATCCTGCGGGCGAGCAGCGGCCAGATCCCCGCCGAGTGGGTCGGGCGCAGCGACGTGCTGATCACCCTCAACCTGTCCCAGCCGGTGCTCGACGCGCTGCTCGTCCCGCAGCGCGCCGTCTCCGTCGACGCCGGCGGCACCGCCTCCGTCCTCGTCGCCCAGGAGGGCGGGGCCTTCGCGCAGGTGGTCGTGACCGAACTGGGCTGCACCGCGGGCACCTGCGCCGTCTCCTCCGAGGACGGCCGGCTCGCCGAGGGCATGAGCGTGCGGGTCGATGGTTGAGCTCAGGCTGAGCGGCGTGGGCAAGACCTACGCCGGCGAGGTCCCCCTCGAGGCGCTGCGCGACGTCACCCTGACCATCCGCCAGGGCGAGTTCATCTCCATCCAGGGCCCCTCGGGCGCCGGCAAGTCCACCCTGCTCAACCAGCTGGCGCTGCTGGACACGCCCACCAGCGGCGACTACCTGATCGACGGCGTCGGCGTGCGGACCCTGGGCGAGCGGCGGCGCGCCGTGGTGCGCTCGGAGAACTTCGCCTTCATCTTCCAGTCCTTCCACCTGCTCCAGGGCCGCAGCGTGGTGGAGAACGTGGCCCTCGGCCTGCTCTACCGGGGCCTGGGCCACCGCCGCAGGCTGCTGGCCGCCAGGAGGGCGCTCGACTTCGTCGGCCTGGGACGCAAGTCCTCCCAGCGGGTGGAGAAGCTCTCCGGCGGGGAGCGCCAGCGCGCCGCCATCGCCCGGGCCATCGCCTCCGGGGCGCCCGTCATCGTCGCGGACGAGCCGACCGGCAACCTGGACTCGCGCAACAGCGACCAGGTCATGGAGCTGCTCTCGCAGCTGAACCGGCGCGGCTCCACCGTCATCGTGGTCACCCACGACGACCGCGTCGCCTCCTACGCCTCGCGCCACCTGCGGGTCGAGGACGGCGTCGTCGAGGAGCTGGACCGCACCGCGCCCGCTCCTCACCGCGAGCTCCGGCCCGAGCCGATGCGGGGGCGCCCCTCCCGCCTGCGCGTGCGCGACGCCCTGGGCGACGTCTGGCAGGGGCTGCGCGCCAGGCGGGCCCGGTCCGCGGCCCTCATCGCCTGCGTCGCCCTGGCGGTGGCGCTGGCCACCGCCACCACGGGCCTGTCCACCACCGCGAGGTTCCAGGTGTCCGACGTCTTCGACTCGCAGCGCAACCAGCTCGTCGCCCTGGCGGCGTCCACGACCAGCGCGAACCTGGCCGAGCAGGCCCTCTCGGCGCAGTCCTCCGAGCGGCTGCGGGGCCTGGCCGGGGTGCGCGACGTCGCCGTCCTCGCCACGCACCCGTCGGTGGACGTCACGGCGCGCCCGTCCGCGCCGGGCGGCGCCTCGCTCCAGCTCGTGGGCAGCGCGTCGCAGACCCTGCCGGAGTCCCTGTTCACGGTCAGCTCCCCGCGCCCCCTGACCTCCCTGTCCGACGACGAGGTCATCGTCGGGTCGCGGGCCGCCCAGACCCTCCAGCTCGGCCCCGTCATCGCCTCGCCCGTCGTGTGGGTGGACGGCCGGCCCAGGACCGTCGTCGGCATCCTGACCGACGCCGGGCTCGACGTCGGCCTCCTGGACTCCGTCATCATGGTGGAGGCCCGGGCCGCCGACTACTCCCAGCCCCAGTACGCCTCGGTCAAGATCCGGGTCAGCCCCGGCGCCGCCCAGCAGGTGGCCGCGCAGGCGCCCGTCGCCTGGCTGCCCTCAGCCCCGCAGTCGGTGACCGTCGACGCCCCGCCGGACCCCATGACGCTGCGCGCCGAGGTCGAGGCCAGCATTCAGGCCGTCCTGTACACCCTGACCGTCGTGGCCGCCATCGCGGCCCTCACGCTGGTCACCACCATCATGGTCTCCTCCGTCATGGAGCGCACCGGCGAGATCGGGCTGCGCCGCGCCATCGGGGCCAGGCGCGTCCACATCCGCGTCCTCATCGCCTCCGAGGCGGGCCTGACCGGGCTGCTCGGGGGAGCGGCCGGCGCCTACCTGGGGATCCTGGCGATCCTCGCCATCACCATCGGCCGGGGCTGGCAGCCCGTCGTCGACTGGGCCGCCGTGCCCGCCGGGATCGCCGGGGGCGTGGCGGTCAGTCTGCTCGGCGCCGTCTTCGCCACGCACCGGGCTTCGCGCGTCGAGCCTTCCGAGGCCCTGCACCAGTAGCCCCGACCGACCGAACCGTTCTACGAAGGAAGGAGCGCCATGGCGGACCCCCAGGTCAGGAGGACGCAGCAATGGCTCAACGCCACCTACGCGTCCCGCGCGGGATGGGTGCCCCTGGAGGAGGACGGACTGACCGGATGGGGCACCATCTACGGTCTGCGCCGGGCCCTGCAGGCCGAGCTCGGGATCAGTCGGCTCGCCTCCGGCTTCGGCCCGGCCACCACGAGTGCCTACAAGAACAAGATCGGTACGATCAACGCCTCCTTCAAGGGATCGCAGAACATTCTGTGTATCCTCAGCGGAGCCCTGTGGTGCAAGGGGTACACCGCCGTCACGCTCAATTCCGGGGCGTCCTTCGGCTTCGACGCCCTGGCGGGCTCCGTCGCCTCCGTCTGCGAGGCCCTCGGGCTGGGAACCGGCGCCCCGGGCGTGGACGTGAAGGTCATGGCCTCCCTGCTGTCCATGGACGCCTACGAGGTCCTCGGCGCCTACGGCGGAACCTCCGCGATCCGCGAGGTCCAGCGCTGGCTCAACGGCACTTACCGCAACCGGGAGGATTTCGCACTCGTGCCCTGCGACGGCGTGCACTCCAGATCCGTCCAGACGGCGCTCCTGCTCGCCCTCCAGTACGAGCTCGGGATGGCCGACGGCGTCGCCAACGGCAACTTCGGCCAGGGCACCAAGAGCGGTCTGAGGGCGAAGGCGAACATCTCAGTCGGCAGCACGGACATCTCCAACCGCTTCGTCAGGATCTTCCACGCCGCCATGATCCTCAACGGTCTGGACATCTCCCTCAGCATGGGTTTCACCAGCACCACCAGCTCGGTGATCCGGGAGTTCCAGTCCTTCATGGAGATCCCCCAGACCGGGGCCGGCGACTACACGACCTGGTGCACCCTGCTGGTCTCCTGCGGCGACACCACCATCGCCACCACGGGATTCGACACCAGCCACCAGCTCCTGGGCGGCAAGGCCGCCGCCGCGGTGCAACGGGGGTATACGCATGTCGGCCGGTACCTGGTGGGCGAGAACGGCAAGTACCTCTGCGCGCCCGAGATCGCCGAGCTGCGCACGGCCGGTCTTCGACTCGCGCCGATCTACCAGCGATTCAATGATAAGGTCGCGTACCTGACCCGGGACAATGGCATGACCGAGGGCCTCGAGGCCCTGAAGCTTATTCAGAGGGTGGTTTTGAAGACGTAGAGTGAGAGTGCGGCGGT
>ERZ772973.687-NODE-687-length-14627-cov-8.56293_pt1 | contig 14627 bp, 10 predicted proteins | sample MGYA00580672_ERZ772973 | MGnify/ENA primary metagenome ERZ772973 (study PRJEB29015, sample SAMEA2737938) | human oral metagenome | biome: human oral; feature: human-associated habitat; material: dental | place: China | collected 2152 ... | reverse complement strand
GTCATGCCCGCCATCAGGATAGCAAAGCGCACGGGCAGCGGATCGTGGGCCGCGGCGCTGGCGTCCAGGGCCGTCAGCCAGTCGGGGTGGGTGTCCGGTGCGGGAAGGTGGGGCAGGAGGATGCGCAGCGCATGGGCCTGATCCAGTACCTGCAGCATGCGCGAAGGCCGCTGGCTCATCAGTCCCCGGGAGAGTTCCTGCCAGACGCGCTCTGCCACCAGGGCATGGACTTCGCCGGCGGCCGTCATCTCGCGCATCAGCGCCAGGGTTTCAGGGGCAATGGTGAAATCGGGAAAGCGCGCAGCGAAGCGGGCCAGGCGCAGGATGCGCACGGGGTCTTCGCGGAAGGCAGGGCTGACGTGGCGGAAGATCCGGGCCTGGATGTCGGCCTGCCCATGGAAGGGGTCGACGAGGCTGCCGTCGGCGGCACGGGCGATGGCGTTGATGGTGAGGTCACGGCGCAGCAGGTCGTCTTCCAGTGTGACATCCGGCGAGAAATGTACGGCAAAGCCCTTGTAGCCGGGAGCGGTCTTGCGCTCGGTGCGGGCCAGTGCGTATTCCTCGTGGCTCTGGGGGTGCAGGAAGACGGGGAAGTCCTTGCCGACGGCCTGAAAGCCCTGGGCCAGCATCTGTTCCGGCGTGGCGCCCACCACCACCCAGTCTCGGTCGCCGGCGGGCAGCCCCAGCAGTTCGTCACGGACGGACCCGCCGACGCGGTAGATTTGGAGCTGGGGGACACGGGCATCGGGGGCGGTCATGACGTTTCCTGCTGTGAGGGAGGGGCCGGGTTTTCCGGGTGTCTCGACCATGCCTCGATGGCCGTTGCCGACATTATGGCAACTGTGCCACCCCCAGCGGCTGTGGCGTGATGGTGGCCAGCCAGGATTTGAGCGATTGGGGCTGGCCGGAGAAGAGGGTGGCGTAGTCCACGGTGTTGGAGAGCACGGCCTTCACGTAGTGGCGGGTTTCGGTGAAGGGAATGAGTTCGGTGAAGATGGCGCCTTCCAGGGGGCGTGACAGGCTGGCGCGCCAGGTGTGGGCGCGGCGGGGGCCGGCGTTGTAGCCGGCGGTGGCCAGGACGGGCGAGCCGCTCAGGTCGTCCAGGGCACGCTTGAGGTAGTAGCTGCCGAAGGTGAGGTTGGTGGTGAGGTCGTCGATCTGGCCGGCCTGGTAGGTGGTGTGGCCCATCTGGCGGGCTACCCAGCGGGCGGTGTCGGGCATGATCTGCATCAGGCCGGAGGCGCCGACGTGGGAGCGGGCCTGCATGACGAAGCGGGATTCCTGGCGGATGAGGCCGTAGACCCAGGCGGGGTCGATGGCATGCTGGCTGGTGATGGTCAGCAGCTGTTCGGCGAAGGGCGTGGGGAAGCGCAGGCTGTAGTCGGCCTGGCCGGTGAGGATGCGTTCGTCGGTGTTGATGGCGCGGTCGAGCAGGCCGTGGCGGGCGGCCCAGGTGGCGGCGGCGCGCAGCTCCTGTTCATTGCGGCCGCGCATCTGGAAGTTCCATTCGCGGTTGCCTTCGCCGCGCAGGCCCAGGGCGTAGAAGGCCATGGCCTGACGGATGCCTTCGTTGTCATCCATGGCCTTGACGAGGCTGTCCGGGGCTGCCTTGGGGGTGGGCAGGGGGGCCGGAGGCAGGGCCAGTTCTTCGCGGGCCAGTTTGCCGTAGTAGTCGTGCCGTGTGGCCAGGCTCTGGAAGATGTGGCGTGCCTGCTTGTGGTGGCCCAGGGCATCCTGGGCACGGCCGTGCCAGTAGGTCCAGGTGGGGCTGTGGCGTAGGGCGGGGTCCATGGTGCGCAGGATGCGCTCCAGTCCGGTCCAGTCCTGTTCAGCCAGGGCGGCGCGGGCCAGCCAGACGCGGGTGTGGTCGCTGATGGCGGCATTCCGGGCGTGTTCGGCCCAGGCGGGGGCCTGGGGGTCGAGGCGGAACATGCCGGCGGCAGCGATCTGCGACCAGACGAAGGCGCGGTCGGCGGCGCCCAGCTTCAGGGCGCGGCCATCGGGGGTCTTGCCGGCGTCCATGAGGGCGGCGGCACGGGCCGGGTCCTGCCGGGCCAGGCGCACAAGGGCGATGCGGGCCAGCACTGGGGTGAGCGGGGTGCGGGCGCCTGCCTTGCGGTGGGTGCCGGATTTCTGTGCGGCAGCGTGGGTGGTCTTGTGGGTTGCCTTGCCGGTGGCTGCCTTGTGTGTGCGGGAGATGGCGCCCTTGCTGCCGGGGTGGGCCAGGGATGCCTTTGTCCGGCCGGCGGCCTTGGCGGTGTTGGTGCTCTTGCGGGCGGCGCTGCTTCGCGTATTGGCCTCACGTTGTGCGACGGTCAGCACGGTGGCGCGCTGGCGGCCGTCGGCAGGGATGAGGTGGGCAGACGTCTGGCTGCGATGGCTGGCAGTCCGGACGCCGGGTTGCGTGATGGCGGCGCTGCGCAGGGGCGCCTTGGCCGTGGGCACCAGGAGGGCGGTGGCGTTCAGCAGCTGGGCAGGCTTGTTCAGGGCCAGATCCAGGGCCTTGGCGTCGGGCGGCTGCGGCAGCAGGGCGACGGCCTGGCGGATCTCGGCGGGGTTGTTGATTTCCAGGGCCAGGTTCAAACGCTGCTGGCGCTGGGCCAGGGTGAGCCATTCGTGCTCGGCCAGGGTCTGCAGCAGGGCAGTGCAGCTGCTGTTGAGGGCCTGGGGCTGCAGCAGCAGGCTGGTGGCGTGCCGCAGGGTGGCAGTGCCCGGGTGTCTGCCTTCTTCGACGTGGGACAGGGCCGAGAGGCTGGCCAGGCATTCGGGGGCGCTTTCGTCCTTCAGGGTCCAGGCCGGGTAGAGGGCGTCGATGGTGGCCCAGTCCTGGCGGCGGCCGGCGGCCAGCATCCAGTCGCGGCGCAGCAGGTCGGCGGTGAGGGTGCGGGGGAACTGCGTCAGGTAGGCGCGGGCGTCGGCACTGACGGCCAGGTACTCGGCATCGGTGGGGTCGCTGGCGGCCAGACGGATGCGAAGACGCCAGTAGTCGAGGTAGCTGGACAGGGCATGGCCGCGCGGAATGAGGGCTGCCGCGGTGTCGAAGGCGGCCAGGTTGTTGGCCTGCATGGCCTTGCGGGCGTCCAGGATGGCCAGGTCCACGGGGTCGGTGACGACGGGCGGGACGTAGATGATGGCGGGCGAGAGCCGCGCCAGGATGCTGGAGACGCCGGGCTGCAGGGTGCTGGCGCCCAGCGTGCCGGCACCGTCGTCGGATGCAGTGGGGGCGCTGGTGGCCGAGGTCAGCGGGGTGAGGTCCGGGGCAGCTTCGGAAACGGAGGCCGGGGCGGTGCCGGGCGGTGTGTCGGGCAGCGCGGTGCGTGCGTGCAGCGTGCACAGGGCAGCCAGCAGGGACAGGACCAGGGTCTTGCGGGCCAGGGGCTGGCCGCGCACCGCGTTTAGAATGTTCATGTGGACAAATCTTCCGAATCCAGCATAGCACGCAAGGCGCTGCGGCAGCAGCTGCTGACCTTGCGCTCGGACATGGCGCAGGCTGGGCGCGTGCATCTCGACACCTTACTGTGCCAGCAATTGCTGGGGGCCGATCTGTTGCAAAGTGCGGACAATATCGGCGTTTATCTGCCGATCCGGAGCGAACCGGATCTTTCGGCCTGCTATGCGCAGTGGCGGGCGCAGGGGCGGCGGCTGGCGCTGCCGGTGGTGACGGGCAGGAACGAGCCGTTGACGTTCCGGGTGTGGGATGCCGAGGCGCCGTTGCGCACGGCTGCCTTCGGGGTGCAGGTGCCCGAGACGGACGAGACGGTGGTGCCCGATGTGCTGGTGATTCCGTGCGTGGGCTTTCGGGTGCTGGATGGCCGCCCCTACCGGCTGGGGTATGGCGGCGGCTTCTATGACCGCACGCTGGCGCTGCCGGCGTTTCGCACGACCGGCAGCGTGGGGGTGGCCTACGATCAGGCCGAGACCAGCTCGTGGGCGCCGGATGTCTGGGACATGCCGCTGTCGATGCTGCTGACGCCGTCGCGCTGCATCGTGGCCATGGCCTCGCCCTGATTGAAGCGCTGGATCCAGGGGATCAGTTCGTCAGCGGGCAGGGCGCGGGCGTACAGGAATCCCTGCACGCGGTCGCAGCCGAATTCGCGCAGCATGTGGACGGCGGCCGGGTCGTCGACGCCTTCGGCCAGGGCACGCAGGTCGAAGGCGTGGGCCAGGTCGATCAGTGCCTTGACGATCTGCTGGTCGCCGCGGTCGTTGACCAGGTTCTGGATGAACACACGGTCAAGTTTCAGTTCATGCACGGGGAACTGGCGCAGGTAGGCGAACGACGAGTAGCCGGTGCCGAAGTCGTCGATGGACAGTTCGCAGCCGATGTTGCGCAGGGCGTGCATGCACTCGATGGTGGCGCGTTCGTTGCGCACGATCGAGTCTTCGGTGAGCTCGAACAGCAGGCGGGTGGGCGACAGGCTCCAGGTCTCGCAGGTCTGGGCGACCTGGGCGGCAAAGCCGGGGTCATTGGCGGTCTTGGCCGAGAGGTTGATGCCGATGCTGAGGTCGATGCCCTGGGCCTGCCACATCATCTGCTGGCGCAGCACGGTGTTGATGACGAACTGGGTGAGCTGGCCGATCATGCCGCGGTCGTCGCAGATGGAGGCGATCATGGCGGGACTGACCTGCAGCGGGTGGTTGCGCGGCCAGCGGATCAGCGCCTCGGCGGCGTGACACTGGTTGGTGGCCAGGTCGATCTGCGGCTGGAAATGCACTTCCAGGTCGTTGCTGAAGAGGTGACGGCGCAGGGCAGTCTCGATCTCGGCCATGCGCGCGGCGTTGTCATCGGCACCGATGCATTGCACCAGCAGCCGTTCCTCGCGCTCGGCAGCCAGCTGGCGCGCATCCCAGGCACCCTGCAGCAGGCCGCCGATGCTGACGGTGCTGCTGCGGCTCCAGGCGCCACCGATGATGGGCTGCAGCTGGGCGGTGAGGGTCTGCGAGTTCTGCAGCGGGATGTGGATGGGCACGTACAGTGCTTCGCGGAAGGCCGTGGCCACGGTGGTGGCGACGGCTTCGTTGGGCACGTTGGCAATGAGGATCCAGATCTCGTCGAAGGCGGCGGTGGCCACGCGGTCTTCAGCGCGCAGGCGCTTGCCGATGCGCTTGATGATCTCGCCCAGCACCAGGTTGGCGTGCGGGTCGCGCGCCAGGGCCTGCAGCTGGTCCGAACGGTTCAGGCCGATGGTGAGCAGGAGAGGCTGGCCCGGTGCCTTGCGGCTGAGCAGTTGTTGCCCGTGGGCCAGCAGTTCATTGGGCGTCAGGCGCTGATTGAGCGGTGCTTCCATGCTGGGTCTGGACCTCATCGAGGTAATAATCCTGCAGCTTGAATCCGTGGGTGCCGGCAGGCAGCCCTCGCACGATTCGCAGGGATTTTTTCTGTCGTCCACGGCTGTCCTTCGATTCCTGGTAGAGGTCGCGCTCGATGGGCACTTCAAGCGGCGTCTTGTCGGGCTCCGACAGAACCAGCACACGCGGTTCCAGACGGCGCACGCGGTTGTGGGCAATGACGACGGCCACTTCGCCACTGGACAGTTCCACCAGGCTGCCGACCGGGAAGACGCCGATGGCCTGCACGAACTGCTCGACGAGCGGTTCATGGAACGAGGTGCCGCTCCATTCGTAGAGGTTCATCAGGGCATCCTGCGGGGCGGATGCCTTGGCGTAGGGGCGGGGGGTGATCAGTGCGGCGAAGGAGTCGGCGATGGCCGCCATCTTGCCGTAGATGCTGATCTTGTCGCCCTTGAGCTGATTGGGGTAGCCCGAGCCGTCGATGCGTTCGTGGTGCTGGCTGATGCCCTGCAGCACCTGCGGCGGCAGGGCGGGGCCGCTGTTGAGGATGTGCAGCGACAGGTTGACGTGTTCCTTGACCAGCCCGAACTCGGCCGCCGACAGCAGGCCGGGTTTTTCCAGCAGGGCGCGCGGGATCTTGGTCTTGCCCACGTCGGCCAGCATGCCGATCTGGCCCAGGTAGCTGAGTTCCTGACGCGGAAAGCCCAGGTGCCGGCCGAGCGCCACCAGGTACAGGGCCACACGCACGCCGTGGTGATAGACCTGGATGTCCTCTTCGCGCAGCCGGGCGATCCACATCATGGCGTCGGGGTTGTCCAGCACGCTGTCGACCATGCTGTCGACGGCGCCGGCCACGGCGTCCATGTCCAGGGTGTTGCCGTGACGGATGTCCTCGATCAGTGCGTTGAGGGCCGTCTCGCCGGACTTGAAGGCGTGCCGGGCGCGCGGCAGTTCCGCCTCCATGGGCCGACGCACTTCATAGCGGGTCAGCTTGATGCCGGAGGACTTCAGCTCGGGAATCTGCTGGATGGTGCGCTTGTGCTGCTCCAGCTCGCGGCTCTGGGCCAGGTGGTCGGTGATCCAGAACAGCATCCGCTCCAGCATCCCCTGGTCGTTGTCCTTGGGGGAGTTGGCGGTCTGCTTGACCATCTGGCGGAAGCGCTGGCGCGTCTCGCGCGAGACGCTGGCGTCGGTGCGCGGCTTGTAGCGCCGGGGCGGCCGGGGCGCTGCGGCGCCCAGGATGCGGGTCCTGGGTTCCTCGTATTCCAGCGGTTTCTTCGCGGCCGAGGCTGACTTCGAGCGCCGCATTGGAGGCTGGAGCGGGGCAGGGGCGGCCGGTGCCGGCACGCTATTGGGCGCACTGTGTGCGTGGATGATGGTTGTGGGCGATGTCGGGGGCTCATGCACGATGGCATTGGGCATGGGCCGGGTCTCGGCGGACAGGCGCCCGAAATTGGCGTCGGCCACGCGGATGTCCATGGCCACGCTGGGCGAGGACAGTTCGAGGTCGACGTAGACGTAGTTGCAGTACCGCGCCAGGGTGTCCAGTTCCACCTGGTCGTCGATCAGGAACCCTTGCAGCAGGAAGGGCGTGTCGAGCCACGGCCGATCCAGCTCCACGACGAACATGTTCAGTCGCAGATCCTGGACGGCGATCCGGTAACGGCGATTGGCCGTCATCGGCGGGGTGGCCGGTATCGTCTGGTCGACTACGGTGGACAAGGGAATGCTCCAGGTTGACGGTCCTTCACGGGGAAGTGGCCTGCAACACGGATCCGAAAGAGGGGATCCGGGAGGAGCATCTTAGCGAGCCGGGGCAGGATGGCGTGCGCTCAGGTCCGTGTCGGCCGGCAGGGGCTGACGGGCGGCATGCCGGGTGCGGGGTGTGTGACGGATGTCCTGATCCGCACGGTATGCACGGGCATGAGGGGGAGTGCGTGTGCAGCCGGGGCGTCAGGACGCCAGGGGCTGGTGCGATGGACGAGGGCGGTGGCCAGGGAAAGTGGCCGGGGAAAGTGGCCGGGGAATATTGCCGGGGAAGTGGCTTGGGGAGACGGTCGGGGAAGACCGCAGGAAGAGGTAGGGGTGTGCGGGGAGGTGTGAGGCGCAGCAGGGCACCGGCGTGGAGCCGGTGCCCCGGGTGGGTCAGCGCTTGAGCGCCTGCCAGATGGCGGCGCAGGGGCCGGCCTGGTTCATGGTGTAGAAGTGGATGCCGGGGGCACCGCCGGCCAGCAGCCGGTCGCACAGGTCCACGACCACGTCATGGCCGAAGGCGCGCAGCGAGTCCATGTCGTCGTGGAAGGCGGCCAGGCGCAGGCGGATCCAGCGCGGGATCTCGGCACCGCAGTTGTCCGAGAAGCGCGACAGCTGGGTGTAGTTGAGGATGGGCATGATGCCGGGCACGATGGGGATGGTGACACCGGCGGCACGGGCCCGCTCGACGAAGTCGAAGTAGGCGTCGGCGTTGTAGAAATACTGGGTGATGGCCGAGTCTGCACCGGCCGCCACTTTCTCGGCGAAGTGCGCCAGGTCGGCGTCGGGCGAGGTGGCCTGGGGGTGCATCTCGGGGTAGGCCGCCACTTCGATGGTGAACCAGTCGCCGCTGTGCTCGCGCACGAAGCGCACCAGGTCGGTGGCGTGCTGGAAGTCGCCCAGGGACATGGTGCCGGAGGGCAGGTCGCCGCGCAGGGCCACCAGGCGCCTGACACCCTGGGCGCGGTAGCCGTCCAGCAGTTCACGGATGCTGTCGCGGGTGGCACCCACGCAGGTCAGGTGGGGGGCCACTTCCGAGCCGGCGGCGGTCAGGTTGGTGACGGCCTCGACGGTGCGGGCCTGGGTGCTGCCGCCGGCACCGAAGGTGACGCTGAAGTATTCGGGCTGCAGGGCCTGCAGGGCGCGGTGGGTTTCGAGCAGCTTCTGGGCGCCGGCGTCGGTGGCGGGCGGGAAGAACTCGAAGCTGAGCGAGGGGGCTTGTCGGGTCATGGTGTGAGGGGAAGGCGGGGTTCAGGGCCTGCGGGTGGCGATCAGAAAGTACTCCTGGTTGCCGTCGCCGCCAACGAGGGCGCAGCGTTGCCAGTCGTTGACCTGCCAGCCGGCGTCTTCTGCACGCTGGATGACGTCACGGCGCAGGCCGTCCAGGTCGGCGTCGGCACGGACGATGCCCTGGCGGTTGCGGGCCTGGGGGCCCAGTTCGAACTGGGGCTTGATGAGGCAGGCCAGTCGACCAGCCGGTGCGGCCAGCGTGGCCAGCTTGTCCAGCAGGTGGCTGGCGGCAATGAAGGAGAGGTCGACGACGATGAGTGCGAAGCCCTGGGCGGGCGCGCTGCCGTCGGGCAAGCGCAGGTCGGCCAGGTTCACGTCGCGGATGTGGGTGTGCTCCAGGCAATGCACCCGGGGGTCGGCTGCCAGAACAGGATCGAGCTGGCCGTGGCCGACTTCGATGCCCAGCACCTGCCGTGCGCCGCGCGCCAGCAGGCAGTGGGTGAAGCCGCCGGTGGACATGCCGACATCCAGGGCATCGAGGCCGGTGCAGTCGATGCCGGCAGCCTGCAGGGCGGCATCCAGCTTGTTGCCACCCCGCGAGACGAAACGGGTCGTTTCGGATTCCAGGACGCGCAGGGGCTGGTCGGGGAAGATGGGCTGGGCGGCGCGTGTCACGGGGACTTCGCCGCCCGGACCGTCGGTGAGGACGGCGCCCGCCTCGATCAGCCGTCGTGCCAGCGTGCGGGACCTGACCAGGCCCCGCGCGACCAGCGCGACATCCGCGCGCGTGGACATCAGTAGCGGTAGGTGTCGGGCTTGTAGGGGCCTTCGACCGGCACGCCGATGTAGGCGGCCTGTTCCGGCGTGAGCTTGCTCAGCTGGGCGTTGAGGCGGTCGAGCTGCAGGCGGGCGACCTTCTCGTCCAGGTGCTTGGGCAGCACGTAGACCTTGCCGGGCTGGTAGTAGTCGGGCCGGGTGAAGAGTTCGATCTGCGCCAGCGTCTGGTTGGCGAAGGAGGAGCTCATCACGTAGGACGGGTGGCCGGTGGCGCAACCCAGGTTGACCAGGCGACCCTGGGCCAGCAGGATGATGCGCTTGCCGTCCGGGAAGATGATGTGGTCGACCTGGGGCTTGATGTTTTCCCAGGTGTACTTGGACAGCGAGGCGACATCGATCTCGTTGTCGAAGTGGCCGATGTTGCAGACGATGGCCTCGTCCTTCATGGCCACCATGTGCTCGTGACGGATGACATCCTTGTTGCCGGTGGTGGTGACGAAGATGTCGGCCTTGTCGGCGGCGTATTCCATGGTGACGACGCGATAGCCTTCCATGGCGGCCTGCAGGGCGCAGATCGGGTCGATCTCGGTGACCCAGACCTGGGCGGACAGGGCACGCAGGGCCTGGGCCGAGCCCTTGCCCACGTCACCGTAGCCGGCCACCACGGCGATCTTGCCGGCCACCATCACGTCGGTGGCGCGCTTGATGCCGTCGACCAGCGATTCACGGCAGCCGTACAGGTTGTCGAACTTGGACTTGGTGACCGAGTCGTTGACGTTGATGGCGCGCAGCTTCAGCTCGCCGCGCTCGGACATCTGCTGCAGGCGATGCACGCCGGTGGTGGTCTCTTCGGTCACGCCGATGATGGCGTCCAGGTTGCGCTGGTAGAACGTGGGATCGGTCTTCAGGCGCTCCTTGATGGTGGCGAAGAGGATCTTCTCTTCTTCGCTGCCGGGGTTGGCCAGCACCGACGGATCCTTGGCGGCGCGGGCACCCAGGTGCAGCAGCAGCGTGGCGTCGCCGCCGTCGTCCAGGATCATGTTGGAGGGCTTGCCGTCGGCCCACTCGAAGATGGCGTGGGTGTAGCGCCAGTAGTCTTCCAGCGATTCACCCTTCACGGCGAAGGTGGGGATGCCGGCGGCCACCATGGCGGCAGCGGCGTGGTCCTGCGTGGAGAAGATGTTGCACGAGGCCCAGCGCAGTTCGGCGCCCAGGGCCACGAGGGTTTCCATCAGCACGGCGGTCTGGATGGTCATGTGCAGCGAACCGGTGATGCGTGCGCCCTTGAGCGGCTGGGCGGCAGCGTATTCGCGGCGGATGGCCATCAGGCCGGGCATCTCGGTCTCGGCGATCTTGATTTCCTTGCGGCCCCAGTCGGCCAGGGAGAGATCGGCGATGCTGTAGTCTTTGGCAGCAGGTGCGTTCATGTGGGCTCCGGTATTGGATTGGCACCCGTGGCGGAATGGCTGGGGTGCCGCTGCAGGCAAAAAAAAGACGCCTGCAGCCGTGGGATGGGATGCAAGCGTCGTTTCGTTCTGATCAGGTCGAGCCTGGCCAGGCGGGAATTCCTGGTCGCAACGCTTCTCGACATGACGGGATGGCGGGCATTATAGGCTGCCATCCGCAATTTGGGGACGGCCGCCCCGATCTGTTGCACGGTGATGCCATGTGGCGACTGCGCAACGGCAGGTCGGGGCGGCCGGAAGGCCGATCAGAGACCGGCGTCGGCACGCAGGGCGGCCGCCTTGTCGGTGGCTTCCCAGGTGAACTCGGGCTCCTCGCGGCCGAAGTGGCCGTAGGCGGCCGTCTTGCCGTAGATGGGGCGCAGCAGGTCCAGCATCTGGACGATGCCCTTCGGACGCAGGTCGAAGTGCTTGCGCACCAGGGCGGTGAGCTTCTCGTCGGAGACCTTGCCGGTACCGTGGGTATCGACCAGGATGGACGTGGGCTTGGCCACACCGATGGCGTAGCTGATCTGCACCGTGCAGCGCTTGGCCAGGCCGGCAGCCACGATGTTCTTGGCCACGTAGCGGGCGGCGTAGGCGGCCGAGCGGTCGACCTTGGACGGATCCTTGCCGGAGAAGGCGCCACCACCGTGCGGTGCGGCACCGCCGTAGGTGTCGACGATGATCTTGCGACCGGTCAGGCCGCAGTCACCCTGCGGGCCACCGATGACGAAGCGGCCGGTGGGGTTGATCAGGTACTTGATGTCGCCCTTGACCAGGTCGGTCGGCAGCACCGGCTTGACGATTTCCTCGATGACCGCCTCTTTCAGGTCCTTCTGGGCGATGTCGGGGTGGTGCTGGGTGGACAGCACGATGGTGTCGATGGAGTGCGGGCGGCCGTCGACGTAGCGCAGCGTGACCTGCGACTTGGCATCGGGACGCAGCCAGGGCAGGCGGCCGTCGCGGCGCAGGCTGGCCTGGCGCTCGACGATGCGGTGCGCGTAGTAGATGGCAGCCGGCATCAGCACCGGGGTCTCGTCGCAGGCGTAGCCGAACATCAGGCCCTGGTCGCCGGCGCCCTGGTCGAGGTTGTCGTCCTCGGCACGGTCGACGCCCTGGGCGATGTCGGGGCTCTGCTTGTCATAGGCAACCTGGACCGAGCAGCCCTTGTAGTCGATGCCGTATTCGGTGTTGTCGTAGCCGATGCGCGCGATGGTGTCACGGGCCACGCCGATGTAGTCGATGTTGGCCTTGGAGGTGATCTCGCCGGCCAGCAGCACCAGACCGGTGGTGCACAGGGTTTCGGCGGCCACGCGCGACTTGGGGTCCTGGGCCAGCAGGGCGTCCAGGATGGCGTCGGAGATCTGGTCAGCGACCTTGTCGGGGTGACCTTCGGAGACGGACTCGGAAGTGAAGAGGTATTCGCTCATGGTGGGGGCTTTCCCGCAAGAATTTGGATTGGGCGTTGGGTCCGGAACGGCCGGCAGGTGTGCAACCTGTCGTTTTTCCGGCGTTGCCAGCTTCCTGGGAAGCCGCGACGCTTTAGCGGAACGCAGTAATTTGCTTCAATACGGTCTAGGGCATCCGCCCGGACCGTCGGCCACCCCGCAAGTTGTCCCAATTAACTCGGTGGCCGCGGTGCAAATTATAGCGACGGTGCCTTGCCACGCCATGGAAATCGATCACACCTGCCGCATTTCTGCCGTTCTGGTCCGGACGGTGAAGGGCTTGGGGCGTCTCCCCCTGCCGCTGTTGCATGCCGTGGGAGGTTGCCTGGGGCGGCTGGCCTATGTTTGTAGCGCCGGCCTGCGTCGCAAGACTCGCAATAACCTGAAGACGGCAGGGTTATACAGCCGCCGGCTGGCCTGGGGCAGTGCTGCGGCAGCCGGCAAGGCTGCCATCGAGAGCGCCTATGTGTGGTTCCGACCCGACGCCGACCTGCTGGCGCGCCGTGGTCATGAGGCCATGACCCGTCTGGCCCAGGAGACCCTGGCGCGCCAGGCCGCAGGCGACAACCGCGGTCTGATCATCCTGACGCCGCATATCGGCTGTTTCGAGATGGGGGCGCGGGCCTATGGCCTGACGGCACCCATTACCGTGCTGTACAAGGCGCCGCGCCATCCGGCCATGCACCGGCTGCTGCGGGTGGGACGGTCTCAGACCGGGGTGACGCCGGTGCCGGCGGACACGTCGGGCGTGCGGGCGCTGCTGCGGGCCCTGAAGCGCGGGGAGGCGGTGGGCATCCTGCCCGATCAGGTGCCCTCGGCCGGTGATGGTCTCTGGGCCGATTTCTTTGGCCGGCCGGCCTTCACCATGACGCTGCCGCTTCGGCTGGCGCAAAAGACCGGGGCCCGTGTATGCTTGATGGCAGTGTGGCGTCAGGCCGACGGTCGGGGCTGGGAAGTGGAGGTCGAGGACCTGGAAGGCTCTCCGGATCCGGCCACGCTCAATGCCCGCATCGAGACGCTGGTGCGGCGGCGTCCCGAGCAGTACGTCTGGAACTACAACCGTTACAAGGTGCCGGCCGGCATGACGCCGCCGGCCCGAAACCCCGAGGTGAACACGGCCATGGGCTGCATCCCGCCCGTTCATCCCGAATCTGGAGGATAGCAACCGGTGAACGTGTCGCGCATTCTGCTGGCAGTATTCCGCATGCTGGCAGCGCTGCCGTATTCCTGGCTGCGTCGTCTGGGCAATCTGGCGGGGGTCGTGCTGTACCACGGGGTACGGCGGCGCACCCACATTGCCCGGGTGAACCTGCGACTGTGTTTCCCGCAGATGCCCGAGCACGAGCGTGAGGCGCTCATCCTGGCGCACTGCAAGTTCTTCGCGCGCAGTTTCCTGGATCGCTTCATGCTGTGGTACCGGCCGGCCGGGTACCTGCGCAAGCTGGTTCAGCTGGAGAATGTCCATCTGCTCGACGAGCTGGAGGGCAAGCCGCTGATCCTGCTGGCCCCCCATTTCCTGGGGATGGATGCGGGCGGCACGCGCCTGTCCATGGACCGCACCATGTTCACCATGTTCGCCAACCAGAAGAACAAGGTGTTCAACGAGGAAATGCGCAAGGGCCGGGCCCGCTTCAGCGGTGCGATGGTGCTGTCCCGCCAGGACGGGCTGCGCGGCGCGATCCGCAAGATCCGCGAAGGGGTGCCTTTCTATTTCCTGCCCGACATGGACCTGGGGGCGCGCGATTCGGTCTTCGTGCCGTTCTTCGGCGTGCCGGCAGCGACGGTGACCTCGGTGGCGCGACTGGCGCAGATGACCGGTGCCCGCGTGCTGCCCTGCGTGACACTGATGACCGACACCGGCTACCGCACGACCTTCTACCCTGCCTGGGAGAATTTCCCCGGAGATGACCTGGAGGCTGCTACCCGGCGGATGAACGAGTTCATCGAGGCGCGGGTGCTGGAAGCGCCGGCGCAGTACCTCTGGACGCACAAGCGCTTCAAGACACGGCCGCCGGGCGAGCCGGATCCGTACCGGGTGGATGGTCAGCCCATGCCCGATACCGAGACCGAGGAGGTGCCGCTGGAGGACAATGGCCCGGCCACCGAGGGGAGGACGGCATGAAGCTGCGACTCACGAAGATGCACGGCGCCGGCAACGATTTCGTGGTGATCGATGCCACCCGCGGCATGCCGCCGGTGTCGCTGGCGCAGTGGCGCTGGCTGGCCGATCGCCATGTGGGCGTGGGGGCCGACCAGATCCTGATCGTCGAGCGTCCCACGGCAGAACAGGTGGCCGCGGCCGGCCCCGAAGGGCTGGATTTCGTCTACCGGATCATCAATGCCGACGGCATCGAGGTGGAGCAGTGCGGCAACGGCGCGCGCTGCTTCGTGCGCTTCGTGCACGAGCAGGGACTGACCGACCGTGACCGGATCCGCGTGCTGACGCGCGGCGGCATCATCTCGCCCCGGTTGCTGCCTGACGGTGGCGTGGAAGTGAACATGGGCGAGCCCTCGTTCGATCCGGGCAGGCTGCCGTTCTCCACACGCGGTCTGGTGCCCCGGCAGCAGGGGCAGGCCATGCTGTGGCCGCTGGCGCTGGAGGCGTCGCCCGGCGAGGTCTTCACGCGCGAGGTGGCGCTGGTGTCCATGGGCAACCCGCACGCGGTGCAGGTGGTCGAGGACG